>ERZ808246.226-NODE-226-length-49966-cov-14.230731_pt1 | contig 49966 bp, 42 predicted proteins | sample MGYA00521083_ERZ808246 | MGnify/ENA primary metagenome ERZ808246 (study PRJEB31516, sample SAMN03275577) | gut metagenome | biome: mammalia-associated habitat; material: feces | host: Papio cynocephalus | place: Kenya | collected 2012-07-07 ... | reverse complement strand
TCTCCAAAATGGGGAAAGGGTATTCATGGTGTCAATCCTTGATGATGATGCCAGTTTTGACTTTCCGGATAATTCGAATTGAAATAGAAGCTGATTGATTATTTAGAAGCCGACGTTGATGAAAAATTTGCTGCTTAACATTAAAAAGCAGTTGCTTGCAACTTGTATGCAACTGGTTCTATTTTTTTGATAGAATCCCCATGGTCATTATTTGCTTTTTCCCATGTATCTTTACCCTCGAATGAATGGTTTACGAAGGACATTGAGTGGCGTTTTGCGGACATTTTTAAATAATTCTCTATGAATTTGCTTTTCTTACGCCAATCGATTTGCTAGACGTTTCGATTTAGCGCCATCAAAATGAACGCATATAATCGAAAAAGGGAAAAAGACGCCATGGAAAGAATATCAAAACTTCCTTCTCCTGCTTTCGTGGGTGTCGTAAGGGAAAAAACGGAGACAAGCGCGATTGCGGAAATCAAGAACGCCATTTATGAAGGCGCTGACATGATCGATCTTCATCTATCGACATTGGGCGATCTTTCGGTAACTTCTTTGCGGCGAATTATCGCTAGTTCTTCCGTGCCTATCCTCGCGCTTGATTACAACGCCTCTTATTCTTGGGAGCATCTTGGCTTAAGCGAAGAGGAAAGGATTGGCCATCTTTTTGCCGCTATCGAAGCTGGAGCAAGTGCCGTGGATATCCAAGGTTACACTTTCGATGCCCGTTCTCGAACCGGGTATTTTGGCGATAATTCCCTTTCTTTTGCTTCCCGTTTTCCTATGGAGGTTGTAACGGATAGGACAATTATCGATAAGCAAATGGCTTTGATAGATAAAATTCATCAAAAAGGAGTGGAAGTCCTCCTTTCTTGTCATCCCAAAATCGCATTGAAGGCGGAAGAGGTGTTGGAACTTGCTCTTTTTTTGGAAGAGAGAAAACCGGATATCATTAAAATCGTAACTTCAGCCAATCGGGAAGAGGACGTTTTGGAAGGAGTTAGGGCCGCAAAGCTTCTTCGCGAGAAGCTTCACACTAAATTCGCTTATCATCTAAGTGGGAAAGAAGGGTCGTTATCACGCATTTTAAACCCCCTTTTCGGTAGCCACCTCGTTTTTTGCGTTCGGCGTTATAACGAAGGAAGCACGATGGAGCAACCTCCTTTGGCTTTGACGAAAGAGACGTTTGGCAATTTACTTAAGATCAAAGGATAAGGCTCTCCTATATTCTTTGCAAATCTGTCACTTTATCAATAATGCTACTTTAATAAAGGCAAAACACCGATTGCGATTGTTTTACTTAGCGATAATGATACGATAGTTTTAGTTCTTACGAATCATAGCTTTTGGAGATTTTTTATGAAAACTATCGCTAGAATGATCCTTGCCGTAGGCGCTTCGCTGACTCTTTTCTCTTGCAATTTAAGTGGTGGCGGTAGCGAGGTTTGCACTTTTGTGGATATTGTCAAGGAAGAACCTACTTGCGTGAAAGATGGGGTTTTGCTTCACGAATGCGAGCAAGATAAATCTAAAAGTTACGAAGAAAAGATTCCAGCGCTCGGTCACGATTATTCCCCGGAAACGCTACGCTGGGTTTGGAGCGAAGACTATGAAAGCGCTTATGCCACAATGGAATGCCTCCGTTGCGGCGAAATTGGCACTTTCGAAGCGACCGTCACCGTAAGGAACGTAAGTGCCACCTGCGAAAAGGCGGGTGCTATTACGAAAGAAGCGAAAATAACCTACAAAGGAGTCGATTATTCTGACAATCTCGTCACCAATACTTCGCCCCTTGGCCATCTTTGGTCTAAGGAGGAACGAAGCGCGGATGGAAAATACATGGTTTCCCATTGCGAACGCGAAGGTTGCGAGAAAACGAGGAAGAAAAAGATCGTTCCCGTCATTCTTCAAGCGGGACAATCCAATTCGGTCGGCTATTCTTACGCTTTCCATTTGCGCGATGACGAAACCTACAAAACGAAATACGATGAACTGAAGTCGGGCGTCGGCAACGTCTTTATCCGTTATGATAACGCTCCGTTTGGAAACGCCGCCACCAGTCGCGAAAAAGGATCGAATGACACTTTCGAGAAAGTTCGTTTCGGACTTGGAAGAAAAGGCAAGAATTCTGCTTACGATGGCGATCTTTGCTTTGGGCCGGAAGTTGGCATCGCCAGCTATTTGTCTGACCGCCATCCGAATGACGATTTTTATATCATCAAAAGCGCCACGGGAGGCTCCACCCTCTTTAACCGTTGGTACACCGAGTCCTCTTTCCCTTATTTGGGGAAAAACGAATACGACGAAAAGAATCTTTATGTTCGCTTTTTGAAGGACATCGACGAAGGGATGGCTGAGCTTTACGCTCGGGACGATATCTATCCAGAGATTGTTTCCTTAGTTTGGATGCAAGGGGAAAACGACGGTTTGCCCACTCATGAGCATTATTCCTATTTGTGGAACAATTTTGTGAATGATTTGGAAGGGGAACTTCGAAGGAAGGGGTATTTGACGCCCAATGGTTTAGGAACGGTCGATGGAGGCATCATTCCGAGCTATTGGGGCAACGCCGATTCGATAAACGGAGTTAAAAAGTCTTACGCGGATGCCCATTCGAAGTCCTATTTCATCGACGTGAGCGATGAGAGCGTTTTCCATACCGACAAGGACACTGATGACAAAGGTCGCGCCCATTTGGATGCGACCTCTATGATGGAGCTTGGATTAGAAATGGGGAAGGCGGTGGAGAAGAACATCAAGGACTTGGAAAATCCGAAAACGGAATCCTACGCTCCTGGCGAATGGAATGGGCACAATTACGAAACCGATTGGGAAGGGGAAGGAACGGAAAGCTCCCCATACCTTATCCAAAACGATCTGGAATTCATGGGCTTGGCTTATACTTCCCGCTACCAAAGCGATTACGAAGGAAAATATTTTAAGCTGACCAAGGATTTCGATTTATCGGCCTTTATTGATTTCGGCGGCATTTCTCGTTACGAGAAGCCATTTAAAGGCGTTTTCGATGGCGACAATCATATCATCAAAATCCATATGACCAACGATAATTTCGCTGGGCTTTTCCGAGCCAATGCAGGACTTATCAAAAATTTCACCTTAGAGGGTTCTGTGATGGCGACTCGAACTTCTAGCGGCAGTACGAATCTTAGAAGCGGGGCGGTTGTTGGCTACTCTTCTGGGAGAGTGGAAAACGTAACGAATCGTGCCAGCGTCAAAGCGAAAGGAAGCACCGTGAATCCTTATCATCTTGGGGGGCTTGTGGGTTATCTCGATGAAGGTGAAATCGTTTCATGCACGAATGAAGCAGATGTGAGCGTTTCCGGATTCAGCATGCACACGATTGGCGGAATCGCCGGTTATTCGAAAGGGAAGAGTCTTATCGATGGATGCCGGAATTATGGCAAAATCTATGGGACGTTCGAAACGGGTGGCATTCTTGGCATCGCCGGTAGCTCCACGTCTTTTGGGAGCACTGTTATTTCCAATTGCGAGAACCATGGCGAAGTCATTGGGCAAGTCATCGCTTCTACTGAAACGCCTGGTGAATTTTCTTCCGCTTGCGCTAACGGAGGCATCGTCGGAACGGCTTATTCGGGTGTCCAAATTTTAGAATCCACCAACTTTGCTCGAGTGAGTGGCAAAGGTCAAAACTCCTCTGGCACCCGCGCTGGGATCGGAGGAATTGTCGGGAAGATGTTTGGGACGACCGTCAAAAATTGCACGAACGAAGAAACGGGGACAATCGATAATCTCGGCTTCGCTAGCGGTGGCATCGCCGGCTCGGCAGTCACTCCCAGCGCGCCAAGCGCTAACGCTGTCACCACCGCCTCCATCGAAGGCTGCAAGAACTTCGCTTCGGTGAATGGCTCTTCATGCTATTCGGGTGGTATTCTTGGCTATGCCAATGGGAGCTATAATAGCAAAGGAAAATTCACCAACAAACTCGCTATAAGCGTGAAGAATTGCGTCAATGGCAAGGAAAATGTCGCTCCTTGCGTGACAGGCTCCTATACGGTAGGCGGCATCGTTGGGTATATGGATATTTATGTCGATAGAACTTCCTCCTCCGTCGATAGTTGCTCCAATTATGGCAAAGTGAACGCCATGAGCGTATTTATAACGAAAGACAAAGATGGGAATTCTCTTTATAGCGTGCGTTTAGGGGGCTTGGTTGGAATGGCTTATTGTCCTATCACCAATTCCTCGAACTATGGCGAAGTCCTTGCTTCCCACGCCACCTATGGAGGCGTTCCAGAAGCGGATGTCGGAACCTTAGAAAACTATCGGATCGGATATTTGGTCGGCTATGGGGTAAAGGAAAATCAATCATTGGCGGGTTGCGTGAACTATTATGGGAAAGCCTAATTACGACGTTGTTGTGATAGGCGGGGGAATCGCTGGCGTCGCAAGCGCATTAAGCGCCGTGAGGGAAAAGAAATCGGTCCTTTTGGTTGAGGCGAATTACGCCTTAGGGGGGCTAGCGACGCTAGGCATGGTGGTTTATTACCTTCCTTTGGATGATGGTAGTGGTAGACAAATAGCCGCTGGCATCGCCGAAGAGCTCCTTCGCCTTTCGGTGCGCTACGATCGAAAACACCCTTTGGCAAACGATTGGAAAGAAGAAGGGAAACGTTTTGAGAGCGAGTTCAACCCCTCTTTGTTCAGTCTTCTTCTTGAAGAAAAGCTCATATCGGAAGGCGTTGATATATTGTTTGGAACTTCCTTGATCGGAGTTAAAAAGGAAGGCTCTTTTATCTCTTCTATCGAATTATCGACCCGTTCTTCACGCTTTTCCCTTGAAGCAAAAACCTTCATCGATGCCACAGGAGACGCCAATCTATGTGCTTACGCGGGCGAAAAAACATCTTTGTCGACATGCAAGAATGCCTTGGCCTATTGGCATTTTGAGAATAACGCCTTGGTCATGAACGAAGGCTTTTCTCTTCAAAAAGGCCTTCAATACGATTATCAAGGCCTTTCGCCTTTTGAAACGTCTGCTTTCGTGAAGGCTTCCCATAAGGCCATTTTAGGTGACTTTTTAAGTCAAGGCGATGAGGAGGAAGGCCATTCTTTAACGAGAATCCCTTCGATTCCCGAGCTCCGCATGACGCGGAAACTTGAAGGGAAATACAAACTTTCTTTGAAGGACAATGGACTTTTCAAAAAGGATTCTGTTGGCGTTTTTCCTTCTTGGGTGAAGAAAGGGGATGCTTTCGAATTGCCTTATGGCGCTTTGATTGGGACGACCAAGAATCTCTATGCGGCAGGGAGAAATATCTCCTCCGAAGACGATCGAATGTGGAATGTCGTCCGTTCAATACCCGTTTGCGCGGTTAGTGGCGAAGCCGCCGGCCTATTGGCCGCCACTTTCGCAAACAACGAGGATATCGATATCGATGACGTTCATCGAAAAATGGACGCTCGAGGTCTTTTTTATCACCTTAAAGACGTCAAATATTAACCGCGACCCATTTTATCCAAGTAGTTTTTTGGGGAAAGGCCGACTTCATTTTTGAAGGCTCTTGAAAAGGTGAAGATGGTGTTAAAACCGGTCATCGAAGCGATATCGGAAATTGAGAGATAATCGGAAACGAGAAGTTCTTTGGCCTTTTCGATGCGAAGCATTCGGAGGTATTTGATCGGAGATACGCCATAAAGCCGGTCGAATAATTTCCGGAAATAGACGACGGAAACATTGCATAAAGTCGCCAAATCTTGGTTGGATATGGTGGCATCGGCGAGATTGAGCGTCATATAGTCGATAGCTGGTTGCAAAACCTTGGCCATTGATTTGGGAGTATATATCTTCTCTTGATTGGCTGTGGCAGTGGCGAAAATCTTGTAGATGTCGGATTTGCAACGGTACATATACCCCTCTTTCCTTTCTTTCCAACGCCTATTGATGCTGTTAAAAAGCTTATGGGCCTCCAAGGAGTTTTTCTCGTTGAGCTTAAAGGCCATGAAGGAAAAAGCGGGTCCTGGATAGTCGGCGACAATTTCGACCATGATGCATTCGCCAAGCTCTTTGCAAGTCCATCGATAGGAAGAGCCTTTCGAAATCAAAATAACGGTGTCTTTGTCAGCGAGGAAAGACTCGCCTTTCTCATCTTTGTAAATGGTCTTACCTTCCATTTTCATCGCCAAGGAAAAGAAGGGCCTGTTTTTCCGCGTTCCGACCTTTCCTACTTGCTTGTGATTAATATCATTAACGGCAAAAATGTCGCGAACCACAAAATTATTCAAATCTATAGTATTTTTGACCATCGACCCCATTATATATCAAACATTTTCATATTTAAAAGTAACTTTTCGATGGAGACGCTTATAAATCGAGTATCAACAATGGTAAAATATCACCATGAAAACTTGTAGCTATGAAAGCGCTTTAATATAATGCCATCATGGATAAGAAAAATCGGATTAGGGTCGCTGTTTATGGCATCGACCATAATCATTGCGAAGCCAAAATCAAGGAACTCAAAAGCGTTCCTTCCGAATTCGAGATCGCCGGTGTTTATTGCGAAAGCGAAAGGGCTTATAAACGGCGTATCGAAGGGCACGCGGTCTATGATGATTTGAATTTGTTTTACGACAAGGACTCCTTTTTCTCTTTGGCCGATATCGATTTCCTTTTAGTCGAACCCGCCGTTCCGAACTTGCTTGATTTTGCCATCGAATGCCTTGAGCGGGGATACCATATTCATCTTGACAAGCCTGTCGGCTTTGATTTGAAAAGGTGGAAATTGGCCCTTTTCGAAGCGAAAGAAAAGAATCTTTTGATTCAAATGGGGTATATGTACCGCTACAACAAAGGGATCGAATACGCCTTAAAAAGGGTAAAAGAAGGGGTTTTTGGCAAGGTTTTTTTCATTTCTGCCGATATGTCTACCGGCCTCCCCGCTTGGTTTAAGAACGATTTGGAGAATTATGGCGTTAAATCGCCTGCCATGTACATTTACGGCGTTCACCTTGTAGATTTGGTGCTTTCGATCATGGGGGAGCCCGATAAGGTCCAATGTTTCTCCTCCTCCACGGGTTTTGGCGGCTTCCATTTTCTCGATAACAGCTTCGCCGTCTTCACTTATCCCAATGGCATTGCGACTTTGAAAACCTATTGCAGCGAAATCGGCGGATGGGAGCATCGCGAATTCAAAGTATGCGGCGAAAAAGGGACGATACGCGTCTCGCCTATCGAAAACAAGATGAAGGTGGAAGAATGCTTGGATAGGGATGTCAAAAATCCTTGGGGGCCATCTGGACGAACCATCGATATCGAGGAGCCTCCTTATCGCTATTTAGATCAATTCCGTCATTTTGCCAAAATGGTGAAAGAGGAAGAAAAGAATCCCTATAGTTACGAACACGAATATCTCGTTGAGAAATTGACCTTGGAAGCTTGCGGATATGGAGTGGACGATGAGCGCTAAATTCACTAAAGCGAGAATGATTCTTTTATCCCTCCTTGTGATGTTTTTATGGGGTTCGCTTTTTGCTTTCGTGAAATGGGATATGTTGGAACTAGGCATCTCTTCGAAGAGCAATCCTTTCGACACGATCCTTTTCGCGGGAATCCGTTTCCTTATCTCCGGCCTCCTCTTGTCCGTTTTTGTTCTCCTTTTCAAAAGGAAAGAGAATCCGATTAAGGCGGTCTTTCTCTCCAAAAAAAGCATTTTGGCGGTGGTAGCTGTTGGAGTCGTTGGCTTTGCGCTTCATTATTCTCTCACTTATTTGGGGCTCGAAACCATCGATAGTGGCAAAGCCTCCCTCATCAAGCAGGCGGGCGTCTTGATTTTCGTTTGCTTTAGTTTCTTATTTTTCAAAGAGGATAAATTCCATTGGGGGAAGATTGTGGCTGCCGTGCTTGGAGCCGCTTCGATCGTCGTTACGAACCTCGATTCTTTTTCCTTCTCCTTTTCCTATGAATCGCTTTATTTGGTTGGTGCTTCTTTTTGCACAGTGATTGCCAACGTCGCTTTCAAGAAGCTTTCAGGCGGAGCTTCTCCGATTGCCATTACTGCTTTTGCGATGTTCTTCGGCGGCGTGCTTCTTACCGTTCTTGGCTTTTCTTGCGGTGGCCGAGTGAGTCCATTGACGGGAGAAAGCGTTGCTATCTTTGCTTTTATCGTCCTTGCCACTATCGTTTCTTATGGCTTATGGTACAGCATCGTTTACCAATTCGAGCTTTCGAAGCTCTTCATCATAAAGATGGCCGAACCCTTATTCGCCACTCTCGTTTCGGTTCTCATCCCCTCGCTTCACGCCAAACTTGGCTATGAGCTTTTGATCGCCTTCGTCCTTGTCGCCGCGGCCGTTTATATCTCCAATGCGAGATTCCATAAAAAAGAAGAAAAGGAGGAATTAGCTTATGAAAGCCATGATCGTCAATCCGGAAACTAAGGCGCTTGAATGGAAGGAAGTTGCCGATCCGGTTTGCCTAAAGGATTCTATCTTGGTCGATATCCATTGCTCGGCCGTCAATCGTGCCGATCTTCTTCAACGAGATGGAAAATACCCTTCTCCCAAAGGGTGGCCTTCTTGGATGGGCTTAGAGCTATCGGGCGATATTTTGGAAATGGGAGAAGAAGCCAAAAAGAACACTTCTTTCAAAATCGGCGATAAAGTCTGCGCCTTGGTCGGCGGGGGAGCTTACGCCGAACGCATGGCTATTCCATATCAGCTTGTCATGGCCTTGCCAAAGGGGTTAAGCTACGAAGAAGCCTCCGCCATCCCAGAAGCCTATGCGACTTCCTATTTGAATCTTTTTCATGAAGGGCATTTAAAGAAGGGGGATGTTTGCTATATCGCCGCTGGTGCTAGTGGGTTAGCCAGCGCTGCGATTCCCATGGCTAAAGCAGTAGGAGCCAAAGTCGTGACTTCCGTCCTCAATGAGGAAATCGCCGCAAAAATCGCCTCTCTTGGCGCCGATTACGTCATCGTTCAATCTAAAGAAAGCATTCCTGGCGCTTTCGAGAAGCTCGAAAAAGAAGGGATGCCTGTCAAAGTGGCGATGGATTGCCTTAGTGGCGAGGACTTAGGAAAGGCGATGCCCTATATGGCCGAAGGCGGATATTGGGTGGTCATTTCTACCTTGGCGGGCGTTGAGACGAAGGTGTCGCTCCGCCCTTTGCTTACCAAAGGGCTTCATCTTGTGGGCTCGATGCTGCGAAAGAGAAGCAACGACGAAAAGCATCAATTGCTTTTGGAACTTCAAAAAGAAATGTGGCCTCATTTCGAAATGAGGCAAATCAAAGTCAATATCTGCAAAACCTTCCCAATCGAAGAGGCGGAAAAAGCTCATGAGCTTCTCTTGGAGAACAAAAACGTCGGCAAGGTCGTTTTGAAAATAAAATGAAAATGACAGGAGGAACGAAGGTGAGAAAAGGAAAAATACGGCGCTTATTCTTGTTGTTTCCCATTCTCGGCTTTTTATATGGCTGTCAAGGAGGGCCCTCTCTTCCTTCGGCAAGCCCTAACCAAGCCTTTTTCGTAAGAATCGACAAAGAAACGAAAAACGCGAAGCTTCGCGTTATAAACGGCAAAGGGGAAGAGGCGTATTTTGCGGAAGCGGGGGATATGCTTTTTGCCAGCGTCGTTGCCGATAACGGATACGTTTTGGAGCATTTCTTGCTCAATGGCATTCCTTTTGAAGGCTCTTCCTTCTTGATGCCGGAAGAAGACGTCACCATCGGCGCTTCTTTGCGGTATGTGACCAATGCGATTTCCCTTGATTCGTTTGAACATGGCGAAATCAAAACCGACAAAAAAGAGGCCGCCTATGGCGATTCCATCGCGATTACCGTCATCCCGGAAGAAGGATATTATTGCGAGGCCAATTCCCTTAAGATAAACGACCATAGCATCTATCGCTCGCCGATTTACGAAGAGACGACCTTCTCTTTCTTGATGCCTTCGGTCGCCATAACGATTCGGGCGAACTTCTTGGAAGGAGGCCTTGAGTGATGAAATCTATTTTCTTGGCTCTTTTTATCGCCATTTCCGCTCTTCTTTCGACTTTTAAGCCCGTCTATTCGCCCAATCGCCTTAGCTATGTTTCCTATGACAAAGATCGTTTTGAATTCGATACTTCTTTGTTCTATGGCAACACCAAGACCATGAAGGGCGCGGATCCCTCTTTGATATATGTCGCTCCGAAAGAAGGGGATCCGGACACGGGATATTATTACGCGTATATCACCGCGACTTCGACCATCAATACCTATCGCACCAAAGACATGACCAATTGGCAATTCCTTGGGGCGACCTTTCGACCGAACCTTGACAGAAACTGGGCTTACACCAATTTCTGGGCGCCTTCTGTGATCTATGACCCTTCGGATGAATATTACTATATGTTTTATAGCGCCACTTGGTATCGTTTCCCCTCAAGTCACTATATGTCTGTCGCTCGGAGCAAATCCCCGGCTGGCCCTTTTGAGGCGCTTGACGATGGAAGGGAACCGCTTATCAATTTCGTGAACGTGCCTAAAAGCAACCCCCTTTTCGAATATCACGATCCTTCTAGTTCCTTTTCCTATCCGAATGGCTATTTCTCTTCTATCGACGGAGAGGCTTTTATCGACCCCATCACCAAGAAAAAATACCTTCTTTTCGTCCATGACAAAGGCGCCGGCTATTCCTATTCATGCGTCTACATTATGGAAATGGAAAGCTGGACCAAGCCGAAATACGAGACCATCACCCGTCTTACCGAATGCGAATATCTGGAAGTTGGTGGCACGGAGAGAATCGACGATTCGACGGTCAACGAAGGTCCTTTCATGTACTACCATAATGGGCTTTATTACTTGACTTTTAGCACCCACGTCTATACTTCGCCTTCGTATCAAGTTCGACAAGCCGTGAGCCATTCGCCTTTGGGGCCCTTCAAAAAGGTACCAGTCGAAAAAGGCGGGACGGTTATTACGACCGATGGCATCTCCATCTATACGGCAAGTAGCGGTCACCATTCTTTCATCGAAATCGGAGACGAACTCTTCATCGGCTATCACACTTTCTATAACGACACAGATATCAGCGAAGCTCGAAAGATCAAATTCGATAAAGTGGAATTCGTGACCAATCAAGACGGCTTGGAAGTGATGTATGCCAATGGCCCAACCGTTTCGCTTCAACCGATTCCATCTCTTATATCCGGTTATGAGAACAAAGCGAGGGAGGCGAATGTTTATGCGAGTAACCTCGCCTCAAGTTCCCATCCCTATTGGCTCAATGATGGAACTATTGCGATGCATGAGGAATCCGTTGTGAAGGAATGCGAATTCAACTCCGGGAATAGCTCTATCACCCTTCGATGGAACGACTATGTGGATGCCAAAGCCATCATGGTCTATAACTCCCGCGAGTACGCGAAAGCGTTCACTAAAATCGATAACATCCTGATCCATTTTAAGGGGAAGGATGGAAAGCTCTACACCTGCGATACGGGCGAAATCCCATTCAATTTCGACATCTATTGCTCTTTGGATTTCAAACTCATGTTCGCCGGCTCTTCCTCGACCATCGAATTCGAGAACCTCTCTATCAATCGGATTGACATTTATTTCTCGAACTCCAAAGGCGGGGGAAACGCTCCTATTGCCATTAGCGAAATCGCTGTTTTGGGGAGGATGGCACAATGAAAAAAATATTTAAGACGATCGCCCTTTTCTCCTCTCTTCTCCTTTCTTCCTGCACAAGCGATTATCTAGAAGGAGAAAGCTATTCCTTTCCACCTTTTTCTTATTCCAATGAAGAGCCCATTCCGCAAGAGACCTATGATTTCTCGCATGAGGACGGCTTAGCTTTAGATGGCACATACAAAAAAGAATATGGCCAATCCGTTTATCGCCTCTATCACCGTAACGACGAATCGAGTCCCTTCTATAGCGATCTCTACGTTTATTATGGGAAACGGGGCGTCCACATCTATGTTTCGGTAAAAGACAACATCGTCAATTACGTTCCTCAAAAAGCGGTCTACTACAATAGCTCCGTCGAAATCTTCATCAATGACATCTCCAAGAATTACATCGATAACAACGCCGTCCAATGGCGCGTCGCGGCTGGTGGAAAGGCCACCAAACTCTGCGGCGTCCGTTATCGAAGCACCTGGACGGCTTCCCAATTCGATGGCTCCTTCGCCACTTATGTGGATGGGGAAATCAACGCCAACGGGGCGAAAGGGTATGGCGTTGAGACGTTTACGCCTTATTACGAGCTTGGAATAGAAGAAGAGAATGCCTCCAAGCTCGAAGGGCTCAATATCTATCTTGCCATGAACCGCGTGCCGACAACGAGCACCGATCAAAACCTCACCTTCCGTCAAAGGACTTACAAAACCCTTTCTTTCCAAGCGACGCCCACAACTTGGGTTCCGGTTTATAAAAACGAGGATTTGTCTGGTAAAAACGGTTTTCCAACGAGCGAATTCTATGGACGCTGCCACACAATCGACACTTCTTTGGGCTTCCATTTCGAAAAAGAGGGCGAGATGGAACGCGGCTCTTTGAACAAAACGATCGCCGTAAATTACGCGATGGTGAAAGAGGGATATGATCCACTCCATTATTATTACGAATGCCGTATTAAGAACGTGACTGGGGCTTCGAGCGCGAAAATCGGCCTATTCACTTATTTAAGCGGGAATCGGTTCACTTTGTATCTCGAAAAGGGAAATAAAGCGCGCGCTGGGCTTGTGCAACGGAATTCGACCAACGACTCCTGGAATTGGAACGTTGGGGAAGGGGAGAGCTACATCAATAGCTTCTCCGATCCGAATTCGCTCGATTTGATTGACGGCGAGGAGGGCGCCAAGCTCGCTCTTTATCGTCAAAGGAACCTCTTTGCTTTCTTCGTCCACGACGAGCTCTATTACGCGACCGATGACTTATCCATTGGCGAAAAGACTTTCGTGGCGCCTCAAAAAGTCCTTCTCAATCACTCGCAAAGCGAGATCGAAGACATCTACGAAGACGCTTTCGTTGGCATCTATTCCTATTCCGCTCAGGCGGAATTCTTAGGCTATGGTATTTATAGTGGCGAAGCAGCCGATGCTCAGATCGCCACATTATTAAATAAGTAAAAGGAGATTTTTATGAGACCAGCAAAAAAGAAAATTGCCTCCCTCATGCCACTATTGGCTCTTGCCGCTCTCGCCTCTTGCAGCAAGGTCGTCAAAAGCGGCGAAGACATCACTTTTGACGTGGATGGGAATTTAATCCCCTCAAGCGGGACGACCATCCAAGTTTGGGGCACTTGCGATGGCGATGAGAAGGTTCGTCTGACCTCCCTTGTCGAATCCTTCAATGAAAAGTATAAGGATTATAACATCAGGGCCCGTTTTACCGACTACGCATCAAGCGGATACGAGGAAATGATGAAGACTACGCTTAATAGCAATACGGGACCGGACGTCTTCACCTGCAGCGACGAATACTTCAAAGAATGGGCGACTTATGGATTCTCCGAGAATCTCGATCCTTATATCAACAGTTCCTATAAAGAGCTTAATTCCTCCGAGGACGTCAAGGAGATGTACCAAGGTGCGGTAGGACGTTATCACTATGATACGGAAACGACTCGAAGCGATGGGGAAAACGCTCATTACTACGGTCTTCCGAAAGGTTCGGGATCAACGGTTATCTATTACAACAAAACTTATATGAAGAACGCGAAAATCAATGAGATTTCCGTTTACGAGAAGGATTTGGCTTCCTATAACGCCTCTCACGGGACCAGCTATCCTTCGCGCGCTTATTTCACCCTTGATGGGAAATACTATTTCAATAACAAAATCGAGATGAATTGGGAGGATTGTGCCTCCTTGGCCACACGGTTGAAGACAGTCAACGCTACGCGTGGATGCAAATATGGCTTTCTCACCTCGTGGTGGTTCAATTATGGTTTCTCGGTCGGAGGAAGTTGCATTGGCTATTTGACAAGCGAAAATGGCGGGCTTAGCGAAGAGGAAGCCAATAACTATTACGGCGGATATTACACTTTCACTTTGGCCGATAGCACAGTCAATTACCGCGTCAAAGTGGATGAGGGGATAACGGTCAATGGCAACCATTATGAAAATAACACCATCGTTTCCTACGAAGACAAGTTTTTCCTAAACGATGCTTTGGCGAACAAATGCGACGTTCTTCCAAGCCAAAGAGAGGCTTTCACCGAATATTTGTCTCTAGGCGGTTTCAAGGAAGGACCGAATGCGAATTCCTTTTATAAAGGGGAAGAGGGCGAAGAAGGCATTACCGATAAGTTCTTTGAAATCGTTCCCTATAAGCTCGATGGCGGTGGCAAAAAGGGCATCGCGAAGAATAATGCGATTGTGAAAAACAAGAACAATGAGCTTGTCAATCTTGGCACTATCTTAACCGATGCTGAGAAAGCGGGTCCGGAAGTCGTTATCGAAAACAAAGAAATTTCGCCAAATCCTTCTTCCTTCTCTACGGATGGAAGGGTTGGCACCTTCGCGAGTGGCGAAACGGCAATGGTAGTGGAAGTAAGAGCGACCGTTGCCGCCCTTCGGACTTCGATGACGGATTACGAATGGGATGTGGCGCCAATGCTCGTTTACCGCGAATACGATGCCAATAACAACACCATCCGTCGTGGCATTCCTGGCGCGCATAGTGGTTCCGTATGCTGGTCGGTTTGGTCTAAATCAACCATCAAAAACGCCGCTTTCCTCTTTGTGAAATACGTAACCTGCGGGGAAGGGCAAGACTTCTTGGCCGATGCGGGCACGATTATCCCGAATAAGAAAGAGGTCGCGAAAAAGCAAGTCGAGAAAGACCTTGCCGCCAATCTTAGCCCGTCGAATATGGGCATATTCCTCGACGGAGCCGAATATCAGACTCCCGGCGATTGGTGGTTCCTTCGCGATAACGATTGGATCGACGGCTCTGGATGTTGGGCGCCTCGACTCAATAGCTATGTCCGTAACTACAAACTCTCCCTCAAGGATTTCTATGCCACAAACGATTACAAAAACACCTTCAATCTGCTTACTAAGTACACTGAAAAATAAAGGATAGGATATGATTGGCTCTTTAACGAATTACGCCATAATCGATCGGGGTAAAAAGAAAGACAAGCCCATCGCCAAAGACGAAGCGGCGGGGACCTTGTTTACCATTTTGCCGATCGTTGGGATCGCCGTTTTCACTTTCTTCCCTCTTCTTATGGCTTTCTATATTTCCATTTGCGACACCACCAGCAAAACGAGTGTCGGCTTTACCGACGCCGTTTTCCTTGGCTTCTCGAATCTTTTTGACAATTATAAGGAAGTCTTTGCCAGTGCTCAATTTTGGGAAGGCTTCCGGAATAACCTTATCCTTTTTGTCGAACTTCCCATTTCCATCTGCCTTTCTATCGTCATCGCGGAATTTTTGTCCAAGAAAGTCCGTTTCACCAACACTTTCAAGGTGATCATGTTCATTCCTTACGTTTGCTCTGTCGTCGCCACTACCTATATGTGGAATCAAATTTTTAACACCAAAGAAGCGGGCGGCATCTTGAATAACATGTTCGGCACCAATTTTCCTTGGCTTTCCGAAGGTCTTATATGGGCCGTCATGATCATGGGATTATGGAGTAGCTTAGGCTATCGCATTTTGCTTTTCACCGCTGCCATCACCAACGTCAATGGCTCTTTGAAAGAGGCGGCGCGGATTGATGGAGCGGGCCCAGTGAAGGTCTTCCTTCATGTCACTATTCCGGCAATCACGCCGACCATCTTCTATGTGCTTGTCATGGGCATGATTGGCATTTTCCAAGAATTCACGCGCATTAACATCGTCTCCAACGGCTATAACTATTGCCCGACGATGGTGGGATTCATTTACCGTTATCGCGATGACAATGCGGGGGTGGCTTGTGCCGCAAGCGTCATTTTGGCGCTTTTCATCTTTACCTTGACGCGTCTCAATTTCTATTTCTCGAAAAAGTGGGTGACTTACGATGTTGACTAATGCATTACCGAATGTGGAAGCGAAATTCGCTTCCAAAAAGAAATTCTCCAAGAACACCGCTTGGGTGTATGTTGGCTTGCTACTTTCTTCGCTAATCGTCATTCTTCCCTTCTTGGTGGTTTTATTGACTTCTTTGAAGACGCAACAAGATGCTACCAAATACCCTCTTGCTTGGTTTGGGAAGGATGGACTATCTCTAGAAGGCTACCGCATCGCCCTCACCACGATGATACCTGTGGAATTGCTAGGTGGGGCGAAGATGCCGATCCTTCTTGTTGGCTTTTTCTGGACGTTCATCGTGAGCGTTGTTCCGACTCTTTGCTCGGTGATGGTGGCTTCGCTTGCGGCTTTTGCCTTCGCCAAGATCCGTTTCAAATGCTCCAAGATTTTCTTTAACATCCTTATTTTTACGATGATGATACCAGGCACGATCCTTCTCATTCCCCATTATTTGATGTATGAGCAACTTGGTTGGGTTCATAACGAATATAATTCGCTCTTGGCGCTTATCATTCCTGGGCTTTGGGGAGGGGCTGGGCAGATTTTCTTCATCCGCCAATTCATGTATAGCATCCCCAATAGCCTTATCGAAGCGGCTAAAATGGATGGTTTGAATTGGTTTAAAATCTACACGAAAATCATCCTTCCGCTCATCGTCCCGGCGATTCTTTGTCAAGGACTCCTTGGCTTTATCGCCCACTATAACGCCTACTTAGGACCGCTTATGTACTTAAGTGGCGAGTATAAGACCCTTCAGATTTTGATTCAGACATTCATCCAGCAATACGCCGCGAATAACATTCCAGCCCGGATGGCGATCTCTATCGTCTCCATCATTCCAACCTTGCTTATTTACGTCATTTTCCAAAAATACTTCGTCGAAGGCATTTCGACGACTGGCATGAAGCTATAAGGAGAAAGGCATATGGCTACCTTAAAATACATCAACGTCAACAAAGTCTATGACAACAACGTCCAAGCGGTTTTCGATTTCAACCTCGAGGTGAAAGACAAGGAATTTATCGTCTTTGTCGGTCCTTCGGGATGTGGCAAAAGCACCACTCTTCGTATGACCGCCGGTCTAGAAAGGATTACGAGCGGCGAAGTCTATATCGACGATGTTCTTATTAACGATGTCGAGCCAAAGGATAGGGATATCGCCATGGTTTTCCAGAATTACGCCCTCTATCCCCATATGACCGTCTATCGGAATATGGCTTTTGCGCTTGAACTCAAAAAACTCGATAAAAACGAAATTGATCGACGCGTCAAAGCGGCCGCCGAGATTCTTGGGCTTACCAATTATTTGAATCGCAAGCCGAAAGCTCTTTCGGGCGGGCAACGTCAGAGGGTGGCGCTTGGTCGCGCGATTGTCCGTCACCCCAAAGTGTTCTTGATGGATGAGCCTCTTAGTAATCTCGATGCCAAACTTCGCGTGCAAATGCGGACGGAGATCTCGAAAATCCATAAGCGCGTCGGAGCGACTACCGTTTACGTCACCCACGATCAGACCGAAGCTATGACCATGGCCGACCGGATCGTCGTCATGAAAGATGGCTATATTCAGCAAGTCGGCACCCCCAAGGAAGTCTATTCCCATCCAGCCAATGTTTTCGTTGGCGGTTTTATCGGCTCGCCATCGATGAATTTCGTCAATTCTGTCCTTCGTGGGAATAAGCTTTTCTTCCTTGGCGAGGAAGGGGAGGCCAAAACGGGGATTTCTCTTGGCGCAAAAATCGTAAACAGAGTGAAATCCTATCTTCAAAAGGAAGCCGAAGAATTGCCTTCCTTGTTGGCGAATTACGAATCGACACTTGTCAAAGTCAATGAGGCTAACGCCAAAATCAAGAAGAAAAAAGCCAAACGTCTGGACGTAGGTAGCCTTGAAAACGACATCAAAGAGATCAAAGAAAGGATGGAAGAGGTTGAACGTTATAACAAAGACCATAAGGAAATTCGGCTTGTTTTAGGCATCCGTCCAGAACACATCTATGTGGAAGACGATGCCAACAACACGAATCCCGGAGAAATCCTTACTTTGGAAACGGAAACGACGGAGCTTCTTGGCCATGAGCTTATCGTCTATACCTCCCTTTTTGGCCAAAGACTCATCATAAAGACCGTTTCGAGCAACGATATCGAAGATGGGGAAAGCTACTCTTATCGCTTCGACATGAATGAGATCCGTCTTTTCGACGCCTTGACGGGGAAGGCCATCTAATGTCCCTTGCTCTATTCGAGACCTATTCCATTTCGGATGAAGATAGCAAAGACGTACGTCTTCATCCTGTCTATAGCAAACTTAGCGTTCCTTTCTTGATGGAAAAGATCGCGACTCGCTTTGCATTAGATGGCTTCTCTCTCATCGAGAGAAACGAATTCTATGGGGAAATGCTTCTTTCCGATGGCGATTATTCCCTGACGTTTCATTTTTTGAATGACGAAGGGCCGAATCTCAAAATAGGCATCTCCGTCTATGCGCCCGATAAACGCGGTAAGACAAGAAAGAAGCTCATGGAATCCCTGGCGCTCCTTAAAGAAATCGCGGAAAGCAAAAACGCGCATTGACCGAACCGAAAAAAAGAATCCTTCTTGCGCGATTGGAAAAAAGAGGATTGAAAGGAAAACATATGCAAAAGAAATTCATTTGCCTCACTCTCGCCTTCCTGACTATGCTCGCTTGCGGAGGGTGCGAGACGTCAAACGGGAACGACTCCTTTTCCCATACCTCCATCCAATACACCTATCGCGAAGAGGTAAGCAAAGAGCCGACTTGCGAGGAGATGGGCGTTAAAACCTATATTTGCAATGAAGATAGCACCCTTTCTTACACTGAGCCCATTCCGGCGCTTGGACACCTTTACGATGTAAGCGCTCTGGAATTCGTTTGGGAGGGCTACGAAAGCGCTTCTGTCACTACGACATGCTTACGGTGCGGCAAAGAAACGACTTTTGCTGCCGATATCGTCTCGTCTATCGAAAAAGAGCCGACTTGCACCGAAAAAGGCGAAAGGGTTTATACGGCAACCGTCCTCATTAACGGCAATACCTATAGGAATGTCAGAAAGGAAGAGCTTGTCGCCGAGCATGTTTATGAGAAGGTGGAAGAAGAATCTTTTTCAGCCAGTTACGCGACCGATGGCAAATTGGTCCAAAAATGTTTGAGCTGTGGCGATAAGAAAGAGACCGCGCTCCCCAAGCAGAGAGATGATTTTGAGAACTACGGGCAGGAAGAAAACCCATTCCTTATCTCCTCTATGGAGGATTGGAATGCCTTTGCCCTAGACGCTTCAGCAAATTCCTTTGCGGGAAAGTATATCAAGATAACTGAAAACATCGGTTCGAAAGAAAATCCGATTACGTCTTACGCGAATAATTACGAGGCGATGTTCGCCGGTACTCTTTTGGGAAATGGAAAGACCCTCTACGTGAATCTCCCTGTCCGGCTTACAAGCAAAAAAGCCAAAGAAAGAACGGGTTTATTCGCTTTCGCATCGAATGCCTCTTTCAAAGATATCACCATCGAAGGCGTGGTGGGAGAAGATATGGATGGCTCAAGTATCGCCGCATCCTTGCTCGCCGATGGAAGAAATTCGATTAGCATCGATAATTGCGTGAATAAAGCGAACGTCTATGGCAAGGATACAGTCGCTGGTCTAGTTGGCTTTGCCTGTGGCGGATCCTCTATTACCATCGCGAATTGTCGTAACGAAGGAGCGATTTATGCTATCGAGAACATAGCTGGGGGCTTGGTTGGCAACGCCGAGGGGAAATCCTTAAAGATTCTTTCGAGCGTGAATAGCGGAACTATCGCCGCTTCCAAGACGAGTTGCGATCAATTCGTCGGAAGGATCAAGACGCCAACGGCGGTTTCTATCGACGAAAAGTGCCAAAAGCTCGGCCATGCCTATTTCCATAGCCAGCGATCCTTTGATGAAAATGGCCACTATTACACGTGTTTAGAGGAAGGCTGTGAGGCTAAACTCGAAACAAAAGGGCACGACTTCAATTTTGTGGAGGAAGTTCCCTCTACTTGCCAAGAGACTGGCGTCAAAGCCCATTATACGTGTTCGGATTGCGACGCTTTGTTCTTAAAAAACGGCGACGTGTATTCTCTTGTCGAAGATACGAGCGAGCTTCTAGTTCCGCTTAGCGCTCACCATTATGGGGAAGCGTATGAAAACGACGAAACCAGCCATTGGCATCTTTGTGAGATTTGCGGTGTGGAAAGTAACCACGTCGCTCATGTTAAAGATTACGAACAAGTAGCGGAAGAGCATGGCATATCTTGCGTTGAATGCGGCTATCAAATTTCGCCCCCTTTGTCTCATACCCATCAATTCGATAACCTCACTTCCGAAGTCAAAGCAAGCTATGCGAGCGAAGGGCATAGGGCGTATGCCACTTGCCCATGTGGAAAGATATTCACCGCCGATACGCACGAAGAAACAACTCTCGATTCCTTAAAACTCCTATCCCAAAAAGAGGATGCTACCAAAGGATATGGGACGAGCGAAGAGAATCCCTACCTCATCGCCAACGAGACGGATTATCTTGCTTTTAAAGACGCAGTCGATAACGGAACCTCTTTCGAAGGGATGTTCGTCAGAATGAGTGAGGACATTGGGAGCAAAGAACATCCGATTACCTCAAGCATCGGTTCAATGAAAGACAAACCCTTTAAAGGCACCTTTGATGGGGATGGCCATTGCGTTTACCTTTCTATCGATTCGACAAGCGCTTATCAAGGGATATTCGGCTATGTGGATGGTGGCGTTATCAAAAACCTTGTCGCGAAGGGGAGTTTGAGGACGAAAACCGCCTCAAACATCGCCAATAGAGCTGGGGCGATTGTCGCCTATGCGAGCGCTACCGCCATTTCTTCTTGCAAAAACTACGCTTCCATTGCCGTTGTCGATGGTTTAGGCGATGTCGGCGGCCTTGTCGGATACGCCATTTCAAAGAGCCAAGTTCTTGATTGCGAGAATTATGGTTCGATCGCTTGCGAAGGGGAGAAAACGAAGTATGTCGGAGGCATTGTGGGGAATGCCTCTACTATAACCATCCGAAATTGCGTGAATGGATATCTCTCCCTTTCGGAAGGCAATGGCCAAGGCACGATTGCGGACGTCTATCAATTCGCCGGCGGCATTCTTGGCGGCGCCCAAGGGCAAGTGACGATCGATTCTTGTCAAAACCATATGGATATCCATAGTTCCATAAGCGGAAGCGCAGGCGTTTCTGGCATCGTTGGATTAGTTAATACGGGTTCGAAAAACTCCCTTATAGCGAATTGCTCCAATTATGGAAATCTTTCTGGGCTTGCTAGCGTGGGCGGGATCGTCGGCCGTTTAGCAGCCAAAGGAACAACGAGCGATCCCTATATCATCACGATTCGGAAATGCCAATCGGATGCTTCGCTTAGCAAAGTCGGCGACACTATCGCTAGCGAAGAGGTTGGTTCGGTGGAAAATACGGATGAAAGCAAGAAAATCCCCGGCATTCTTGTCGGCTCAACGAGTGGCAGTTCCTCTTTGCCAAGGATTGTAAACGAATAGTATTTTGGCTTCTTTCGGTTTCGAGGAAAAAGGGCAAAGGCCCTTTAGGGACAAAGGACTTCAATATGGAAATCAAAAGCATTTATGACGAATCATTTAGAAAATATGGCTGCATAATTCAAGATCGTTTCGACGATGTTTTGTCAAAGCTAGCCAAGATTGAAAAACCCCAGAAAGGAGTGAAGTATCTGGCTAGCGAAGAAACGCTTGAATCCTCATTCGATAAAGAAAAACTGGAAAACGATTATTTTGGCGGTATGCCAATCCAAATCGGCTATTGCGCGGGATTCAATAAGAGCGTGAACGCGCTCGAATACCATAAAAGCAGCGAAATCAATATGGCCAACGAGGATTTCATTCTTGTTCTTGGCTTGCGGCAAGACATCGTCGATAACGCCTACGATATCGCTAACGCGGAAGCGTTTTTGGTTCCTAGAGGGGTGGCGGTGGAAATCTACGCGAGCACGCTCCACTATTGCCCTCTTAGCCAAGGAGAATCCTCCTTCAACATGCTTGTGGTCCTTCCTAAGGGCACGAATGTCGGAAAAAGAAAGTCTTCCCTCGAACCGCTTTTATATGGCACGAACAAATGGCTTCTTGCCTTTAGTGGGACAAGTGAAGCGAAAGGCGGCGCGTTTGTCGGCTTAAAAGGAGAAAAACCATGGATGAAGTAACACTCGAAGAGGCCTTTGGTCGCATCGAAAGGAAGAAAGATGACATCATTGCCGTCCTGGATCATATTTGGGAACATCCGGAGCTTGGTTACAAAGAATGGAACACCCATAAGTATTTGAAGAAGAAATACGAGGATTTAGGGTATATCGTCCATGAAGTCGGGGATATTCCTGGCTTCTATATCGATATCGACACTGGGAAAGAAGGACCGACTGTCGCCGTCTTCTCGGAAATGGACGCTCTCCATATCCCCGAGCATCCTGAAAGCGATAAGGCGACGGGGGCGGTTCATGCGTGTGGGCATCATACCCAACTGGCAGCGACCTATGGCACGGCGATTGGTTTAAAAGATAAGGATCTCCTTTCCAAGCTAAGTGGCAAAATCCGCCTATTCGCGGTTCCTTGCGAAGAAATCGTAAACGGCCCTTTCTACGATGGGCTTCTTAGAAACAAAACGGTGAAATTCCTCGGTGGCAAGAAAGAATTCATTTACCGAGGATTATTGGAAGGCGTCGATATCGCTTTTATGATCCATGGCGGGGCGAAAGGCTTTGGCGTCTCTAAAGGATGGGATGGCAACATCAACAAACGCTATATTTTCGAGGGAAAGACCTCTCACGTCGCTTCGCCTTTCAATGGGCTAAACACGATGAACGCTGCTTTGGTGGCGATGAACGCCGCCAACGCCCTCCGCGAGCGAAGCGTGGACGCGCTCCATATGCGCTATTACGCCAACGTCGTCGATAATGGTGGCGGGGCCCCCAATAACGTTCCGATGAGAACGGTCGTGGATGTGGGCTTACGAGCCTTGACGGTGAAGAAACTCGAAGAGATGAGCCGCGATGTCGATAGAGCCTATATCGCCGGAGCCTATAGTCAGGGGGTTCGTCTCGAGATTCAAACGACGATGGGATATTGCCCACGCCGCGAATCGCGCCCTCTCCAACTCGTTTTCCTCGATGTGGCGAAGCGCTTATTCCCGAAAGAAGAGATATCGGATACGGAAAACACATCTGCCGGAGTGAGCGATATTGGCGATATTTCTTCGCTCATTCCGACGGTCCATGCCTTTATCGGCGATGGTGGTCCAAGCAATCACACCGTGAAATTCCATATTATCGACAAATATCGCATGGGCGTTACCGCAGCGAAGGAACAAGTTGGGGTTTTGTTGGAGCTTCTTGGCGATAATGCCGCTAAAGCCAAAGAAATCATGGAAGAATATAAGCCAACTTTCGCTCGTCGCGAAGATTATCTTGCTTTCGAGGAGAAATATACGAAAACTTTGAAAGCGGTGGATTACGATGCGGATGGGAAAGTCCTTTTTAAAGGGGAATGATATGAAACTCAATATGATTGGCGGCTCTAGCCAAGGCGATCCCTATGTCATCGCAAGCAAAGGGAAGTACTACATGTATGTCACAGGGAGAGATGGCGTCGGACTCTATGTCTCTTCCGATTTGAAGACTTTTGAATATCGGGGGATTTGCTTTTCGAAAGAAGGGGAGAAGGAATACTGGGCGCCTTCCGTCATCGAACTCGATGGCACCTATTACATGTATCTTTCTTATATGGGAAGTGAGGAAAACGATACGCATAAAGAGCATCTTATCCTCGCCACTAGCGTCTCTCCCGAAGGGCCTTTTGTTTATCATAACGATTTAGTGGAGCCATTCTCCATCGATGCGCATGTGGTCCAATCGGGGAAAGGGTTATATCTTTTCTATAGCGCCAACGATTACGAGGCAAAGCGCGCTGGAACCTTAATCAAACTCATCAAACTCAAAAACCCATTCGAAACAGAAGGCGAAGGCAAGGTGGTGGTGCGGGCCACGCTCGATGAGGAAATCTTCATGAAAGATCGTTTTAAGAAAGGTCAGCATTGGCACACCCTCGAAGGTGCCTTCTATTTCCGCAAAGGCGATTACCATTACCTCATGTATAGCGGGAATTGCTATCAGAATGAGAACTATTATATCGGCTATGCGGTTGCGAAAGGGAATACGGATGATTTGTTGGAACTCTCTTTCCACAAATACCCCAATGAGGATACCTATTGTCCATTGATCAAGAAAAACGAATTCGAAAGCGGAACAGGCCATAATTCCTTGCTGGTAAAGGATGGCCATTATTACGTTATTTACCATGGAAGAGACAATAACGCCCAAGGCAAAGGCGATACCCGCACAGCCCGAATCGCGGAAATTAAAGCCGATGAAGGAAGATTGGAAGTGGTAGGTCGTTAAACAAAATGCAAATAGAATCGAGCATAGTGGAGGCGGTTTTATTTAGACGCCAATTCCTTGCTCTTTAGCAAAAAGCGGGGATATAAACAAAACAATTAATTTCTCAATATGTCAGGGGCTCTTTTTCCCTTTTAAACAATTCATGGGTCCTTTTTCCGAATTGTTTATAATGGTTTTTAAACTTTGCGATATATAATTTAAGCGTTAAAGAAAGGAGAAATTGAAACAAATGAAAATCTTTAACATTATCAAAAAGGTCATTCTTGTTTTGGCCTTCGTCTTTGCCGGAGTGGCATGCGTTCTTGGCGGCATAACCTTGGAAACAGCCGATGTTGCCTTCGGCACCGCTTTAATGAGTTATGTCATTGTCGCTTTCGTCGGCTTCTTCCTCTTTTGCAGCAAAAATCAAACCGCTCGCCGAATTGGCTTAGGTCTTACGACCGGTTTCATGGTCGTTCTTTTCTATCTTTCCCTCGCTGGCATCGAGACTTCTACCGGAGCCATCATGGGGCTTGTCTCCGTCATTCTTTATGTCATTTACTTCCTTGTCGCTCTTATTGGCCTCCTTGCGATTGGTGGTGAAGGTGATAACGATCCCGAAACCGATCCCAAAATCAAAAAGATTCTCGGATGGAAAAAACTCCAAGAAGAAGGCATCATTTCTAGCGAAGAATTCGAAGAAAAGCGCCAAGAAATCCTTTGCCTTAAGAAAAACAACATCAAAAAGTAAGAAGATATCCTTGCTCTTTGGGGGGCCACTGGATGTGGCCTCTTTTTTCGGCTTTGATTTCGCCATGTTCAAACAATCTAGGGAAATCGCATTGACCACATAACGAAGAGAAACGCCAATGGCCGCTATTCGGCTTTCATCTTCCTTAGGAAGGAATATACCAAAGCCTATATTCGTGTGATAGATAGGGTCGAGGACTTGGTTTTTAGCCCTTTCTTTTCGCCATAGAATCAAAGAAGTGACTAATTTCTCGATGGAAAGCGAAGAAATTCCGTTCTTGACCAATTGGTGCTTGTAGATAGGGAAGAGAGCTTACTATCTTAGGATGAGCAAAGGAAAATTTTAAAAATCCTTGCATAACCCATGCATTTGTTGCTTTTAGTCCTTATATATCTTGCTTTCATAAGCTTAGTCTTACCGGGTTCTCTATTGGGGTCTGACTGGCCTATGATGCATCTTGCTTTTTTCGTTTTGATGGCCGCAATGGTTTATTTGACGTTTAAAATCGCTCGTTAAAGGAAAGCGTCGACCTTGCCATAGGAAGAAGGAGTCGTTCGAGGGTAAAAAAGTTTTTGCCTTCGAAAACGAACCTTTCCTATGATGAAACGAATAAGGGAAAGCGCTTTGGCGGCTTTTCTCCCGAAAGAGGACCCTATTGAAAAACTTTCGAGGTTGAATAGGAGGTAACGCCAAAACGTTTAGCAAGAACAAGAAAAGAGGCCTTTCGATAAGAGCTCGCCGATAAGAGAAAAGAGTAGAAGGGTTTTAGAACAGCACTAGAAATCCAATTTTTCAACGCAAAACCGCCTCAAATAATTTCTACGTTTCAAAAGAGCGAACATTTCCTTTTTGGAATGGATTTTCTATAATGCCTCGTGTTGAGGAGAAGCGAATGGACGAAAACGAACTTCCTATTTCCTTTGATCGCCAATACGAAGGCCATATTAAAGACGATTTACGTACTAGATTTTCTAGTTTCTCTCTTTTTATCGTCGTTGGTCTTTTCGGGATCTTTGGTGGCGTTTATTGCGTCTTGGGCGGCTTCCAAGGGCCGGCTAGCGATTACGAGTTTACATCGGGCATCGTTTTTATGATCATTGGTGTTCTTCTTATCGCCTCTAGCCCTTTTTCTTTCTTTTTTGGCGGGACGATGAATAGGAAATGCCAAGGAAAGATTGCCATCCGTTTCTTTAGGCCGAATCTCGAGCTCAAACTATGGCGTTATGAATTATCGACTTCCTTCAAGAAGCGCCCTTTTTTTGAAAAGGGAGACCTCAATGAAGTCGAAGACAAGAAAAAATACGCGATTGTTGGCCTTGAAAACGGCAAGACCCTTCATGTCCCTTATTCGGAAATAAGCCAAGAGCAAAAGGAAGCGCTTCTTCGTATCGGAAAAGAGATGAAGGAGTATCTTGCTAACGAAGCCCGAAAAAGGAAGGAATACCACTCCGGTTCCAACCTCGATTGATTTTCTTTCCTGCATAATCCTATAAGATTGACGATTCTCTTCCATCCTCTTCTTATGACCAAAAGCGGTGGACCCCTTTCTATGGGCGAAAAAGAAAACGAATATCCCATTGACCGTTTTAGACGAGGTTTGCAGACCCCGTTTTTTTGCTATAATTCTAGATATGTACCGTGTGATTATCGCCGATGACGAGGAAGCGACGCGCTCGCGTCTTAAAACCTTATTTTCCTCTTTGGCCATTCGCAATCTTGGATTTGAGTTTGTCGGTTCTTTTGAAAATGGCTACGACGCTTTGGAAGGTGGGGTGTCCCTCGATCCGGACTTGCTTGTCACCGATATCAAGATGCCTTTCATCGAAGGACTAAGCCTCATTCGGCAAATGCGCCAAAGCCTTCCTTTGCTCCAATCGATCATTCTTTCTGGCTTTGACAATTTCGATTACGCGAAGAAAGCGATTGAACTTGACGTTGCGAGTTATCTTTCGAAACCCATCGATGAAGATGAGCTTCTTTCTGCTTTGAAGCGCGTCAAAGAAAGGCTGGAAAGGCTTTATCAAGTTTCGCCTGAGGGCTATGGCGCTTCCAAAAAGGACCGCCAAAGTCTTCTTAAATCCGAACAAAACGCCGATCTTTTGCGCCTCATTACGTTAAAGAACGTAGGCGAAAGATTTAGTGGCAAATTGCTTTTGGATGGTATCGATTTGCGAGAAGGTTATGTCGTTTTGGGGATTTTCGATCCAGACAAGGAGGAAGATGCCTTGTCTTACGAAGAACTAGAGGTTGCCCAATATCAGCTTCAAGAGCAACTAATGGACGGCTTCAAAGAGAAGGGCATATCCCTTTATGTGTTCGACCTTTCTCCTTCTTTAGGCGTTCTTTATGTATCGCCGAAGCCTTTTAAGAAAAGCGATCTCGAACATCCTGTTTTTGAGATCATCACCAAAATCAAGAAAAGCCTCGGCTTTTCCTTTAGCGCGGCCTTTAGCGAAGACAAAGCGGTGCTAGAGAAAGGCCTTTCCTACCGCCGTCTCTACCGCCATGCGAAATGGAGTCTTGAGTACCGCACGGTCGTAGGCAATGGCGTCGTCCTCTTTTATAGTGACTTCTCTTCCCAAAACCCGGCGATCGGAAAAGTTGACGATAACGATTTCCGAGCCATAAGCTATGCTTTGCTATATGGGAAAAAGGAAGAGGCTAAGAAGCTTATCGACCAGATGCTCGAGACCATTTCTTCCGTTTCCTATAAAGATTCGTATTTTCTAATCGTCAACAACTTGTTAGATGCCATTTTGAAAAGTTCGATCGATCTCCAACGGTTCTATCAAAGCTATCGGCCTCATGTGGCTCTTGTCAATGATCTCATCGCCATAAAAGGAAAGGAAGGCATGAAAGCTTTCTTCTTCGAACTTGTCGAGCGTTTGCTCAAAGTCAACGCGGAGGTCCGATCAAGTGGCGTCGAGGATGCCTACGACCGGATGGTTGCTTATATCGAAAGCCATTTCCGAGAAAATGTCCTATCGGTCGAAGATCTTTCCCAGGAGCTCGGCTATTCAAGTTCCTATATCTTCACCATTTTCCGCCGTCATGGCACTTCCTTCACGAAGCTTTTGACTTCTTTTCGCATGGCGGAAGCAAAAAAGCTCTTGGCCAATCCGGACAATAGGATGAGCCAAATCGCTCATGAGATCGGTTATGACGACCCTTATTATTTCTCACATTGTTTTAAACGCTTTTACGGCGTTTCTCCGCAAGAGTATCGGAAGGGCTAAATGAAAAAGCGGGCCTTACCTCTTTCTTTGGAACTTTTTTATCCGACTCTTTTGATTTTCGCTTTTCTCCTTACGGCCATCGTGACTTGCGCTCAATTCCTTTATCGTCATGAGGTCGTTGCGGCAAGCGATAGCAACATGAGTGCCACAAGCGAGCAGCTTTTGGGGACTTACGACAGCTATTTTGACCAAGTATTCAGCAATTCGAATGCCGCCCTTGAGGCCTATAACGAGGAATCTCAAACCGAAGAAATATCGCCAAATGTGCGTGAGAGTTTTTCGATGATGATGTCCCTCCGAAAGGAAATCACCGCGATGGCCCTTTTCCGCGTGAGCGATGGCAAAAAACTTTTGGCGGTCGGGGAAGAAAGCGCCTCCTTCCCAGATACGGCGATAGGGGAGAGCTGGTTCCAAAGGACTTTCGAGAACGAGGAGAATAGGCTTATTCCCTTCCTTTTCCTTCCAGAGGACGCCAATCAAAGCTATCGTTTCACTCTCTCCCGTTACGCAAACTATGAGCGCGATTCCTCTCTCGATGCCGTTTTGCGCATTGATTTCAGCTTCCAATCGATCGTCGATTCCCTAAGCGAGACGGCTTTGGGCGAAGGCGGATATTTTGTCATTTACGACAAAAATTATCGGTCTGTGTATCGTTCGAACGCTTCCTTTGACTATAAGAATGGGGAAGAGACGGTCTTACGAAACCTCATCGCAGGGCATGGCGTCTATGAGATTGGGGAGAGTTCCTATTTCGTCTATGCCTCAAGCATCTCCAAGACGAGTTGGCGGTTGGGGGTTTTCTTAAACCGCGATTCTTTGGAAATGGCCATTGGCACTTTCACCCTTTGGTCCATTTTGAGCGCCGTCATTGGTTTTTTGGTTTTTGCTTTGCTTTTGTTTTTCGTCTCGCGGAGGCTTACTAGACCCTTAAGGGTTCTTAGCACCCAAATGCAAGGCATCGTCTCTTTAAACGAGTTGCCTTCCCTTCCCTTCCCTTCCCAAGGCAGCAAGGAAGTACAAGAGCTTGATCGGTCTTTCGAAGCGATGTTTAAGCGCCTTGAGGAGCTTAATGCCCATCTTTTAAATGAGAAGGAGATGCAGCGCCAAAGCGAACTCCGCGCCCTTCAAAACCAAATAAACCCGCATTTCCTTTATAACACGCTCGATTCCATTTTGGCTCTCATTGAGAAAGGCCAAAACGAAAAAGCCGGGAAGATGATCGTGGCTTTGTCGCGTTTCTTTAGAATCTCGATATCACGCGGCCGAAACGTGATACCCTTGCGCGATGAGCTAGAGCACGCGCGCAATTACTTGCTTATCCAGAAATTGCGATTCGGGGATTCTTTCACCTACGATTTCCAAATCGAAGAAGGTTTCATGGACGTTCCGGTGATTAAGCTTATCTTGCAACCTCTTATCGAAAACGCTATCGCGCATGGCCTTCCTAGCGAGGGCTTAGGGCGGATTCTTATTGCCGTTAAGGAGAAGGAAGGCAAACTCCTTTTAAGCGTTACGGATAACGGCTATGGGATGAGCGATGAGAGTAAGCAAGCCCTTTGGGAATCGCTCCATAAAGAAGGAGCTCCGGGTAAAGGCGTTGGTTTGAAAAATGTCTATCTTCGGTTGCGTCTTGCTTATGGAGAAACTGCCGACATCCTTATCGATAGCGAGCTTGATAAAGGCGCGACCTTCACTCTTGTTATTCCTTTGAAAGGAGAGCCCCATGCCTAAACGCTTTTTCTTTATTCTTCCTTTCTTTGGCCTTTTGCTCTCTTCTTGCGGTCAAAATTCTCTCTCCTTGGCCAAAGTCTTCGTTTATGACGCTAGCGACGAATTCATCCAAACCTTTTCGAATGCCTTAAAAGAGAAACTCGAAACGAAAGGGCACGAGGTGGAAGTCTTTGATGCGGCAAGGAAACAAAGCCTTCAAAACAGCCAAATCGTTGCTGCAATCGAAGACAATTCAAAAAATCCTCTTTTCGTCAATATCGTCGATCGTCTGAGCGCTAGCGTCCTCATTGAAAAAGCGGAGAGTTGCGACACTCCTTTGCTTTTCGTCAATCGAGAACCTCTTCTAGAGGATCTTCTCCATAGCGATTGGTCAAAGAAGAACGTCTACTATTGCGGAGCGGATTCGGACTATCAAGGACAAGCCCAGGCGGAAATCGCGGACACTCTTTTTGGAGGGGTCCATTCCTTTCCCCAAAGCAAGTACGACAAAAATGGCGATGGGAAAATCCAAATCGCCCTCTTCCGTGGGGAACTTGGTCACCAAGATGCCGAGCATCGGAGCAAATCCTCGCTTGGAAGCCTTGCGCGTCTTGGCTATCGAACCGAATTGGTTTCAGTGACTTATGGGAATTGGGAACGGAAAGAGGGGTATCAGGAAATGGACCGGCTTTTAGCGCACGGAACCTCTATCGAACTTCTTTTGTCCAATAACGACGCCATGGCCTTAGGCGCCATCGATCGGCTTTTGGAGGAAGTCCAAAAAGATGATTCTTCTTCTAACGCCCTCCCTTTTAGGGAACGCTTTTTCCCCATTATCGGCGTCGATGGAACGAGTCAAGGCATCGAAGCGGTCAAAAAGGAGACTCTTTCTGGCACGGTGCTTAACGACGCCTCTCTTCAAACGGAAATCCTTTCCGACCTCTATTCGCATTTCGTGGATGGGCAAGAGATGCCCTCCTATGGAGAAGCGGTTTCCAAAAGTGGGAATATTTATCGTGTCCGAGGTCGAAAAATCGTCTCTGAGCAATAAGTAAGCGGTTACATTTGAGCATTTTTTCACATTATGAGTATAGAAAAATACATTTTTTTGAAAGCGCTTTCTCATTAAATTGTAGGCAAATAATAGATCGGACGGATTCTTAACGAAACGCCCCGATCGAAAGGAATTAAAGGAGGAAACATGAAAAAGAAATTAATTCCTGCCGCGATTATGGGAACTCTCACAGCTACTTTGTTAGCTTGCGCCCCAACGGGAACGAACAAAGACAAACCCGTCATCTTCTATAATCGTCAGCCTTCGCAAAATAACGTCGTCAACAAAGACGTTATGAATCACACGGCGAATACTTATTACGCCGGTTTTGATGCGGTCGGTGGAGGCACCACCCAAGGCCAAATGATCGTCGACTACATCAAGGCCCACGCCGCGGAGATGGATCGCAATGGCGATGGCACTATCGGCTACGTTCTTGCGATTGGCCAAAACTCCCATAACGATTCAGCCGCTCGCACGATCGGCGTTCGTAAGGCCCTTGGCACTGGCGAGACCGCCGTCGACACGACCAGTACGAAAAAAGGCTCTATCACCGTGGGCGAAAAGACCTATCAAATCGAAGAGCTTGCCGCGAAGGAAATGCGCGATGAAGCCGGACCATGGAGCAGCACCAACGCCGGCAACACCATGGATACATGGATCAATCAATTCGGAGATAGAATCGACCTTGTCGTCTCCAATAACGATGGCATGGCGGAAGGCATGATTAGCAAATACGGAACCGGTGTCGTGATTCCGACTTTCGGCTATGACGCCAATATGACGACCCTTGAACTTATTAAGAAGGGCGGTTCGATGAAGGGTACCATTTCCCAAAACCACCACGCTCAGGTTCTGACTTGCTTGCAACTCGTTCGCAACATGATAGACGGTTTGACGGGAGAAGAAGTCTATACCTCAGGCTTTACGAAGGCCGATAAGTGGGGCAACCAGATCAAATCCGCCAACGTTGCTTGGAACGCCGATGATCGTTCGATGTTAGCCGAAAACGGCATCATCACCAAAGATAATGTCGAAGCGGCAATCGCCGACACGCTCGATGCGGGCATTACTAAGACAGCGACCGGCGACCCCATCAAAGTTTTATGGACCGTCTATAGCAGCACGGATAACTTCTTGAACCAAAGCTTCATCCCGACGCTTAAAAAATATGCGCCTTATTACAATGTTGATTTGAGCAAGATCGTTTATGGGGATGGCACCCAAGAGTCCTCGATAACCAATAACTTCACCGGTTTAGAGAACTACGATGCTTATGTCATCAACATGGTCGAAACGACAAGCGGCCCGATTTACCAAGAGCTTCTCGACGCCTAGTTCGATTATTTGCGAGATGGGGTCATTCTTTAATGAGAGTGGCCTCTTCTCGTTTTCGTCATTAGAGGCCAAAGAAGGTCAGAGGGCCTCTAAAAGGAGAGAAGCATGAGCGAAAATATTCTAGAATTAAGACATATCTCAAAGGCTTTCGGCCGCAATCGCGTCCTTAAAGACGTTAATTTCGCCGTCAAAAAGGGGAGCGTAATCGGTCTGATGGGCGAAAATGGCGCTGGAAAGTCGACGATGATGAAGATTCTTTTCGGGATCTATAGCAAAGACGATGGCGAAATTGTTTTCGATGGGAACAAAGTCGAATTCAATAGTCCCAAAAACGCGTTGGAAAACGGCGTGGCGATGGTCCATCAGGAACTGAACCAATGCTTGGAACGCAATGTCGTCGACAATTTGTTTTTAGGGCGGTATATCACCCATTTCGGAGTCGTCGACGAGCGCTCGATGCTTAAAATAGCTCGCAATCTTTTCGCGCGGCTCGATATAGCCATCGATTTTAACGCCCCCATGAAGACGATGTCGGTTTCGCAACGCCAGATGTGCGAAATCGTCAAAGCCGTTTCCTATGACGCCAAAGTCATCGTTTTGGATGAACCGACTTCTTCCTTGACCGAACGGGAAATCAAAAAGCTTTTCAAAATCATCGAAGATTTAAAAAAGGAAGGTGTTTCCTTCGTTTATATTTCCCACAAGATGGATGAGATTTTCGAAATATGCGATGAGGTGAGCGTCCTTCGCGATGGCGAGATGATCATGACCAAGCCCATCAAAGAAACGAACATGAACGAACTCATCTCAGCGATGGTTGGTAGAAGCCTTTCTCAACGTTTCCCCCTCATGGATAACACCCCAGGGGAGGTCGTTTTGGAAGTCAATAAACTTAGCACCAAATATGAGCCGCGTTTGCAAGATATCAGCTTTTCCGTCCGAAAAGGCGAGATTTTCGGCCTTTACGGCTTGGTTGGGGCTGGACGAAGCGAATTGCTCGAATCGCTTTTTGGGGTAAGGACGATTGGCGGAGGCGAAATCAAATACCAAGGCCAACACGTTTTCTTCCATAACGCCGAAGATGCCATGAATCACCATTTCGCTTTCATCACCGAGGAGCGAAAGATGAATGGCATGTTCGCCAAATGCTCTTTGGCCTATAACACGACCATTTGCAATTTGGATAAGTACATGCGTTATGGGGTCCTTTCGAATAAGAAAATCATGGAAGCGACGAAAAAGGAAGTGGAAATCATGCATACCAAATGCACTGAGCTTACCGATCCTATAACTTCCTTGTCGGGTGGGAACCAACAAAAGATCATCATCGGCAAATGGTTGGTCAGAAATCCTGACGTCTTCTTGATGGATGAGCCGACTCGAGGGATCGACGTCGGTGCGAAATATGAGATTTACCAGCTCATCATAAAGATGGCGAAGGAAGGGAAGACGATTATCGTCGTCTCGAGCGAAATGCCAGAAATCTTAGGCATCACCAACCGCATCGCCGTGCTTTCGAACTATCGTCTTGCTGGCATCGTAAACACCAAGGAAACGAACCAAGAAGAGCTTTTGACGCTTAGCGCGAAATATTTATAGAAGGAGAGAATTATGGCAGAAATGACCATCAAGGACGTGAATGCTAGAATAGCAGAAGTCCAAAAATCACTCGATCCCCTTTATGGGAATGGAGCGCTTAAAATCGTCGATCTTCGCGAAGAAATTAGCGAAATTCGACGCGACAAAATGATTTCCAAAAAAGATAAAGCGGAAAAGGTTAAAGCGTTGAAGGCCGAAATCGAAACTGCCAAGCTTTTTGAAGAAGAACATCGCGAAGAAATAAAAGGCCTCGTCGCGGATGGGAAAAAGATCGTCAAAGAGGAATTCGACGTTTGCTATAAGGAGCTCCAGAAGAAGGCTAAAGAAGAGAAGATAGCCGAAAAAGAGGAATATAGGCAAAAAGTCAAAATCGAGAAGGAGGCCTTTCAAGCCGATCTTGCATCTTTGGCGAAAGACAAAGACAATCTTGAGCCCGATGTCTATAAGGCGAAGGTCAATGGCCTTAAGCGCTCACACGGTTCCACCCTTTACGAATTGAAGAGCAAGCATCAAAAGAAGCTTCAAACGATAAAAAGCGACCTCCATGATGTCTATTTGGATAAGGTCCGTAAGCTCACAGAGCTCAATGGCGATAAATTGACTTTGCAAGAAACGCTTTCTTCGCGTTGGGAGAAATACGTCTACCGATTCAGCTTGAAGGATTTTTTGCTCCAAAACGGCCTTTATATCGTTATGGTGGCGGCGTTTTTGATCTGTTGCATCGTTTCCGCCCCTATGGGAAAAGGAGATTTGCTCACTCCCGATTTGCGGAATATCTTCGAAATCTTGAACCAGTCCTCGCCTCGTATCTTCTTAGCTCTTGGCGTGGCCGGTCTTATTCTTTTGGCAGGCACGGATTTGTCAATTGGCCGTATGGTAGGGTTAGGGACCATGATCACTTGCATCATTCTCTATCCAGGAGAGAATCTAGCGCCCGTTTTCGGCGTGCATTTGGATTTCACCTCTTGGGCGAGTCCTCTTCGCATTGTCCTCGCTTTGGTCCTTTCGGTTCTATTTTGCACGGCTTTTTCGGCTTTTGCTGGCTTTTTCACGGCCAAATTCAAAATGCATCCATTCATTTCGACTATGGCCACGCAGCTTATTATCTTCGGCCTTTTAGCCATTATCACCGATCAAAAGAACACCGGCGTTATCGATATGGGGCTTAAGAATAGCATCGCCGGCAAGATACCGGGGACCTATTTCCCATTGCTCCTTATCTATGCGATTATCGGCGTGGTCATCGTCTCCTTTATCTGGAATCGCACGAAGTTTGGGAAAAACATGTACGCGGTTGGCGGAAACCCCGAAGCTGCCAGCGTCTCTGGCATCTCCGTTTTCTGGGTGACCATCGGCGTTTTCATCATGGCTGGCGTTCTTTATGGCTTGGGGGCATTTTTTGAGGGGGCGCGAATCGGAACCGCCAAATTCGATACCGGCACTTCCTATGAGACGGATGCGATTGCCGCTTGCGTGGTCGGAGGCATTTCCTTCACGGGCGGCATTGGCAAGATTCGTGGGGCCGTTATCGGTGCCATCGTCTTTACGGCCTTGACTTACGCCTTGACCTTCTTAGGCCTTAACCCTTATTACCAATTCGTGGTCAAAGGCATCATTATCCTTGCTGCCGTCTCTTTGGATTGTCTTAAATACTTGAAGAAACGCTGATCTTAAGGCGATTTTAAATTGAGGTGCGCTTTCTATAGGCGCACCTTTTATTGGAGCTATGCTAATATAAGAAATGATACCGTTTGAGTGGCTTTTTCTAAGTTTTATCGTTGGATTGGTGACGAACTACCTTTTGGCTCTTCAGTATCTAAAAGGGCTTCGTGGCGCTTCGAAAGGAATATCCGATTGGTGGCTTATTGCCTGTTCTATCGTCTGGGGGACGCCTATTTTGCTTTTCATGTACGCTCTTTTTCCGGAGATCCGAATGGAAGATATGGCCCATTCCAGACGTCTTTTGATTTCCGAAATCGTTCTTTTGCTTTTACAAATCGCTTTGGTTTTGACGCTTAGCTTCCTCGGCGTTATCTCCTATGACTTGCCTTCTTCTTCCGAAAGCGTCTCCTTATCCTTATTCGCTTTTCGCTTCTAAAGCTTCCAAGGTTTTAAAGAAGTCGATGTATTCGGCTGGAGACATATCCTTATATAAATAGATTTTCGTTTTTTCCTTTTTCGTCGAAGCGAAAAGCGAATAGGAGAAATACGCTTCCAAAGTCATCTGCTTCGGTTCGATCTTATGGAAGGAGAAGGGCGCAAAAAATGCGGCGTAGTCTTTGACGCTCCGCTCACGCCGATTGAAACGCGAATAAGTGGAAAGCAAAGAGAAGACATAGAAGGCGACCTCGTTATCCATCAAGATGATATCGCCTTGGTTTTTGAAAATCTCACTTAAAGAAAGGTAGCCCATAAAGGACTCCTCGCTTTCGAGTTGCTTTTCTAGTTGGGAATTCGAATGATAGGGGCGAATTGCGGCGATTTTCGGATTTTGTGCGGATATCCACCTTCCATAAAAACCTTTGACGAGGGTTATTTCCCCTTCGTACCGCTCGGGACGCGTTTCATCGAAGAACCAATAGAGCTTTTTCTTTTGAGTCGGATCGTCAAGCAAGCGGAAATAGGTGTCTTCGGAGGCTCGCTTAAAGTTTTCAAAGCCTTCATAAGACTCAATCTCAAAATCGATTCTTTCCAAATCCTCGGCCGTAAATTTGCCCCGACGGATGACGTTTCGGGCATCATCTAATGTTTGGTAAGTCAAACCATCGCCTTTGCAATAGAAAGTGATGCCTCGATGGTATTTAGAAAAACTCGTGATTCCTTGGACTAAAAGATCGTCATTCGGGAATAGCGACAGATCAAGATAAACGTATTTCATTCAAAATTCCTCTCTCTAAAGCTATTTTACATTTTTTGAACGATTTTGCCTATTTTTGGGCATTTGAAAGGCTACTCTAAGAAATGGATAAACGTTAGGAGCTTGAAGCTATGTAAAAAGGAAATGAGACGATATTTGCCATGACTATCTATTGCCCTTTTTAGAAGCAAAGAGGGATTTCGAAATGATGTAATCGCTTTCAAGAGGAACTCCCTTGCGTCACCCTTTCAAAATCGATATTATTCTATCGGTAAAACATTACTGAAAGCGGTAAAAATGAAAAGCTTCTCCAAAAATCAACTGCAACGCTATCCGATTTACTTGAAGCTTTTCCGTTCTTTGCTTGAAATGGGGGAAGTAACCATTTCCTCTCCTCAAATCGCCAAAGAACTCGGCTATAGCGAAGAGCAGATCCGCAAAGACCTCCAAGCCGTGAGCGATGAGCCAGGGCGTCCCAAAAAAGGGCGCGACCTCCATCAACTTGTGGACACCTTGGAAAGCTTCTTAGGGTATCGCGAAGACACTTTGGCTATCCTTATTGGTGTGGGACACTTGGGGAACGCTCTTCTAAACTATCCCAATTTCGACGGCATGGGCTTATCCATTGTGGCCGCTTTCGATAATGACCAGAAAAAGATTGGCTTAAAAATCAACGACAAGACTATCTACGATTCGAAGGAGCTTTCGGAAAGGCTTCCCGAACTCAAAGCCAAAATCGCGATTATCTGCGTTCCGGCCGGTGTGGCCCAAGAGGTAGTGGATAAGGCCATTGCTTCAGGGGCCAAAGGCATTTGGAACTTCGCGCCGACCCATATCAATGTGCCAAGAGGAGTGGTCATTGAAAACGTGAATCTTGCCTCCTCGCTTGCGGTGCTTTCGCATCGCCTTAACGAAGAATTATCCAAGGAGGGATAATATAAATGGAAGAAAACAAGAAAGAAACTCCCATCTCTGATGCGGAGAAAGAGGTGAATAGCCTCGTCGAAAAAGGCCTCAAAGCCCTTGACGCTTTCGCGAATTACGACCAAGAAAAGATTGACTACATCGTTGCCAAGATGTCTGTCGCCGGTCTTGATCACCATGGTTCTTTGGCACGTCTTGCCATCGAAGAAACAAAACGTGGCGTTTTCGAAGATAAAGCAACGAAGAATCTCTTCGCTTGCGAATATGTCGTCAACAATATGCGTCATACGAAGACCGTTGGCATCATCAAAGAAGATCCTGTCACCGGCATTACCGAGATTGCGGAACCAGTCGGCGTCATCGCCGGTTTGACTCCAGTGACCAATCCAACTTCGACCGTTATTTTCAAATCTCTTATTTCTATCAAAACGAGAAACCCGATCATCTTCGCTTTCCATCCAAAAGCGCAAAATAGCTCCAAAGCGGCGGCGATTGTCATGCGCGATGCGGCCGTGGCGGCTGGTGCGCCTGAGAATTGCATTCAATGGATCGAACATCCTTCGATGGATGCGACGAGCGCTCTTATGAAGCATCCTGGCATCGCTACTATCTTGGCGACGGGCGGTAATGCTATGGTCAAAGCGGCTTATAGCTGTGGCAAGCCTGCTCTCGGCGTCGGTGCTGGTAACGTTCCAGTCTATATCGATGAGAGCTGTGACCAAGATGAAACGGTCAACGACGTTGTCATGTCGAAGAATTTCGACAATGGCATGATTTGCGCTTCCGAAAGCGCCATCTTCATGCATCAAGCCATTTATGATTCGATGAAGAAGAAATTCACCCGCTTCAAAGTCTATTGGGCGAACAAGGAAGAAAAGAAGCTTCTTGAGAAGTTCATGTTCGGCGTGGTGAGTGGCGAAAAAGGCGTCGAAAACGGCCGTCTTAATGCCGACGTTGCTGGCATGAGCCCTGCTTGGATTGCCGAAAAGAGCGGTTTCAAGGTTCCAGCCGATACCTCGATCATTGCCGTTGAACTTAAGAAAGTCGGACCGGAAGAGCCTCTCTCTCGCGAAAAGCTTTCTCCCGTTCTTGGCGTTTATAAAGTCAAAGATGCCGAAGAAGGCTTTAACCTTTGCGAAAAGATGCTTGAATTCGGCGGTCTTGGACATAGCGCTGGCATCCATTGCAAAGAACAAGCCATGGCCGATAAGTTCGGCGATAAGATGAAAGCCATTCGTATCATCTGGAATTCTCCGACGACTTTTGGCGGCATTGGCAACGTCTATAACTCCTTCCTCCCATCCCTTACGCTTGGATGCGGCTCCTATGGCCATAACAGCGTCGCTGGTAATACAAGCGCCATCAATCTTCTTAACATCAAGAAAGTCGGCAAAAGGAGAAACACCATGCAATGGTTCAAAGTCCCACAAAAAATCTATTTCGAGCGTAACAGCATCCAATATCTCCGTTCTTGCAAAGACATCGGCAAAGTCTTCATCGTTTGCGACCGTTCCATGGTCGAGCTTGGCTTCCTTAACAAGATCATCGATGAACTCAATCTCCGTCGCAATCCCGTGACCTATCAGCTCTTTAGCGAAGTTGAGCCCGATCCCGATATCACGACCGTCCGTAAGGGCGTTTCGATCATGAACGAATTTAAACCCGATACCATCATCGCTTTAGGCGGCGGCTCTCCGATGGACGCAGCCAAAGGCATGTGGATCTTCTACGAGCACCCAGAAGTGAACTTCGATGACCTTAAACAAAAGTTCATGGATATCCGTAAACGCGCTTTCAAATATCCAGAACTCGGACGTAAGAGCAAGCTCATTTGCATCCCAACCACCTCTGGCACGGGAAGCGAAGTGACGCCATTCGCCGTCATTAGCGACAAAGCGAATCTCAAGAAGTATCCTTTGACCGACTATAGCCTCACGCCGTCGATCGCTATCGTTGACCCAGAGTTCACGACGAACCTTCCGGCGAAGGCGACCGCCGAAACGGGCATGGACGTCTTGACGCACGCCATCGAAGCTTATACATCCGTTATGGCCAGTGATTTCACCGATGGCCTTTGCCTTGAAGCTATTAAGCTTGTCTTCGAATATCTCCCACGTGCCGTCAAAGATGGCAAACACGATCTCAAGGCCCGCGAGAAGATGCATAATGCCGCTACCATTGCCGGTATGGCCTTTGCGAATAGCTTCTTAGGCCTTGTCCATGGCTTGGCGCATAAGATTGGCGCGGAATACCACACCGTCCACGGACGTACTTGCGCTATACTCTTGCCGCATGTCATTCGCTACAATGGCAGCGTTCCAACCAAACTCTCCGTTTGGCCGAAATACGAAGAATATCAATGCGACAAGAAGTATCAGCAAATCTGCAAGATGCTTGATATCCCAGCCGCTACCCCAGAAGAAGGCACGAAGAACCTCGCCGATGCTGTCATGAAGCTTGGTAAGGAAGTTGGCATCGATATGAACTTCCAATCCCTTGTTCCGGATGAGGCTCTTTGGAATAAGAATCTTGAAACGATTGCCTACTTGGCTTACGAAGATCAATGCTCTCCTGCCAACCCACGCGTTCCTCTCGTCCCTGAAATGATTCAAATCATGAAGGACGCCTATAAAGGTAACTAAGATGGTTAACATCGCGATTTGTGTTGGTTCGAGCTGCCATTTAAAAGGCTCTTATAACGTCACGGAAGCTATTCGCCAAGAAGTCAAAAAACGCGGCCTTGAGGATGAAATATCCCTCAAAGCCGCCTTCTGCTTCGGGAAATGCTCCCATGATGCCGTCACTATCAAAATAAATGATGAGATTGTGATGGGCGTCACGCCGGAAAACGTTCCTGCTGTCTTTGATGAACATATCGTTCCTTTGCTAAAATAGGTACGATAAGCAAAGGAGCTTGATATGAGACAAGTGCTTTGGAGTAAAGAAAACGATTGCCGCAGTTGCTATAAATGCATTCGCGGTTGTCCTACGAAGTCCATTGCCTTTCATCATGGTCAAGCTTCTATCATCCAAGAGGAATGCGTCCTTTGTGGCCGCTGCTATGAGATTTGTCCAACTGGTTGCAAAACCATTCGCGATGATTCCGCGCTTGTTCTTTCGCTTTTAGAGAATAAGGAAGAGGTCCGGGTTTCCTTGGCCCCTTCCTTTTTTAGCGCTTTTGGGGACGTTTCTTTTGAAAGCATGAAAAAGGCTTTGCTCGAGCTCGGCTTTATCGACGTGGAAGAGACGGCCATTGGCGCCACTTTGGTGAAAGACTCCTATGATAAGCTTCTCGAAAAGGGCGATTCGGATATTCTTATATCGACCGCTTGCCCCAGCGTGAATCTTCTTTTCGAGAAACATTATCCCGAATTTTTGAAATACCTTTGCCCCGTGGAAAGCCCAATGCTTGCCCACGCTAAACTCCTCAAAGGGAAATACCCTTCTTCCAAAGTGGTTTTTATCGGCCCTTGCATCGCCAAGAAAGATGAGGCGGACCGAAGCCATGGCCTTATTGACGCTGCTTTGACGTTTTTGGAGCTCCAAAAGCTTTTCGATGAGAAAGGGATCGATCTTCAAAAAGGTCTTCCCCCAAAAGCGAAGCCCGACTCCTTGGCCCGTCTTTTCCCGATAAACGGCGGCATCTTAGACACAATGAGGAAAAGCGACAAAAGCTACTCTTATTTCGCCGTGGATGGAATGGAAAGATGCTTGGAAGTCATCCATGAAATTCAAATGGGTAAAATCCATCATTCTTTCATCGAGATGAGCGCTTGCGAAGGCTCGTGCATTGGCGGACCTGCCCTTCAAAAAGAAAATCGAAACCTTTATAGCGCCACTCTTCAAATTCGCAAAATGGCCGGTAAAAAGGACTTCGTTCTTTCCAATGACGATACGGATTCCATCTCTTGCCATTTTATCGACAAAAAGAAAAAAGAAAGGACTTTTAGCGAAGAAGAAATCCAAAAAGTCTTGCAAAGCCTCGGCAAAAGGAGCAAAAAAGATGAATTGAATTGCTCTTGTTGCGGTTATCCAACGTGCCGCGCGAAAGCAATTGCCGTCTTGGAAGGGAAAGCCTCTTTGGAAATGTGCCTTCCTTTCCTCATGAAGAAAGCGCAATCTTTCTCGAATACCATCGTGGAATCGATGGATTCGGCTATATTGGTGGTGGATGAAGATTTGAAGATCGAGCTTTCCAATCCTGCCGCTTCTCGCCTCCTTCACCTTCCCGAAAACGAGCTTTTCGGCCGTTCTATTGGCGATTTTATGGACACGGAAGCCTTTGGTTTAGCTTTAGGCGGAAGCGTCATCCATTCGCGTAAATTCCATTTGAAAAACTCCGAGAAAGTCGTTGAAGGATCGCTTCATTACGATCCCGAATATCATATTCTCATGGCTCTTCTTAACGACGTCACCAAAGAAGAAAAAGCCCGCGTCCGAAAAGAGGAGATGCTTGACAAAACCGCGAAAATCACTAGTGAAGTCATCGATAAAAACATGCGCGCCGTGCAAGAAATCGCCTCTTTGCTTGGGGAAACGACAGCCGAGACGAAGATTGCCTTAACCAAGCTTCGCGACGTTTTGGAAACCGGGAAGGACGACGGGGAATGATAGAGCAAACGAAGGACACTCTCCTTGAAGTCGGTTTCAGTTCCTTAAACCACGTTGGCGAAGAGCTTTGTGGCGACCATGTCGAAACCCGTTATAGCGAGGATGGAAAACTCACATTGGTGTTGGCCGATGGCCTAGGAAGTGGCGTTCAGGCCTCTATTCTAAGCACCTTGACTTCCAATATGCTTTCTTCGCTTATATCTGGTGGACTCTCTCTTGATGAAGCGGTCGAAAGCATCATCAAAACTTTGCCTCTTGCCAAAAATCGAGGGAATGTCGCCTATAGTACTTTTACGATATTGGAAGTCCTTCCAGACTTTTCCTTCCATCTTGTCAATTACGATAATCCAACACCTGTTTTTATTTCCGAAGGAAAAGTCATTCCGATTGGATATAACGAGCGTATGGTCCTTGGGAAAAAGGTGTTTTTGGCCGAAGGGAAGCTGAAACTAAACGATACCATCGTCATGATGAGCGATGGCGTGCTCCACGCTGGGGTTGGCGAGACGCTTAACTTCGGCTGGAGCGAAGAGGAGATCGCCAGTTATATGGACGCTTTATACGATCCCTCGATATCCAGCAAAAATCTCGCAACTTTGTTAACCGATCATTGCGATACTCTCTATAATGGAAGGCCGGGAGACGACACGACTTCGGCCGTCCTCCGGAGACGAAAGAGGGTACGCGTCCACTATATGGTGGGACCAGCGACCTCGAAAGACGATGACGAGAAGATGATGAAGCAATTCTTTGGCGAAGCCGACCGTTATGTCATTAGCGGCGGCACCAGCGCGAAAGTGGCGGCGCGTTATCTTCATAAGGAAGTCGGAAGCGATTTGGATTATGTGGATCCTTCTATCCCACCCATTTCCCATATCGATGGCGTGGACTTGGTGACCGAAGGCGTTATCACTTTGAATCGTCTTGTGATGATGGCCAAAGATCATCTTTCCTCGAACAAAGGCTATTTCGATTGGAGCTATAAGCAAGATGGCGTTTCCCTTCTTGCGAAGGTCCTCTTCGAAGAAGCCAGCGATATCGATTTCTATGTTGGCTGCGCGGTCAACCCCGCTCACCAAGACCCGAAATACCATATCGATATCACCATCAAGCTTCAACTCGTGGATGAACTAGCGAAGCTCTTCAAAGCGATGGGCAAAAGGATGAGCGTCCATTATTTCTAAAAGGAGTAAAGTATGGCCATGTTGAAATTCGATACCCAAGTGCAAGAACTCAAATACCATGTTCTTAAGGAAGTGGCGAAAAGCTATTATAACGGTACTTTGGAGAAGGATATCCCCGATATTCCTAAGAAAATAGCCCCTGGTCCCAGACCGACGATGCGGTGTTGCATTTATAAAGAAAGAGCTATTGCCGCCGATCGCGTCAAACTCGCCATGGGTGGCGACAAAAACAACAAAAACATTTTGGAAGTCATCGATGCCGCTTGCGATGAATGCCCGATTGGCGGCATGCAAGTAAGCGACGCTTGCCGTGGGTGTTTGGCCCATCGTTGCCAACAAGCCTGCCACATGAACGCCATTAGTTTCGACGAGCATTTACACGCCCATATCAATAAGCAAAAATGCGTCAATTGCGGCCTTTGCGCGAAGGCTTGCCCTTATGGCGCCATCTTAAATTACCGTCGTCCATGCGAAGTCGCGTGCAAGGTTAAGGCCATCCATGAACGGGAGGATGGCATTAGCGAAATCGACGAAAGCAAGTGCGTCCGTTGCGGCGCTTGTAGCTATAGTTGCCCCTTTGGCGCCATTATGGATAAGAGCTTTATTCTACAATGCATCGATTTGATGAAAGGGAATGAGGCTGGCAAATGGAACGCATATATGGTGGTGGCGCCAAGCATTTCTTCGCAATTCCATTACGCTAAACTCGGCCAAGTAATCACCGGTATTAAGAAACTCGGTTTCCATGCTGTTTTGGAAGCCGCTTTAGGGGCGGATATGGTTGCTTATAACGAAGCCAAGGAACTGGCTAAAGAGGGTTTCTTGACGTCGAGTTGCTGCCCAGCTTTTGTCCGCTATGTGAAGACGGCTTTCCCAGAACTTGCCGAGAAGGTCTCAAGCTCTCTTTCGCCGATGGCCGCCCTTGCCAAATATATCAAGGAAACGGATCCGACGGCGAAAGTGTGCTTTGTCGGTCCTTGCATTGCCAAAAAGATGGAGCAAGAGGAAGGAGAATCGTCCAAATACGTCGACTGCGTGATAACTTTCGAAGAGCTCCAAGCCCTTATCGATAGCCGCGATATCGTCCTCTCTTCTCTTCCTGAATCGAATTTGGATAATGCTTCTTATTTCGGAAGAATATTCGCGCGATGCGGTGGCTTAAGCGAAGCCGTCAAGGAATCATTAAAAGAGCAGAACATCGATTTCGAGGTCAAAGGCGTCTCTTGCAATGGCTTAGAAGAATGCCGTCGCGCTTTGATGGCGAATAAAGGGCCGAATAAGCCAAATAACTTTATCGAAGGCATGGCGTGCGTCGGTGGTTGCATCGGCGGGCCTTGTTGCTTAACCCATGAGCTTCGGGATGCCGCAAGCGTCGATAAATACGGCCATGAATCGAAAGAGACGACTATCAAAGGATCGCTTAAGAATATCTTGGTTCTAAATGGGGAGGAGTAGTGCTTCTCCTCTTTTTTATTTCGTCAAAGAGAAATAATAGAGACCTATTGAAACGGCATTGTCGAGATTCAAGGAATCCACTTTCAAGCTTTGCTCGATGAATAAAGGTTCCCCGATTTTTAAAAAGCTGTCTGGAAGGCCTTTTGCTTCATTGCCAAAAATCAAAGAATAAGGGGTTTTTGCGGTGATTTTTGACAATTTCGTTTGAGCTTTGAGCATGAAGGGATAGCAATGGTTTTCTGGAAACTCTTTTTGGTAATCTTCGAAAGAATCGTAATAGCGGAAAGGAAGACGAAAGAGCGCGCCCATGGAACTGCGTACGACTTTGGGGTCAAAGATATCGGCGGCCGGTCGGATTATGGCAAGGCCATCGATTTCGAAAGCGGCCGCGCTCCGGATAATGGTCCCTAAGTTTCCTTGGTTCATGGGGTTATTCAAAACGAGATGATTGCCTTTTGGCAAGCTCTCCTCATACTTTTGGAATTCCCCGATGACCATGGTATTTTCTTTTTCGCTAAGATCTTTGAAGATCCTTTGATTATTGGTGATAAAAGGAAGATGATTTTCTTTCGCGAGCCTTTCTAATTTCAAGTAGGTTTCGTCATGGTGTTGCTTCTCGCTTACATAGATTCTTTTGGCTTTTTCTTTTTTATGGAGCAAAAGCTCGAAAGTGAGAGTCGTGCCAAGCGTGAAAGATGTATCGTTCTTCTTTTTGTATTCGTTCATAGGTGAATTATAAAGCATTTTCTTTTTTTATCCGTTCCATTTTCTTTTTTTCTTATCTATTTCTAAGTGAGGAGAAAATATGAGCGATTTTGATGATGTGATGCTTGGAAAAATCCCTGAACGGGTGAAAAAGATATTGGCTTTAAAGCTAGGGAACAACGACCGTTGCTATTTGAAGGAGAAGCGAGCGAGGGATTTCGCCTGTCGCTGGAAGGATTCTTATCTATTGAAAATCGGAGAAGGAAGAAAGATGCTTCGCTCGCCCCGTTATGTTGCCAAAGACGAAAAGAGCAAAACCCTTTATTTTCTAAGGGATTATCCCCTGAAAGAAGGCGGAATCCGTTTTGCTGGAGCCGTCCTTTCCTATCGAAAACAATTGGAACTTTTGGATATCAAAACCTTTGAGGGCAAGAAACTTTTCGATATCGTTTGGCTTCGTCTTTAATGCTTATGCGCGATTTTTCCTGCCAATAAGGAACTTAAGAGCAATAGCAAAGTGGCGCTTAGAACATAGATGGTAAGAAGAGAGAAACAAGCGGTCACGACGCCATTCCAGCCGTCGTTTCCATTTAAAATGGCGTTATTGGCGAATGTTTTAGGGTCAAAAACGGCCGTGGCATAGGAATAAGCCTCGCCTCGAATGAGGTGATTGAGATAGGAGAAAAGGTAATAGAGAATGGGGAGAGAGGTGACGCTTATAAGATGCAATTTTTTAAGCGTCCCCTTTTCGCCAAAGCAAAGCCAATCGAAGAAATAAGCGATCGGGAAAAGAACGATCGATAACAAGGTATAGGCCAAATCCATCTGCGTGCCGAAAAAGGAGGCGTTTGTGAAAAAGCAATATAAGGAGTGCCCAAACATGAGTCCTAATTCCAAAGAAAGGCAAACGAAGGTTATGGCAGGGTAAACACCGGCAGCCATCCGGTGGATGCCTCGCTTTAAGGAAATGGCGTTAACGATGACCTCTATTAAGACCAGAATGGTTGAGCATAAGGTAAGAAGGCTTGTGTAGTTTCGGAAAGTGTTGAAAGGGGAGATGACGCTATCTTGGATGCCAAGGATCGCCAAAGTGGCAGTGCCTAGCGCAAGAAGCAGTATGCGATAAATTAATGAGGCTACTTGATTTCGGATAACCATATCGAGTATTTTGTCTTATTTCATTTGCTTTTCAAGTAAAGAAGAGGTTATGAATATCCCTATTTGATATTCAACTCCTTACATTGATGATTTATAGGCCATTCTCATCTAGAATGAGCCTTATCTTATGATTATCAAACGCCATCTTGTTGACGATCAGTATCCTCCTAAAAAATGAAAAAAACTCGAATCGCGGTACGCGCTTTAGCGGAGGTTGAGCCAAAGAGATATCTCCTTCACGAGATTAGACGGAATGACTCTTTCGGAAAATATGATTATTTTGAGCTTCCGGGTGGCAAGGTGGAAAAAAGGGAGCCGTATCTAGTGGCTTTAAAAAGGGAACTTCTCGAGGAAACCGGCTATATCTTCTCCGAGGCGAAATATCTAGGATATGTTGTGGATTCTTATAATGTTTTAGGCTGGAAGAATAAGACGCATTATTTTCTGGTGGGGGGATGTAAGAAAATCCAAGATCCATCTTTCGTAAGCGCGGGGGACAAACTCATTGCAAAGACCTTGATCCTATCGAAGGAAGAAGCCATAAAAAGGCTAGAGGGAACAGAAAACGATGGGATTGCCGCTCTCGTAAAAAGAAGAGAATTCCCATTTTGGGATGCCTTATGAGCCAGAAAGCTTTTTTTGCCCTATAAGCCAAGACGATAGGCTTTCGCTCCTTTATCCCCTGGACCCAAAGAACTTGCCCCTCAACCGAAAAATGGCTCGTTTGCTATCTAATCTAAGAACCTTGGCGTGCTTAGGAGATTGAGAAAAAGGATATATGCGCTTTTGATGGAAAAGGATCGATCAATTGCTTTCGGTTCCTCTGGTTGCGAGATTTCTCCCTCCGTCAACGATCAAGTCGTGTCCTGTGATGAAACGGGCTTTGGAGGAGGCCAAGAACATAATCGCGTTTGTTATGTCCCTCGGCGAGGGAGTCATATGTAAATAATTGGTGTAGTCCAAATTGCCATTTGTCGCGTTTTTCGTTGGAATCATGCCTGGGCAAACGCAGTTGACGTTGATGCCGAATTTTCCTAGTTCCTTGGCCATCGATTTGCTCATCGAGACAACGCCGCCCTTCGCAGCGGCATATTCGCTATGCATAATGTGGCCTTCTAACCCCACAACCGAGGAAGTGTTTATTATTTTGCCATATTTGGCCTCAATCATGTATTGGGCGCATTTACGGCAAAAATAGAACGTTCCGAATAAGTTGACGGCAATGATGTTTTGGAATACTTCATCGCTTTGTTCATAAAAGTAATGTCTGTTTTTCCGCGCCGAACCGCCAGCTAGATTGACTAAAATATCAACTTTGCCAAAGTCTTTGACGATTTCTTCTACCGCATCATCGACTTCTTTGGAAAGAAGGATATTCGCCAAGTACAATTTTGCTTCGCCACCGGATTGCTTGATCTCCTCGACAACTTGATTTCCTAATTCCTTGTTGCAATCGACAACGGCCACTTTCGCCCCGCACTTTGCGAATTCCTTAGCGCAATCGGAACCGATGCCGCCAGCGCCTCCGGTTATAATGACCACTTGATTGTTGAATTCACTTTCCATAAAGGCCTCCCTTTTTTCATAAAGATATTAAATTCGCACGGTTTTTGAAATTGCCAAGATGCTAATTTTTATAGAAACTGCTTTTTTAATTTTTTATATTATTGTTGTCTATGAAAAATATATTGATTACCAACGTCAAATCCATAACCTGTCCTTTTTCTTTTGCCAATTCGGGAGGAAGGAGAGTTAAACGGGCCAATCACGCGTTGATTTTTAAATTCGAAGGGGAAACAATTTACGAGTCGAATCGAAAAACAATGATTTCTAATGCCGAAAAAATCGCATTTTTGCCGAAAGGTTGCGATTATATTTGGAAATCGAAAATAGGTGGGCACTTTTATTCGATCGAATTCGAAGGCGAACTCGATGAGGCGGAAATGAAGCTATTCAAGTATCCCTATAAAGACAAGCTGTCAAAGATCTTTAGCGATTTTGAATTCGAGTCTTTGAAAAATAGCGAGTTGAAGAAGTTTTTGATGGTGCAATGCGCTTATAGGGTTTTATATGAATTGCTTATCTTTGAAGCCAATCACACTTTCCTACCGACTAGTAAGAAAAACGATATTCAGAAAATAATCGAATACATAAACAAAAACATCGCTTCTGCTTTGTCGAACGAAACATTATCCGAAAAATTTGGCTACAGCGTTTCTTATTTCCGCGCCGTTTTTTATAAAGTCATGGGCGTATCCCCGATGCAATACGTCAATCGGATAAGAATGGAAAAGGCGGTTGAAATGCTCGATAGCGACTATGGCACTATAACCGATTTAGCCGAATCGCTTGGATATCAGAACGTCTATCATTTTTCTAATGCCTTCAAAAAATACTACGGTTTAAGTCCTTTGCGGTACAAACACGAATTTTTAAGGTAACTTTCGATAAAAAGCCTCTAAGGGACGGGAATGGGGACAAAGAACTATTCGCTTTCTCTTGATTAAGGCACATTTTGTTTCCGCCGATGTCGGGTTTCATGTAACGCCTTTATATACGAAAAGGCCATCGAAGACTACAAAAATTAGGAGCATTCGACAGACAAAAACCCACCAATATTGATTATTTGCTGGTTTTTCGTGCTGGATTAATTCGTTTCTGCAAAGCGACATCGACAAAAACATCATAACTGAGAAAAATGTCGACTTTGGAATGTTTCTAAAATCCTGGGTGATGACGGATTATATCCCTAAACGCTAGAAAAAGGAGCTTTTTACCTGTCCTAACTTTTATTCTGTTCGAACCTCTTGGCTGGATTATTCGAAAATCTATCCGGGAAGTGGATTGGAGAGATCTTCTTGCGCTTATGGATCAAAAGCCCTATGGATCGATTTTCAATGTATCTTGGTTCGTGAGTTCGAACCAGTG
>ERZ808246.225-NODE-225-length-49987-cov-5.450793_pt1 | contig 49987 bp, 47 predicted proteins | sample MGYA00521083_ERZ808246 | MGnify/ENA primary metagenome ERZ808246 (study PRJEB31516, sample SAMN03275577) | gut metagenome | biome: mammalia-associated habitat; material: feces | host: Papio cynocephalus | place: Kenya | collected 2012-07-07 ... | reverse complement strand
ATATCACTTTTTTCGCCTGTCGACAATATTTTGTCGACAGGCTCAAAGAGGGTGCTATTTTACAAGCTTTATTCTCTCGCCCTCGGATATTGTAAACACAAAGGATTGTGTTTCGAGGTGCGATAAATTCTCGCTGACTTTCGGCGAACCGTTTGCGGAATATATTATAAGCGTATAGTCTCCGCTTACGGTATATCTTCCGGGTGCGATGTTTGCGGGGCACGTGTATGTGCCGGCTCCTGCGTTAAACCGCTTTCCGCTTGAGGAGGACGCTATCTTTTCCACCGCTGTAAGCTCTTTGTTCTTTTCGGAAATCTGAGCGTCAAGCTCATCGCTTTTCTTCTTTGCGTTTGAAATCTCCTCTGTCATAGAGTTGATTTCTTTCATGCTTTTTTCTATATCCTTGTTTATTCCCGATTTTTCTTTAATCTGCGAGGTCAGCTCTTTCTTTTGCTTTTCGAGCATTTCCTTTTTTGAGTTAACATTGTTGTATTCGGTGTTAAGTTCGGACATTGAATTGTTCATAAGCACATTTGCACGTGAGTTTATGTTGCATATCCGTCCGAGATGATACAACGCAAAAGAAAGTCCGACAGTCAGAACTGCGAGAGCGGCGCAGTAGACAATTTTCTTTTTTGTTTCCATATTTCCTGCGCCTCCTTACTGAACCCTGCTGAATACCGCTTTTGTTTCGAGTTTTACAATGTCGCCGTCCTCAAGCGTGAACGAAACGGCGTCCGAAGTAAGAGTGGTGTTTATCTTTGCACCCCCGTTTGATGATGATACAACGATAGCGCCGTCACCCATTGCATTGTAATTTCCGCTGAAAAGATTTTCGCCGACGGTATACAAGCCGGGCGTCAGCGTTACCATAGACGGTATTTTGCGTGATGCGGAGTTTTCAAGATCGGATAATACTTTTTCCTTATTTTTAACGGAAGAATTAAGCTCCTTAAGCTCCGAATCAAGTGCGCTTTGCTTTGATTTTATTGTTCCCGTGTTGCTTTCATATTCGGTTATCGTGTTAAGCTCCGATTGCTTTTCGGCAATTTCGTCCTCAAGTGCGGTTATTTCATCATTGGTGAGATTGATTTTTTCCTGTGCACGTGAATATTTTTTTGATGTTGTCTGTATGCGTGAAAATCTGTAGTTAATATCCTCCTCGCTTTTGTAGGAGAGAATCCCTGCAAAAAACACGCTCAAAAGCACTGACAGTGCAACCGCCGCCGATATAATGAAAAACGTTTTATCATTCGGCTTTTGCGGTGCGTCCTCCTCGTCATCATCTTCGTCTGAAACCTCGGTATTTGAAGTCTGCTGAGGGATTTCGATCGTTTCTTCGGCTTTGTTTTTCTCATCTGCAGGTGCAATGTCCTCATCAGCGGACGGAATATCCTCATCTGCAATCGGCAATTCCTTGTCTTCTTCGTCCGAATTGCTGTAGTAATCGGCTATTTCCTCATACAATAAATCCTTATCATTATCTTTTTCCATAGTATCACTCCTTGCTAAATAGTGTTTACCAGAAATGTGTCCTTAAACTGAAGTGCGAACGAATCATGTGAAAGCTTTGCTTTTTGATAATCGTCGAATATTCCGAAAACCGTAGGTCCCGAGCCGCTCATAACTGCTCCGAGTGCACCGTTTTTTATCATTTTTTCTTTTATTCCGTGTATTACGGGATACATATTTTCGGTGACGCTTTCCATAACGTTGCAGAGATTTTTTGCAATGCCGTGAAGATTTCCGTCCTCCAGCGCCGAGATCATCGCACGTGTATCAGGGCGCTTTGTATGGGGAGCATTGTCAATGCTTTCATATACGGCGGCGGTTGATACGTTTATGTTCGGCTTTACAAGCAAAATTGTGCATTGCGGCATATGGGGCAGGGGAGATAGCACATCTCCTATTCCCGATGCAAGCATGGTTTCGGCAAATATGCAATACGGAACGTCGGCGCCGCATTTTGCGCCGAGTGCACACAGCTCCTCCGTGGAAAGTCCGGCATTGTACAGCTTGTTCATTAAACAAAGTACGGCGGCGCAGTCACCGCTTCCGCCGGCAAGTCCTGCCGCTACGGGAATGTTTTTGCGTACGGTTAATTTTATTCCGCCTTTTATGCCTGTATACTCAAAAAACATCATTGCTGCTTTGTAAGCAATATTTTTTTCGTTTACGGGAAGATATTTCAGATTTGTTGAAAGCTCTATTCTGTCCTCACGCTTTTCCGCAATGATAAAATCGAAAAGCGATACCGACTGCATAACCATTTCGACATTGTGGTAACCGTCCTCACGCTTTCCCGTAACGTCAAGTGTGAGATTTATTTTTGCAAATGAGCGTGCAAATGCACGCTTACCTGTGATTACAACTTCATTTTCGAGCATTAAAAACCTCCGTATTTAAAGCGTTTCGTGAGATTTGTCAACAATATCACGTATGAGCTTTTCGTCCACCGTATTTTCACATTCCTGCTTTTTAAAGTAAGCGAGGTATTCTATATTGCCCTCCGGACCTTTTATTGGTGAATAGGATAATCCTGCAGGATATAGACCTATTTCCGAGGCAAACGCTATGATTTTGGTTATAACATCGTAATGCACGTTTATATCACGCACAACGCCTTTTTTTCCTACCTGCTCTCTGCCTGCCTCAAACTGCGGCTTTATAAGAGCGACTATTTCGCCGTTGTCGGCTGTGAGCACTTTTGCGACGGGAAGTACCAGCTTAAGCGAAATAAACGATACGTCTATTGAGGCAAAATCAATGGGAACGCCGATTTGTTCGGGAGTGACGTAGCGTATGTTTGTGCGCTCCATATTAACCACTCTCTCGTCCTGGCGCAGTTTCCATGCGAACTGACCGTATCCGACATCTACCGCAAATACTTTCTTTGCGCCGTTTTGCAGCATACAGTCGGTAAAACCGCCGGTTGACGCACCTATGTCCATTGTGACTTTTCCCTCAAGAGATATGGGAAACTCTTTCATTGCTTTTTCAAGCTTAAGACCGCCACGGCTTACGTATTTGAGCTGTTCGCCACGTATTTCGGGCTTTGCGGTATCTTCGTCGACCATAAGCCCGGCTTTGTCGCATTTTTGATTGTTTATATATACCTGTCCCTCCATAATAAGTGCTTTTGCCCGTTCACGGCTTTGTACCATACCGCTTGACACCAGGAGGGCGTCCAGTCTTATTTTACCCATTTTTTCAATACCTCGTCCGCTATGCTTTCTGCGCTCATTCCGTAATGAGCGTCAATTTCGTTTACTGTACCGTGGATTATCGGCACATCGGGGAATGCGAATGCTTTGAATGTACATTCCACATGCTTTTCCTCCAGAAGCTCCGCAATAAGCGAGCCTATACCGCCTATTTTCACATTATCCTCAATGGTGATAACCGCTTGTGTTTTCATTGCCGAAGCAATTACAGCCGCCTCGTCAAGCGGCTTTATTGTCGGCAGAGCTATTATTTCGCAGTCTTTGCCGGCGGCTTTGAGGATTGCGCAGACGTCCTCGGCGGTTTTTACCGTTCTTCCCGATGCGAATATGCTTAAATCCCTGCCGTCTTTAACTTTTGCCGCTTTTTTGAATACAAATTCATTCTTAAAATCCGATTGCGTGCCGCCACGGGGATAACGCACGGCTATAGGGCCTTTATGCACGCATATGGCATATTCAAGCATACTGTCAAGTTCGGAAAAGCTTGACGGTGAAAGAATTGTCATATTCGGCATATGCGAAAGAAATGATATGTCATATACACCTTGATGCGTTTCGCCGTCTGCACCCACTATTCCGGCACGGTCAATGGGGAATACCACGTGCAGATTTTGCAGACACACATCATGCAGTACCTGGTCATATGCACGCTGTAAGAATGATGAGTACAGCGGAATAACCGGTATGTATCCTGCCTTTGCAAGTCCGGCGCTGAACGTAACGCCGTGCTGTTCCGCAATGCCTACGTCAAAAAATCTGTTTTTGTATTTTTTTGCAAATGCGTCAAGTCCGGTGCCGTTAGGCATTGCGCCCGTAATGGCAATTACCTTTTTGTTGTTTTCGGCTATGCGCACAAGGCTGTCGCCGAATTGCGCCGAGTACGAATAAGAGGACGAAGGTGTTTCGCCCGTTTCCTTGTCGAATGCGGAAATTCCGTGGAATTTCTGCGGATTGTTTTCCGCATATGAATAACCTTTGCCCTTTTTTGTCTGTACGTGAATAAGCACCGGTTTTGATTCGTGCTTTGCATATTCAAGACAGGGAATAAGCGAGCTTATGCTGTGTCCGTCAACAGGGCCTATATAGTTGATGCCCATTTCATCAAAAAGCGTTGTCGGGATAACCATACGCCTCAGTGAACGCTTTATACGGCGGAGCATATTGCCTATGGGCGTTCCTATAAGCGGAACTTTGTTAAGAAAGCGTTCCGTTCTGTATTTCGATTTAAAATAGAACTGCGTTGTACGCAGACGGCGCAGATGCATAGACACCGCACCGACATTTTTCGATATGGACATTTCGTTGTCGTTAAGTATAAGAATGAGCGGCGTTTTTGAACGGCCTGCGTCGTTCATTGCCTCATACATCATTCCTCCCGTAAGAGCGCCGTCGCCGAAAAGCGCAATAACGCTGTATTTGCCGCCGTCAAGGTCACGTGCTCTGGCAAGTCCCAATGCAGCCGAAATAGATGTGGAGCTGTGACCCGTGTTAAAGGAGTCGCAGTCGCTTTCGTTTGTTTTCGGAAAACCCGATAATCCGTTGAATTGGCGCAGAGTGTCAAATCTGTCACGTCTGCCCGTAAGTATTTTATGAACGTAGGATTGGTGTCCCACATCAAATATTATTTTATCCTCGGGAATATCAAATACCTTGTGTATCGCAACGGTCAGCTCGACCACGCCGAGATTTGACGCTAAGTGTCCGCCCGTTTGCGAAACCTTGTCGATTAAAAATTCACGTATTTCCTCCGAAAGACAGTTAAGCTCGGCAATGCTGAGTTTTTTCACGTCTTTGGGCGAGTTGATTTTGTCCAAAAATTTATACATAATCGGTTTTATCCTCTGAATTTAACAAAATTTACGATTTTTCCGATTAAAAAAACAATCGAGTTTGCATTTTTCATCGAAAATCCCTTGAATGCGGCTTTGCCGCCTATCGTGAGCGCACCAACCGTACCCGTCAGTAAAAGGCTGGGGAGCATACCGTTCAAGCCGAATGTGGATACAAGCTCCGCAACTATTACCGCCGTTGCCGATCCTGATATAATGCCTGCAATGTCGCCTATTATATCACAGCACATGCTCGCTATCTGCGGAGCATGGCGGATAATGGATATACTTTCCGAAGCGCCTTTCACACGTCTTGACGAAAGCGAGTGAAACGGCGGTTCCTCCGCATTCATAACAGACGTTCCTATAATATCGAACAATATATTTACGGCTACAATTGTGAACAGCACAATAAACGCCCACAACAAGCCCATATTTTTCATAAGCACCGAGGTCACTATGGAAAAAGCCACAGACAGCGCAAATGACAAAACTGTAGCAATTATCGTCCAGCGGTGAGATACGGCAACGTTTGTGCCGGGACTCGGTACTTTAAATTTCTTTTTATCTTTCAATTTTAATTCTCCGTTTTAAAGACAGGGTATAAAAAACCGCTGCCCGTATAAAAATGTAGGGCAACGGACACGGTAAAGTTTACGGCTTAGGTCAGGCAGGTTTTCCCGATTGTCTGCTGAATTGTCGCCAAAACAGCGGTTTCCCATTAAAGACAACCATTCATAAGATGAATTGCCGGATTGCCACTTAGTCCGTACTGCAATCCCGTATCCGTCCGAAATATTCGACAGCCTAGAGGTTTTCCCAAACAGCCTGTGTTTTGCTTATCCTTTTTTGCAGAAGAAGTTTCAAGATGCGATACCTGTGCGTGACCCGTACGCTGTCTTGCACGGCTGCTCATCTATCCGCCAAATCCACTCAAGGCTGGCTACGCTGCACACAGCATTCGTCCGCACCAATGTGCGGAGTACTAACCGCAATGCAGGTTTTCCCCTGTGCCGTAAACGTTTATGCAAAAAGCAACGACGTCCACAGTCGCAGGCCTCCACGGAAGCGGGGTCAAGAAATCTATGCCGTTAGAAGTTGCCCCGCAGCCTTAACTCCCAGCATCCGCCCCAAACTGGGCGTTCGAAGCTCAGACACCAGAAACTTCATCGATGTGCCATTTTGCGGATTTTTAGGCCCGCTTTCCGCAAAACAGTACTGACTAGGATACTGCACCACTATTACAGTGTATTATAACACTTACCGAAAAAAAAGTCAAATTTATATTGCAAATAATCTGTGAACGTATTATAATAGATAAAAAGCGATTATGAATAGGGGAATTTATGAAATGGACGAGATATTGAAAGAAGTTGCCATGGCGCACAGGATAGTCGTTAAGGTGGGAACATCAACGCTTACATATGCAACGGGCAAGATGAATTTGAAAAGGATTGAAAGACTTGCAATGGTGCTTTCGGATTTGCATAATCAGGGTAAAGAGATAATACTCGTATCCTCGGGAGCGATAGGCATTGCAGTCGGAAAACTCGGCTTAAAAGAGAAACCGTCCGATACGAGAATACGTCAGGCACTTGCGGCAGTGGGGCAGTGTGAGCTGATGTATTTGTACGATAAAATGTTTGGCGAATATAAAAATACGGTTGCGCAGATACTTCTTACACGTGATGATATTTCCATTCCTCGCCGTAAGCGGAATATACAGAATACTTTTTCACAGCTTATGGAAATGGGAATTATTCCGATTGTAAACGAGAATGACACGGTAGCGATCGAGGAGGTCGAAATAGGCGATAACGATACGTTATCCGCAGTGGTTGCGGATTTGGTTGACGCAGACCTTTTGGTACTGTTTTCGGATATTGACGGCTTGTATGACAAAGATCCGCACACAAACAGGGACGCAAAGCTGATAAATGCGGTATATAATGTTGACGAGGTGCGCCACCTTGCCGGCGGTGCGGGAACAAAGCTCGGCACGGGCGGAATGGTGACAAAGCTTGACGCCGCCGAAAGAGCAACGGGCGCAGGAATAAATATGGTTATAACAAACGGCAACAATATAGACGTTTTGTATGACATTTTGAACGGTGAGCCTTCGGGAACGTTATTCGTGTCAAAAAATTTTGAAAGATAGAGGGTGATTGCATTGACGGCGGAAATTATGGAAAAATGCACGCTTGCAAAGGACGCATCTCTTAAAATGTCCTCTGTCGGCACGTCCGTAAAGGACGAAGCGCTCGACAGAATTGCGGCGGCGCTTGTTGAAAAAGCCGATGAGATAATAGCGGCTAATAAAGAGGATATAGAAAATGCGGTAAAAAACGGGATAAGAACGGCAATGATAGACCGTCTTACGCTCACAAAGGAGCGTATAGAGGGGATTGCCGAGGGAGTGCGCCAGATAAAGGCGCTCAATGATCCGATAGGCGAGGTCACAAAGATGTGGACACGTCCGAACGGACTAACGATAGGACAAAAACGTGTTCCTATGGGTGTTATTGCGATTATTTACGAGGCACGCCCGAATGTAACCGTTGATGCGGCGGTGCTGTGTCTTAAAACGTCAAATGCGTGCATTTTGAGGGGCGGCAGTGAGGCTATACGCTCCAATGTCGCTGTTATGAAGATTATGCAGGAGGCGGCATACAGCGCAGGTATTCCCGAGGGAATGTTAAACATAATTGAGGATACGAGCCGTGAAACGGCAACGGAGCTTATGAAAATGAACGGCTATGTAGATATGCTTATTCCACGTGGCGGAAAAGGTCTTATAAAGAGCGTTGTGGAAAACGCAACCGTGCCGGTTGTTGAAACCGCCGCCGGAAATTGCCACGTTTACGTGGACAGCGAGGCGGATACGGAAAAGGCGGTAAAGATAGTGCTTAATGCAAAGGTACAGCGCCCGTCGGTGTGCAACGCCGCCGAAACTCTGCTTGTAGACAGAAAAATAGCCGATACGTTTATCCCGAGAATATGCAGTGAGCTTTCGGCAAAGAATGTGGAATTAAGGGGCGATGAAACAACAATATCGCTTTACCGTGACGCAAAGAAAGCAACGGACGAGGATTATTATACCGAGTATAACGATTATATTATGGCGGTCAAGGTGGTTGACGGTATTGACGAGGCGATAGCGCATATCAATAAGTATAACACAAAGCACTCCGAAGCTATTGTAACCGACAGCTACGAAAAGGCGCAGAAGTTCTTGAATGAGGTAGATGCGGCTGCTGTGTATGTGAATGCGTCCACAAGATTTACGGACGGATTTGAATTCGGGTTCGGTGCGGAAATAGGCATAAGCACGCAGAAGATGCACGTCAGAGGACCTATGGGACTTGAATCGCTTACATCAATGAAGTATGTAATATACGGAAACGGACAAATACGTGAATAAAAATATGGGACGATGCCCGCATCGTCCCATGTGCGAAATCGAACAGCGCAGGGCAGTGCTTGCTCTTGCCGAAGAAAAGTAGGGGACGATGCCTTCATCGTCCCATGTGCGAAACCGCACAGCGCAGGGCAGTTGTTTGCCCTTGCCGAAAAAAGTAGGGGACGATGCCCACATCGTCCCATGTGCGAAATCGAACAGCACAGGGCAGTGTTTGTCCTTGCCGGAAAAAAGTAGGGGACGATGCCTTCATCGTCCCTAACCAAAACGGAGCAATGCAATGCATTGCTCCGTTTTGTTATACGTTTATTTCCACTTCTATTCCCAAAAGCTCCTTGTTCTTTTCAAGAACAGGCTCAACATAATCTTTTAAGAAATCCTCGACCTGTTCGGGGGCACGTCCCACAAAGTTTTTCGGCTCCATTACGGAGTTTATTTCGTCTATCGTAAGTCCGAATGTCGGGTCGTTTGCAATAAGCTCGGCAAGATTATTCTTCTTGCCCTCCATTTTAACCGTCTTTCCGGCTTCCATTGAGTATACACGTATTTTCTCGTGCAAATCCTGTCTGTCGCCGCCTTTTTTAACGGCATCCATAAGGATATTCTCTGTCGCCATAAACGGAATTTCCTCCATAAACTGCTTGTATATTACCTTTTCGTAAACAACCAGTCCGTCAACAACGTTTATATACAGGCTCAGAATTGCGTCAACCGCAAGGAATGCCTCGGGAACGCTTATGCGCTTGTTTGCGCTGTCGTCAAGCGTTCTCTCAAACCACTGCGTTGAGGCGGTTATCGCCGGGTTTAATGCGTCCACAATAACGTATCTTGCAAGCGAGCCTATGCGCTCACTGCGCATTGGGTTGCGCTTGTACGCCATTGCCGATGAGCCGATCTGCGATTTTTCAAACGGTTCTTCTATCTGCTTTAAATGCTGTAAGAGACGAATATCGTTTGAGAATTTGTATGCGCTCTGTGCAATAAGGCTGAGGGTATTCAGCATCTGCGAATCAAGCTTTCGGGGATATGTCTGTCCGCTTACGGGGAAACTGTCGGAATAACCCATTTTAGCGGCTATCTTTCTGTCCAGTTCCTTGCATTTTTCATGGTCGCCGTCAAACAGCTCCAAAAAGCTTGCTTGTGTACCCGTTGTACCCTTACAGCCAAGCAATTTTGCCTTTGAAAGCTGAAAATCAACGTCCTCCAAATCCATAAGCAAATCTTCAAGCCATAATGACGCACGCTTTCCGACCGTTGTCGGCTGTGCCGGCTGAAAATGCGTAAACGCAAGAGTCGGCAAATCCTTGTAATTGCGTGCAAACTTTGAAAGCTCGCCTATAAGGCACACAAGCTTTTTCTTTACAAGGCGCATTGCCTCGGTCATTATGATTATATCGGTGTTGTCGCCGACATAACAGCTTGTTGCGCCGAGATGTATTATCGGCTTTGCGTCGGGACACTGCACGCCGTAGGCGTACACGTGCGACATTACATCATGGCGCACCTCTTTTTCACGCTCACGTGCAACGTCGTAATTTATATCGTATATATGCTCCTTCATCTGAGCAATCTGCTTGTCCGTTATGTCAAGTCCGAGCTCTTTCTCGCTCTCGGCAAGCGCAATCCACAGCTTGCGCCAGGTTGAAAACTTCTTGTCGGGAGAAAAAATATACTGCATCTCTTTCGAGGCGTATCTTGAATTAAGCGGACTTTCGTATGTGTTTGAAACCAAAATTTCCACTCCTTTCGGACTTTATATAAGTCCCATTCTTTTTGCTACTTCTATATAAGCCTCCTCGACATCGCCGAGGTCACGCCTGAATCTGTCCTTGTCAAGCTTTGCGTGGGTGGTTGCGTCCCACAGACGGCAGGTGTCGGGCGATATTTCGTCCGCAAGTATAATCTGTCCGTCGGGAGTTTTTCCGAACTCAATCTTGAAATCGACAAGCTCAATGTTGATTTTCGCAAAATAATCTTTTAAAAATTCGTTCACTTTAAAGGTAAGCTCCGAAATTATTTTCAAATCTTCTTTTGTTGCCGCACCGATAGCCGTTATCTGATAATCGTTTATCATAGGATCGTCCAGATCGTCATTTTTAAGGCAGTATTCGAGAGTCGGGTTTAAAAGAGCTTTGCCTTCCTCAACACCGAAACGCTTAGAAAAGCTTCCTGCCGCAATGTTTCTTATGATAACTTCGAGCGGTACTATCGTAACCTTTTTAACAATCGTTTCACGATCCGATATTTCCTCGACAAAGTGCGTGGGAATACCTGCCTCGGACATCTTCTGCATCAAAAAGTTCGACATTCTGTTGTTTATAATACCCTTTCCGGCAATCTGACCTTTTTTCTTGCCGTTGAACGCCGTTGCGTCGTCCTTGTAATCCACAATGTAGAGATTTTCGTCATCTGTCTTGTAGACTTTTTTTGCCTTGCCCTCATAAAGCATTTCTTTCTTTTCCATAGTATTCCTCCGTTTCCTCCGTTCCGATATGCGTACAACGATATTATATTATAAACCGCAATTAAAATCAATAACCGAAACAAAAAAATATGGAAATGTTCAAAAGTTCTTTACCGCCGTAAAAGAATATGGTATAATTGCATAAGGGTGATGGAGATGATTTATTCGGAAAACATAAATAAAATATGCGGACTGTGCGTCCATGCAAAGCAGATAAAAGGCTCGGACACGCATATGCAGTGCGGTGTAAGAAACGAATGTGTGCCGATCTCACGCAATGCGTGCGAAAAATTTGAATACGATATTTTCAAGCGGCATACACGCCGCAGAAAAAAATCCGCCGCACAATTTACGGCGGAGGATTTTAAGCTGTAATTATTTCATTGTTATTCTGCCTGTCGGGTGCAGGGGTTCGTCTGCCTCGGCATCGCAGTATTTTTCGTTAAATGTATTGTCGGTGATTTTTATAAGGTCGTCTACGGAGGCGTCAAGCGCTATTGCAATCATCATAACCTTTTCCAGCGACGGCGTTGTCTTTCCCGATTCGTAATTTGATATTGTTGCCGCAGAAACGCCTATCATTTCCGCAAGCTCCTTTTTGGAAAGCTTTCTGCGCTTTCTCAAAATCATTATTCGCTCTCCCAACGGAATGTACATAAAATTCACTCTCCCTTTGTGCAAAGCGCATCGGAAAGCTTTGCAAATTCATATATATCAAGTGTTTCGCCTCGGCGCTGCGGCGATATTCCGACATTCTCCATAATGAGCGAAAGCTCGCTTTTGGGAATGGGGAATGCAGATGAAAGGCAGTTTAAAAGCGTTTTCCGCCTTTGCGAAAAAGCTGCCTTTACCGTTTTAAAAAAGTTTTTTTCGTCCTTTACCGAAACTCTCGGTTCATCAAGCATATGAAGTCTTAAAACGGCGCTGTCCACCTTGGGGGGAGGAACAAACAAGCCTGCCGGTGCTTTTGCGACCACCTCCGGCTCGCAAAAATAGCGGCAAAGGAGCGTTATTGCACCGTAATCTTTTGTTCCGGGTTCTGCGCTCATACGGTCGGCAACCTCTTTCTGCACCATTACGACTATGTCGGCTATATTAAGCTTTGACTCCAAAAGATGCGTTATTATCGGCGTTGTTATATAGTACGGCAGATTTGCCGCCACGCTTATCCGCTTGCCGTCAAATTCGTCCGCAATGAGCTTTTCTATGTCGGTTTTCAATATGTCTTGATTTACGACCTTGACATTATCGTAATCCGAAAGCGTATATTCAAGCACGTCATTAAGGCGTTCATCTATTTCAACGGCAACCACCTTGGGCGAATTTTCCGCAAGAGTTTTCGTAAGCACGCCAAATCCCGGACCTATCTCCAGAACACCGTTTGAAAGGTCTGCGCTTTCGGCGGTCTTATCCAGTATCTCCTGCGATGTGAGAAAGTTCTGCCCCAATCCTTTTTTGAAGGTGAAACCGAATTTGTTTTGTATTTCTCTGATTGTTTTCGGAGAAGTTAAATCCATACACAATACCTCTCTATACCAAATCAGGCAAAACTCAAAGAGTTTTGCCTGATTTTATCTTACATAAATTATTCAGCAACGAACGGTAACAAAGCAATGATTCTTGCACGCTTTATAGCAACCGTAAGCTGTCTCTGATGTTTAGCGCAGTTACCGCTGATACGTCTGGGAACAATCTTACCACGTTCCGAAACATATCTTCTGAGCTTAGCAGTATCTTTATAATCTATGCTGTCAACCTTGTCTACACAGAACATACAAACCTTTTTCTTAGGTCTTCTTGCTCTTACAGGTCTTTCACTCTTTTCAGCCATTGAGTTTTCCTCCTTACATTTTTATCATTAAATCAGAACGGTAAATCGTCCTCAGAACCGTCAATATCGGTAAAACCGCCGTCATCGAAACCGCCGTCAAATGCGGGCTGTTCCTGTACGGGGGGAGCGCTGTAGCCTCCCTGACCGGCACTTTGAAAACCGCCGTCCTGCGACTGACGCTTAGGACCGTTAAACGAAAGCTCGTCCGCAACAACCTCTGTTGCGTACTGTCTTTTGCCGTCCTGACCGTCCCAGCTTCTCGACTGAATACTTCCGCAAAGCTGGATGCCGCTGCCTTTTTGGAAATATCTGCAAAGAAAATCCGCCTGCTGACGCCATGCCACGCAATTGATAAAATCAGTCTGCGGCTGACCGTCTCTTGAAAAACGTCTGCTGACCGCAACGGTAAAACGTGCAACGCTTACGCCGTTCGGGGTCTGACGCATTTCGGGGTCTCTTGCCAGATTTCCGACTAAAATAACTTTGTTCATAACTTCACCGCTTTCTTAAAAACGATTATTCTTCATCTTTTTTGATGATGATTGTTCTTAAAACACCGTCAGTAATCTTGTACTGTCTGTCAAGTTCCTTCGGGAAATCCGCTTCAGCTTTGAAGTTAACCAGGAAATAGTAGCCCTCTGTTCTGTCATTGATTTCGTAAGCGAGCTTTCTCTTTCCCCATTCGTCAACAGAATCGAGTTCGCCGTTTGCCGAGATAAGTGATGTAAACTTATCCTTTAAAGCAGTAACGTTTTCCTCATCAAGTGTTGCGTCAATGATAAAAATTGTTTCATAGCTGTTAATGATTTTTTCAGCCATCTTCTGCACCTCCTTATGGACATTAGTCCCGAAACCCTATGCTTCGGGCAAGGATGTCTGTACTACAGACTGGACTATTATATACCAAAATGTGCTCTTTGTCAAGTGTTTTTTCGCATACATTACATTAAAAAGGTACTTTAACAATGCATTTTTAAAAATTTTTCAAACTTTTTTTCAAAAAAACCTTGTAAATTTCGGAAAGTATGTTATAATAATTAAGTATTTGTGTATTACGACAGAAAAGGAGGTTTAAATAAATGGATAAATTTTTCTTGGTTCTCCACATTGTAGTGGCTTGTATACTTATATTTGTAGTGCTTGCACAGGAAGGCAAGGATCCCGGTATGCAGGGTATTCAGGGCGCTTCATCGGATATGGGCGACTCCTTCTTTAAAAAAGCGGGCGGTACAACAAAGGAAAAAATGTTTGTAAGACTTACAACAACGGTTGCAATATTGTTCCTTATAACAACGCTTGTATTGGTTGTTCTTGTATCATAAAAACAAAGTAAAAAATACGCATATCAATTGATATGCGTATTTTTTTACTTTATAATTACATCGTCAAGCGTTCTTTTCGGAACACGGACGTTTCCGTTCTCGTCAAAATAATATTTGAGGTTGTTGTCCTCCATATCAAAGCATTCGCCCTTTTGCGCAGGATAACCCACCGCAAGCAAATACGAAACATGGTACTTGTCCTCAAGTTTGAGTACCTTTTTTATTTCGCTTCGGTTTATTGCTCCGAGCCAGCAGGTTGCCAGACCCATTTCGTGTGCGCAAAGCATCATACTCGTTATTGCAGCACCGCAGTCAGTTTCGGATTTTTCTGCGCTTTTAATTTCCGTATCTGTAACAATTGCAATATACGAATTTGCTCTTTCGCTCTCGCAAGGCTCCCATTCGGGTATATATCCTGCCCATTTAGTGAGCGGATAAAGCTTTTTTACCGTTTCTTCATCATTAATGAGAACATATTTCAGCGGCTGCATATTTGCCGCAAATGCTGACATTCTTCCGCAGTCGGCAAGCTTTAAAAGCGCCTCCCGACTGACCTTTTCGCCCGTGAATTTTCTTATGGTTCTTCTCTGCATTATCGCCTCGTAAACGTTCATTTTTAAAATCACTCTCTTTCCGTTATATTCTTCCGATAAGAATATTATATAACTTTATTTATTTTTTTTCAATAGTATTAACGTTTTGCTTGAATTTTTTCAAAAAAAATGATATAATAATTCTGTTATATTAATATAAGTAATAATTTATGTTTCGGGAGAATATGATGGCAGAAAAAATTTGGGAATACCGCAGTAAAAAGCTGAAGCGTGAGGACGTTGAAAATATAAGCAACGAGCTTGCTCTGCCGAGAATTATGACTGCGCTTTTACTGAACCGCAGTATTAAAAAAGAGGACATTTCGGCTTTTTTGGCGAAATCGCTCAAGAGCGTCCGCAATCCTATGCTTATGAACGATATGGAAAAAGCGGCGCAAAAGATACTCGATACCGTAAAAAGCGGTGCAAAAATCGTTGTTTACGGCGATTATGACGTTGACGGAATAACGTCTGCGGCAATGCTTACCGATTTTCTGCGCTCTTTGGGAGCGGACGTTTCGTATTATATTCCCGACCGTGCCGATGAAGGCTACGGTATGAACATAAAAGCAATAAACAAGTTTATAAAGCAGGGCGTAAAGCTTATTATAACCGTTGACTGCGGTATAACGGCGCTCGGCGAGGTGTCGTTTGCAAAGCTTATGGGCACGGAGGTTATAGTAACGGATCACCATTCCTGCAAGGAGCGGCTACCCGAGGACGCATATGCAATAATAAACCCAAAGCGCCCCGACACAACGTATCCGTTCGACTCGCTCGCCGGTGCGGGAGTGGCGTTTAAGCTTATACTTGCAATGGCGATACTTCTTAAAATGAACACCACGCAATGCTTTTACAAATATATCGACCTTGCCGCAATAGGTACTATAGCGGATATTGTTTCGCTTACGGACGAAAACAGAGTAATAGCCGACAAGGGCGTTGCCGTATTGCAAAAGCCGGAAAGACCGGGCGTTAAGGCGCTGATAAAGGTTTCGGGTGCGGATAAGCGTCCTTTTACGGCAACATCGGTTGCATTTTCGCTGGCACCGAGAATAAACGCCGCAGGCAGACTGGGAAACGCATCATCGGCAGTGGAACTTTTGCTTGAAAAAGACGAAGCAAAAGCGCTCGAGGCGGCGGAACGCCTTGATGAGGAAAATACAAAAAGGCGTGAAACGGAGCTTGAAATATACAACGAGGCTCTGGAAATGATAGCCGCCGACATAAACTTTTCAAAGAAAAAGGTTATCGTGCTTGCCAAAAGAGGCTGGCACAGCGGAGTGATAGGAATAGTTGCGGCACGGCTTTGCGATATGTATTACAAGCCATGCATACTTATATCGGTAGACGAACGGGGCGAGGGTAAAGGCTCGGGACGTTCCATTCCGTCATTTAATCTGTTTGACGCACTTTCACACTGTGAGGATTTGCTGTCCGACTTCGGCGGACACACCGCCGCCGCAGGGCTGAGCATAAACGAATCGCAGACGGAGGCTTTTGAACTTAAGATAAACAAATATGCCGACGGCATACTGTCCGAGGCGGATATGATACCGAAATTATATATCGACTGCCCCGTTACGGAGCGTGATATATCGCTTGCGTCGGCAAAAATGCTTGAGGACCTTGAGCCGTTCGGCGCAGGGAACGAAAGACCGGTATTTTCGATTGATGACGTTGTTATTACCGATATTATGCCTGTCGGCGCGGACGGAAAGCATCTGCGTATGCGCATATCGAAAAACAATGTGTATATAAATTGTATAGGCTTTTCAATGGGGCATTATGCGGAGGAATTTAAGCCGAACGACCGCATAAGCGTTGCATTTAATATTGATATAAACCGTTTTCAGGGCAGAGAGTCGGTACAGCTTGTCATAAAGGACATAAAAAGGAGGGATTGATATGGAGGAAAATACTCTTATACTGTCACCGGAAAAAATTGAACAAAACAGCATTTCAGACGTGGACGCACTTGTCGATGACATTGTAAAACGAGTTAAGGAATACAGTCCCGCCGCAAATACCGATGTTATTATGACGGCGTACTTCCTCGCAAAGACGGCGCACAAAAATCAGTTCCGCCAAAGCGGAGCTCCGTATATAGAACACCCCGTACAGATAGCGTACATAGCCTCACAGCTGGGACTTGACGCATCAACGATTGCGGCGGCGCTCCTGCATGATGTTGTGGAGGACACCCCATATACGTATGAGGATATAGAGGCTCTTTTCGGCAAGACAATTGCGGAGCTTGTCGACGGAGTAACAAAATTAAAACAGATAAAATACAACACACGTGAGGAACAGCAGGTTGAAAACCTCAGAAAAATGTTCTTTGCAATGTCAAAGGACATACGTGTTATTATAATAAAGCTTATAGACCGATTGCATAATATGCGTACGCTTAACTTTATGCCGCCCGAGAAACAGCTTTTAATATCGAAAGAAACGCTTGATGTGTACGCACCTCTTGCGCACAGGCTCGGTATGTCAAAGATTAAGATAGAGCTTGAGGATTTGTCCTTAAAATATCTTGATCCCGTTGCGTACAAGGAAATAAGCACAAGTATAAGCCAGAAAAAGAGCGAGCGTGAGGAATTTATACACGAGATTATGTCGCTCCTTGAAAAGAAGCTTAAAGAGCTCGGCATAAAAGGTCAGGTTACGGGGCGTGCAAAGCATTTTTACAGTATATTCAGGAAAATGTACACGCAGAACAAAACGCTCGATGAGCTGTACGATTTGTTTGCGGTGCGCATAATAGTCGACTCCGTTGCCGACTGCTATGCCGTTCTCGGTATGGTGCACGATTTGTACACGCCCATGCCTATGCGCTTTAAGGACTACATCGCAATGCCGAAACCCAATATGTATCAGTCACTGCACACAACGGTTATAGGACCTAACGGAACGCCGTTTGAAATTCAAATACGGACATGGGAAATGCACAGAGTTGCGGAGGAGGGTATCGCCGCACACTGGAAATACAAAGAGGGCGTTTCGGGCGAAAACGCAATGGATAATACGCTCACATGGGTGCGCCAGCTTTTGGACACGCAAACGCAGATAATAGATACCGATGAATTTTTCAATACTTTGAAATTCGACCTTTTTGCCGACGAGGTTTTCGTGTTCACACCGCAGGGAAAGGTTATATCACTGCCGGCAAAAAGCACGGTAATAGATTTTGCGTTCGCCATTCATTCGCAGATAGGCTGTAAGATGAGCGGAGCGAAGGTAAACGGGAAAATAGTCCCGAACAGCTATGTTTTAAAAAACGGCGATATAGTTGAAATACTCACGGCGAACAACCGCGGACCGAGCCGTGACTGGCTCAAAATATGCCGTACGTCGATGGCACGCAATAAAATAAATCAATGGTTCAAGCGCGAACGGCGTGACGAGAATATCGAACACGGCAAGGAGCTTATCGAACACGAGCTAAAGCGTGTGGGCAATACCCACGCACAGCTTTTCCGCCCCGAATGGGTAGAGCCTATGGCAACACGCTATGGCTTCAGCTCAACGGACGATTTGTACGCAAGCGTGGGCTACGGCGGTTTGACGGCGCAGAAAGTCGTTATGCGTCTGCGTGAGAACTGGCTCGCACTTCAGAAAGAAATCAAGGAAAAGAAAAAACTGGAGGAGATTGCCGAAAACGGCGGCGAAGCCGTGGAAACAAAGCCGAAAGCAACTCATTCCTCGGGCAAGGGTATTATAGTGCGCGGAATTGACAATTGCCTTGTACGGCTTGCGCATTGCTGTAATCCCGTTTCGGGCGATGAGATAGTAGGATTTATAACCAAGGGCAGAGGTGTGAGCGTACACAGAAAGGACTGCCCCAATATGAATCCCGATATTCTCTCCGACGAGGACAAACAGCGCTTTATCCATGTTGAATGGGACAACAACGCAAGCTCGTCATACGTGGCAAATCTGCAAGTGGAACTGCCGAACAGGAACGGCGCACTGCTTGAGATTACAAACCTGTTTGCCGGTATGAACATACCGCTCACGGCGGTTAATGCGTTTGTGAACAAGAAAGGCGTTGCCGTGATACAGCTCGGAATGGAAATAAAGGACACGGCAGACCTTAATATGATGGTAAAGAAAATAAAACAGATAAGCGGAGTAAGCTCCGTGACAAGAATTTCAAATTAAACGGAGCAGATTATGGAAAAAATTAAAACAGGAATAACAACCGAATTTATAAAACTCGACCAGCTTTTAAAGTTCAGCGGACTTGCCGAATCGGGCAGTGACGCAAAGGATATGATACTCTGCGGCATTGTTTCGGTAAACGGCGAGCCGTGTACGATGCGGGGTAAAAAGATACGCAGCGGCGACAGCGTGACGGTTGAATTTGAGGACGAAACGGCTGTTATTGACGTAGTAAACGAGTAATGTATATTTCTTCACTTACCCTGAACAATTTCAGGAATTATGAAAATGAAAAAATCGAGTTTTCGCCGCTGACAAATATGATATACGGCAAAAACGCACAGGGGAAAACGAATATTCTCGAGGCGGTGTACCTTGTTTCACAGGGGCGCAGCCACCGTGCAAAATCCGATAAGGATATGATACGGTTCGGGAGCGATTTTGCCGGCATAACAATGGGATTTCACGATAAAAACCGTGATTACAAGGCGGTTATGCGCCTGCTCAAAAACGGCAGAAAAAGCATTATGATAAACAATGTAAAGATAACCAAGCTGTCAATGCTTATGCGGTATCTTAACACGGTAATGTTTTCGCCGGAGGATTTGGAGCTGGTAAAGGGTGCGCCGTCGGTGCGCAGGCATTTTCTCGACAGCGCATTAAGTCAGCTTTATCCGAATTATCTTGTCAATCTTATCGATTACAACAAGATACTTTTAAACAAAAACTGCCTTTTGAAAACATTAAGGCATAACCCGTCCGACCGTGCAATGCTCGATTTGTGGAATTCACAGCTTGCCGTGCATGGGGCGAAAATTATGGAATACCGCACAGCGGCGGTTGAAATACTGGGTCGGTTTGCGGCACGTATTCAAAAGGAGATTTCAAACGAAACTCTCGTTACCGAGTACAATCCGAGCATAAAAACGGACGAGGTTACGCCACGGGCGTTTGAGGAATTTTTAAACGCACGTGTGGAACGTGAGATAGAAAATTCTTCCGCATTGTACGGCGTACAGCGTGACGATATTTCAATCACGATAGACGGTCACGAGGCGAGAGTGTTTTCCTCGCAGGGACAGCAGAGGACGGCGTCGTTGAGCCTTAAAATCGCCCAGGCGGATTATATGGAGAGCATACGTGAGGAATATCCGGTGCTTCTTCTGGACGATATTTTAAGCGAGCTTGACATAAGCCGCCGAACGTATCTGTCGGAGAAAATAAAAAACAAACAGGTGCTTATCACAAGCACCGATACCGATCTTGAGTCCGACACGGCAGACACAAAGCTGTTCTGCGTATCGGGCGGACGGATAGTAAGATAGGGGGGACGGCTATGTATTTGCACGCAGGGAGCGGATATGTCGTAAATGAAAAAGACATAATCGGAATATTTGATATGGATAATACCACCGTGTCGCATTTGGGGAGGAATTTTCTCTCCCGCGCACAGAAAAACGGTGAGGTAATAAATGCAAGCGAGGAGCTTCCGAAATCGTATATAGTGGCTGATGACGGCAAATGCCGACGTGTCTATATTTCATCAATATCATCAAAGGTGTTATCAAAACGAACAAAAACGTCAAAAATCATTCTGTAAGGAGTATAAAATATGAGTGAATTAGAAAAAATTGAAACAAAATATGACGAAAACCAAATACAGGTACTTGAGGGACTTGAAGCGGTAAGAAAGCGTCCGGGTATGTATATCGGCTCAACCGCATCGCCCGGTCTGCACCATCTTGTGTATGAGATTGTGGACAACTCCATAGACGAGGCACTCGCCGGCTACTGTACGGAAATACGTGTCGATATAAACCCCGACAATTCCTGTACCGTTACCGATAACGGACGCGGTATTCCTGTCGGAATACACCCCCAGCAGGGCATACCGACAGTTGAGGTTGTTCTTACAATCCTCCATGCCGGCGGTAAATTCGGCGGCGGCGGATATAAGGTTTCGGGCGGTTTGCACGGCGTTGGTTCGTCTGTTGTTAATGCGCTGTCGGAGCGACTTGAAGTTGAGGTATCAAACGGCGAGCATGTTTATTATCAGAGCTATGAGCGCGGTAAGCCGACTTGTAAGCTTAAGGTTATAGGCGATACGGACAAGACGGGTACCAAAATAACCTTCCACCCCGACCCCGAAATATTTGAAACAACGGTATTCGATGCGGAAATACTTATAAAGCGCTTGAGAGAACAGGCATTCCTGAATAAGGGCGTTAAAATAATCTTCACGGACAAGCGAGTTGAAGAACCGCAGGAGATAGTTCTCCATGCGGAGGGCGGTATAAAGGAATTTGTTACTTATCTTAATAAGAGCAAGGACGTAATACATGATGATATAATCTATTTCGAGGCGTCAAAAAGCGATATGATGGTTGAGGTGGCTATGCAGTACACCACATCGTATTCGGAAACGATACTGAGCTTTGCGAACAATATCCATACAATGGACGGCGGTACGCATGAAACGGGATTTAAGTCGGGACTTACACGTGTAATAAACGATTACGGCAGAAAGTACAATATTATAAAGGAAAAAGACCCAAACCTTTCGGGTGAGGACACACGAGAGGGACTTACGGCTGTTATTTCCGTAAAGGTTATGGAGGCGCAGTTTGAGGGACAGACCAAGACAAAGCTCGGAAACAGCGAGGCACGTACACTTGTTGAGAGTGCATTAAACGATAAATTGAGCGCATTTTTGGAGGAAAATCCCCGAATTGCACGTACAATACTCGAAAAAACGCTTACCGCATCACGTGCGAGAGAAGCGGCTAAAAAGGCACGTGAGGCAACGAGAAAGAGCAGTAATGCATCGAACTCGTCACTGCTCGGAAAGCTTGCAAAGTGCACCGACGAGGGTGCGGATTATGCGGAACTCTTTATAGTCGAGGGCGATAGCGCCGGCGGAAGTGCAAAGCAGGGCAGAAACAGACGTTATCAGGCTGTTTTGCCGCTTTGGGGAAAGATGCTCAATGTTGAGAAATCGAGAATTGACAAGGTTTACTCGAACGAAAAGCTGTTGCCTATCATACAGGCGCTCGGCGCAGGTATAGGCGATGATTTTGACATAAACAACCTCAAATACGGTAAGATAATCATTATGGCAGATGCCGATGTCGACGGCTCACACATAAGAACACTGCTTCTGACGTTCTTCTTCAGATATATGCGTCCGCTTATCGATAACGGAAATGTGTATATCGCACAGCCGCCGCTGTATAAGGTGTTCAAGGGCAAGAACAAAAATCTTGAGGAGCGCTTTGCATTTGATGAGGTTGAGCGTGACAGACTGATTGCCGAAATGGGCAGCGGCTCAAAGGTACAGCGTTACAAAGGTCTTGGCGAGATGGACCCGCCGGAGCTTAAAGAAACCACAATGGATCCCGAAAAGCGTACAATTCTTCGTGTTACGCTTGAGGACGCAATTATGGCAGACGAGACGTTCTCTATCCTTATGGGCGAAAAAGTTGAGCCCAGACGTGAGTTTATAGAGGCAAACGCAAAATACGTTTCAAATCTTGATATATAAGTTTAAAACCCCTCCGTATATCATATAATATATACGGAGGGGTTTTATGCGATACTTTTTTAAAATGCTTATACTTTTTTCAATCGGCGGAATATGCTATCTGATTATAGAGCTTTTGTGGCGGGGATATACGCACCGCACAATGTTTCTGCTCGGGGGAGCGTGCTTTGCGGCGCTGGGACTCATAAACGAGTTTTACGATTTTGAAATCCCGCTTGTTCTGCAAATGATTTTCGGCACGCTTATAATAACCACACTTGAATTTATTGCCGGCTGTATAGTTAATTTGCATTTTCATATGCAGGTGTGGGATTATTCCGCACTCCCGTTTAATCTGCTCGGTCAGATATGCCTGCCGTATATGGCGCTGTGGTTTATCCTGTCGCCGCTTTGCATTATAACGGACGATTGGCTTCGATACGCTCTGTTCGGCGAGGAGCGTCCGCATTATCGCATACTCTGATTATATGCCCGTGCTTGTTATCAAATATCACAATGCTGTCGCAGCGCTTGCCGCCGATGTATAAAAACCGCTCAAAATGCAGACTTTTTACCGCCTCTTTCGGCGGAACACCGCAGTATTCGGGCAGATATTCACGGATAAAATCCTCGCTTAAAATGTCAAACCTTGTTTTTAAAAGCGATTTGTCATACGGAATAAGCGACCATTTCGGCGTTGTTGCACCTTTGTTGTTTTCAAAGTAATCAAGCTTTAAAAGGTCACGGAACGGATCGTCATATCCGCCCTCAAATTCGCACAGTATGCCGTAAAGGTTAAGGCGTGATACGCCTATATCGGCATAACCGGAATTTTTGAAAAATTCCCAAAGACTTTTGAAAAAATCAAACGGTGACGGGTATTTTCTTAAAAGATGTTCAATCCCTCGCCTGAACACACCGCTGTTCCAATACCGCTCGAATACGTCCTCGATACCCTTTAAAAGGAGTATATCGTCATATGAGAGGAAGTCGTTTTTGAGTATTTCATACGGCGGACGGCTCATATATTTGTATCCGTATTTATTCTCTTCATTTCTTATTTTCGTACCGCGCAGAAGCTTTAAAAATCCCAGCTGCATTACGTCTGCTTTGAGGGCAAACACACCATTGAACGATTTCTTGAACGAATGTATGTCCTCGTACGGTAGACCGGCTATAAGGTCAAGATGAACGTGCGCCTTACATTCCGCCTTTATGCGGCGCACCGTATCGGCAATCTTTTGCAGGTCGGCGTTCCTGTCCACCGCACAAACCGTGTCGGGATTTGTCGATTGTATGCCTATTTCAAGACGGAACAACCCCGACGGCGCACGCTTTAATTCGCTTATTATTTCGTCGTTTATCAAATCCGCCTCTATTTCAAAATGAAACTCCGTCTGCTCCGCATTGTCGATAAGAAAGCGCAAAAGCTCGACCGTTCTTTTCCTGTCGGCGTTAAACGTTCTGTCAACGAATTTCACAATGCGCATCTTGTGTGATATAAAAGTCATAAGCTCCTTTTTTACAAGCTCCGTGTTCCTTGTGCGCAGTCCGTGTGATACGGACGAAAGACAGTAACTGCATTTAAACGGACAGCCTCGGCTGCTTTCGTAATATATCAGCTTGTTTTTGTTCTCCTCCAAATCCGCATCGGTGTACGGGAACGGTATCGTGCTTATGTCGCATATCGGCTCACGGTCACGGTTTGCGGTTACTTTGCCGCCTTTTCTTAAAGTTACGCCGTCAATGTCCAAGCCGTTTTTCAAAAATTCTTTAAAAGTTTCCTCGCCCTCGCCACGGATTATCCCGTCAATGCACGGGTGTTTCTCCATATAATATATGCTGTCAAAGCTGACCTCGGGACCTCCGAGAATTATAAGCGTTCGGGGCGAAATCTTTTTCAGATTTTCCGCAATTTCAAGAATAAAATCAATGTTCCAGATATAGCACGAAAACAAAACTGCGTCATAATGACCGCAGTATATCTTTGAAAGCACGTCCGCACTCCGCTCGTTTATGGTAAACTCGCAAAAGGCGGTATCGGGCGCCGCCGCATAATGATACAGCGACCGCACCGATAGGCTTGTATGAATATATTTTGCATTTACCGCCGCAAGAAGAACTTTCATAATCAGATGTTAGCGTATACTTTCGGCTTAAGTACTCCGATGTACGGAAGATTTCTGTACCTTTCGTCAAAGTCCAGACCGTATCCGACAACGAACTCGTCGGGAATATCTCTGCCTATGTATTCCACCTCAACGTTCATTTCACGTCTTGACGGCTTTGAAATAAGCGAGCATATTCTCACGCTTGCCGGACCTCTTTCCTTTAATATGTGCTTAAGCTTTGAGAGCGTGTTTCCGCTGTCGATTATATCTTCAATAATGAGGATATGCTTGCCTGCGGCGTCGCTGTCGAGGTCCTTCTTGATGTTTATTACACCACTTGACGCCGTGCCGCTGCCATAACTTGAAGCCTGCATAAAATCAAGCTTTACGGGAACGGTTATGTGGCGCATTAAATCAGCCGCAAAAACAAGACTTCCTTTCAGTATAACCACCAGTAAAAGCTCCTTGCCCTCGTAATCTTTGCTTATCTTTTCGCCGAGGTTTTTTACTATTTCCTCAATCTCTTTTTCTGAAATCAGAACAGATTTTATATCGTCATGTATCATGGTACATTTCCCCCTTTTAATAAATACAGATTTATTATAACACAAAACTTTTCAGATTTTAAGTGTTTTCGGAAAATTTTTTCAAAAAAAGGGCATAATATTTCTGAGGTGATGCGTTATACGCCGATTTATAATGTTTTTGACTCTTTTTTTGTGCTTTTTCTGCACACGTGCGTATGCATACGAAGCTTTTGACACCGTGCTTGACGGAATAATTTACGAATACGGAGCGTTTGACGGAGCAAAGGGCGTTGTTTACGCCGACGAGGTAAACTTTTCGGAATATACTTCACTGCTTGTTGTGTCGGTGCGTGATGGTGCGTTTGTGTGCGAGGTTTATGATGACCGTGACGGTATGCAGTGTACGGATGTTTTCAATATTCCATACGGCGCAAGCGGAAGCTTTACGCTGTCCGTGGTGACATCAGGCGGAAAAAGCAGTATTATGCTTAAAATAAACGGCGATACGGGATTTTACACCGTAACGGACGATGCCTTTGTGCAGACGGATAAAGTGAATTATGATACGAAAGCCGATATTGTGAACATTACAAACGGAAAAATTACGGCGTACAAGACAAGGCGTGAATTGTATAATTTTCTGAACGGGCTGAAGAAAAAGAGAATAGACGGCTATAAAATGCCTAATATGATAAACACCGTTTCGGACGGCGAAAAAAGCGGTATGATGACTGTTATAACGGCGTGTGCGGACGTTATGGAGTTTGATATACGTAACTATGATTACGATACGGTTATGAAATATATACTCTGTACCAATCAGAACTTTAAAATACTTACCGATATACCGTCATTGTACGTACCCGAAAGCGGGGGACTGTCTATCGTCAGCACGGAATATATAGATTACATTACCGAAAACGTTTTCGGACTTGCGGTTGAGCACCCGAGCGTAAATCTGCTTGCAAGGCGAGGTTTCTGCGCAGACAGCGGATACTATTATTATAAGAACAATTTCAGCTATTATGCGACGGACATACTTGACGCCGAGGGCATTTACGACCTCGGCGATGATATGTACTATGTTGTATTTTCGGATATATTCCGCCTTGAAAGCTCTGCCGTTCCCGAGTACAGCTATGCTGTGTTAAAGAAAAACAACGGCTCGTACAGGCTTATCAAGCTGGGTATGGGGCGTGATTTGCTTTTTGAGCGTGAGCTTTATGAGCTTTCTCCGCAGATGAAAAGCACGTATTCATGGGAAAATGAAACGCCAAAGCTGGGTATGAACAGATTTCTTTATATTGTTCTGTTTATGGTGTGCGTTTCGTGCGGAGCGGCAGCGCTCGTGTGCGGAGTTATATATATTGTAAGGGAATTGCGGTAGGAAGATAATCTGCCCAAACCCTCACGCTTGCGGCGGTCGTTCTGTATAACGGCATAGCCTGCAAGCATACCGATAACGGCGGCAGTGACGGCGGCGGCAATTATAATCCAAAGCCGGGTTGATTTTTTCGGCAAATGTGTTTCGGACGGCGCTTGTTCGTAATTATTGGTTATTACAAGCCTGCCGCAGTTGTCGCAGAAAACCGCTCCGTCGTCAAGCTCTTTGCCGCATTTTTCGCATTTCATAGGCACACCCCTTTTCGGATATTTTTTTTATTATATATTATTTTAAAAAAAATTTCAACGGTTTATTCTGTTTTGATTTACTTTTTTGCAAATTCGTGGTATAATAGACTTTGTAAAACCACAGCAAAGGATTAAAGGGGTAGAATTATGATAGTAGGAATAAAAAAAGCGGTACTGCACGTGCTGGACGGAATGTCGGGAACTAAGTTTTTTTCCGATGCGGAGCTTGACACGGAGGATGCCGCAATAAACACTTTTATAACAAAGCATATTGAAAAAGTGTTCGGCGGAGCAGGATTAAGGAGCGGTGAATTTACGCGGGGGAGCGGTTTTAAGTATCACGTAAAGCAGTATCTCAGCGGCGAAACGGATTTTGTGCATTTGTCGGCAGTTGCGGCGGAGCGTATGTATGAAGGCATTGCCGCATCGGAGGAGCCGGAATCGTGCGATGTTATAGTGTGCGAATGTGTGGCAAACGAAGTGCCGTTCATAGCGATTTTGAAATGCGACAATAAAATAGGGTATACGCATCAGGTGACGAAAGAGGAGGGGCATATAAAAAATCTGCTGATAAATCATTATGCCATTCTTCCCACCACAACGCAGAAAATAAGCGAATGTGCGTTTATAAACACAAACGACCTCACGATTAAATATTGCGGAAAACGGCGCACCATAGACGGCGAAAAGACTGATCTCATTGCGGACGTTCTGCTCGAATGTGTGTTTGATATTTCGCCCCGTGAGAGCATAAACGCAGTTAATAAAATTGCGAAAAAGGTAACGGAGGATAACGGCGGCGACAGCGTGGAAACAACGGCAAAGCTTAAAAAATTCGTTACGGAAAGCTCGCTTGAGGAGGAGTTTATAGAGCCTGAAAAGATAGCGGCGGCAGTGTTTGACGGACGTCCCGTTATGCGTGACGAATTTATGGAAAAGCTCGGCGAGGCGGACGTACCCGAAAGAGTCGAGGTCAATAATTACATAACAAAAAAGATGAGCTCAAACGTTAAACTCGGCACAGACATAGGCGTTGAGGTTTCGTTCCCGGCGGAATATTACCGTGATAACGAGCATATAGAAATAATAAACAACGAAGACGGTACTATCTCGATAAAAATAAATAACATAGGCGAAATTATAAATAAATAAAAAAGCCGCCAATCGGCGGGTTTAAATTTGGTGGGGGGAACGGTAGATATAAAAGCTTTCGGAGTATAATATGTATAATTGCTTTTGGGACCCGTCCCCCCATCGCCAAAAGGGGTAAATAACACCGTTCAAAAGAGCGGGTTATTGCAAACTTCAGCCTCTTTCATAACTTTGCCCAAATCGGCAAAGCGGAGAGGCACTCCGATATGTATGTAAAAATATGGTCGCATTAAAAAAGTGTGCCGCCATTCCCGACAGCACACTAAAAATGCTTGCCCGGAATGTTGTCACACAATCTAAAATCATTTAAGGATCCATATTATACATACAGTCGGTAATGAAGTTTGAGCATGCATTTTTGCTAAATTAAAAAACCAACCTTATACGTAATATGGATTTTTTTATTACTTTTTCTTTTTCAGATCATGTGACAATATCTATTGTAACATATTTTATTGAATTTTTCAATAGGTTTTTTGCGCAAATTTAAAAAATGCGCCAATCCGGAGATCGACGCATAAAAAATGCACGCTCCGTTATGTCGCCAAACATAATTGATCGTATATTTGCATCAAGACACAATAGACCCAATAGAGCGTTTGCATTTTTTTACAAACGTATAGATCTATTGTGTAATACTTTTTTAAAAATATACGTTATTTAATTATGTTTGGCTATCACAGTATACCACATAATTTCAATTTTGTAAATACCTTTTCGGTGCAAAATTAAAAAATGCGCCAATCAGAAGACCGACGCATAAAAAATGCACGTTCTTGATTGTCGCCAAACAAACTTAATATATTCATATAAATCGAATACATACAGATAGAACCGTGCATTTTTGTACAGAGTACAAAAATATGTATCCGATTTTTTTTTATTAAATTTGTTTGGCTACACCAGTATACCACATAATTGCAGTTTTGTAAATACCCTTTTGCGCAAAATTAAAAAAAATCTTGACACCGCTCTGCTTTTGCGGTATAATATATATAAAGAAAAGGCAAGATCTTAAACGGTTATGCCAAAAGTTTTTGTGTTATAAAAAATAACGTCAACTAATGGTAAGGGCTGGCGTTATTTTTTTGTTGACAACGCTTTGTGACTGTGGTATAATGTATATAGAAAAAGGCAAGACCTTAAACGGTTATGCCAAGAATTTATTTGCTATTAAAAAATAACGCATAAAGCTTGGGAGGCTGGCGTTATTTTTTTATGGTTATTGCCAGAAGCAATAAAATTATCATAAATGAAATTATGTAATCTTTATCCATAAGCAATCACCTCCTTCTGTAGAGATGATGGCATAACCGCTCAGCTTTTACACTGTTTAAAGACCTTGCCTTTGTCGGTTTTAACCGACTTTTACATTATATACTATTTTTCGCACTTTTGCAGGTGCTTTTTATTTTTATTGACAATACTTTACCGCTATGGTATAATTATATACAAGGCAAGACCTTAAACGGTTATGTCGATAGTTAAGAGTTATATGAAAAATAACGTCAGCTAATGGAATGGGCTGGCGTTATTTTTTTATGTTTACTGCTGAAAGCAAAAAAATTACGGCGTTTCCGCCGTAATTTTTTTTAATCAAATTCACGCCAAAAATCCTTTACCGCTTTTTCGTAAGCTTTGCGGTCGGTGAGATAGCTCATTGCATGCTCCGCACCCGGAACGATCAGCAATCGCTTGGGCGAGGCGCAGGCAAGATAATTTTCGTAAGTCATTTCAACGGGTACAAAATGGTCGCTCGAGCCGTGAACAAACAGCACGGGTATATCCGTTCTCCGCAGTGCCGACGGCGCCGAGTGCTCGTCAAGGTGCATATTTATTCTCTTTCTGCACATAATGTCCGCAAATATGCTGTTTACACCGAACGGCATATGGAGATTTTTGTTTGCAATGTATTTCCATATTGCTTTCGGCGAGGTAAATCCGCAGTCAGCCATTATTCCGTGAACGCTGTTCGGAAGCGGTAAATCCGCCGCCATGAGTATCGTGCCTGCTCCCATGGATATACCTGCAAGATATATAGGAAGATTTTTGCCGCATCTGCATACCGCCCAGTTCGACCATTCAACGCAGTCAAACCGCTCCGCAAGTCCGAAACTCATATATTCTCCGCCGCTGTCATTCTGACCACGCTGTTCAACATAAAGCACACTGCATTTGTTCTTGTGCCAGAAATCGGAAATCAGTCCGAAATCGCCGTCCCAGGACGAACGCCAGCCGTGAAAAGCAATAATAATGCGTTCCGCATCTTCGCACGGGAAAAAGTGTCCCTTGAGCGCAACTCCGTCATAGCCGGTTATCTCAACGTTTTCATGCTCCTGTGCTTTCAATCTCTCCGACGCCGCACGGCAAAGCTCGTCAAGTTCTTCGTTTTTCTTACTGCCTGCAATTACGGAACCGGCATTTTTCATTATCTTTGGCTGATTTCGGTCAAGTGCCGTCCTGACCAAAAGCCTTGTCGCAAGATATGCCGCAGCCGCCGCTCCGGCACTTGCCGCCGCCGTTACGCCGACAGCCGTCATAATCATCTTTTTGGAATTCTTTTTCATAGCAATACCTCCGCACCTATGATGCTGTTATAATATATTATATCCCGTAAAGGCATAAATATTATTAAGTGTATTTTAGCATTTTTAGACGGCGCTGTCAATATGCGACGTTGACAAAGATAGGCAAATCGTGTATAATCTACTTATGAACGGAGGATTGAAATGAACGAAGAATGGACAACCGTTATAAAGCCGAAAACCGGCTGGCTTGATATAAATTTAAAAGAGATATGGCAGTATCGTGACCTGCTTTTTATGTTTATAAAAAGAAATTACAAAAGCGCATACAAGCAAACGATACTGGGCCCGCTGTGGTTTCTTATAACGCCGCTTCTGACCTCGTCTGTGTTTACCGTTGTATTCGGAAAGATAGCGCAGATTTCGACCGACGGCGTGCCGCAGTTTTTGTATTATATGGCGGGAAACACCGCCTGGGCGTACTTTTCAACCTGCCTTACATCGACGGCGTCAACCTTTACGGGAAATGCCGGACTGTTCGGAAAGGTCTATTTTCCAAGGCTTATAACGCCGCTTTCAACCGTAATATACGCTATGCTGTCGTTCTTTTTACAGCTAATACTTATGATTTGCCTTATGGTGTATTTTGCTGTTTCATCTCCCGGGTGCATACACCCCAACGGCTGGATAACGCTTTTGCCGCTTATGGTGGTGCAGATGGCTATGCTCGGAATGGGAACGGGAATAATCATATCCGCCCTTACAACGAAGTACAGGGATTTGTCAATACTTGTGGGATTCGGCGTTCAGCTGTGGATGTACGCAACACCTATTGTGTATCCGCTCTCTGCCGTACCGTCAAACCTGAGAGGATTAATCCTTTTAAACCCGATGATGCCCGTCGTGAATAATTTCAAATACGCATTTTTAGGCTGCGGCGAGCCGGAAATATTCTCCTGGGCGATAAGTTGGGGAATGACGCTTTTGTTACTGTTTGTCGGCATAATTATTTTCTCGAGAGTTGAAAAAACGTTTCTCGATACTGTTTAAGGGTGAAGAATATGAGCGATGTTGTAATTAAAATAGAGGACGTGTACAAGGAGTACCGCTTAGGCTCAATCGGCGGCGGTACGCTTCAGGGCGATTTGCAGAGCTGGTGGGCACGTGTGAGAAAAAGAGAAGACCCGAACAGGCGCATAGGCAGTAAGGTATATGAGAAGAACGAACTTTTTACTGCGCTTGACGGCATAAATCTTGAGGTGCGCAGAGGCGAAACGCTCGGACTTATCGGCGGAAACGGTGTGGGCAAGTCCACAACGCTTAAGCTTTTGTCACGTGTTACCGCACCCACAAGAGGGGAGATTTACATAAACGGCAAGGTTTCCAGTATGCTTGAGGTGGGAACGGGTTTTCACCCCGAACTTACGGGACGGGAAAACATATACTTAAACGGTGCTATCCTCGGTATGAAAAAGAGCGAGATAACACGCAAAATGGACGACATTATAGAATTTTCCGAGTGCGAGAAATTTATTGACACACCCGTAAAGCGGTATTCGTCGGGGATGTTTGTAAAGCTTGCATTTTCCGTTGCGGCGCATCTTGACAGCGATATTATGCTTATGGACGAGGTGCTTGCCGTGGGCGATATGAATTTTCAGAAAAAATGTATCGACAAAATGCTCTCCGTTGCACGTGATTCGGGCAGAACGATTATTTACATAAGCCACAATATGAATACGGTGCGCAGACTTTGCAGCCGTGGCGCCGTTATGAAAAAAGGAAAAATAATATATGACGGAATGACCGATGAGGCGATAAAGCTTTATTTCGACTCGTCAAAGCGTGAGCACAAACTGTTTGTCGATTTTACAAAAGCGCCCAGAGCAAACTTTTTTACCGATAAGATACGCTTTGAGAGTCTTGAAGTACTGGGACGTGACAATCTCAGGATTTGTGATGGGGAAAAACTGCATATGCGGATAAAATGGCGTGCGCTGAAAGATGTGGAGTCGCTGTCACTACGTATGATGATTCACAATGTAAACAATGAGCCTGTCGCAACGGCGGTTTGCCATGGATTTGCAAAGTGCCGTGCCGATGAAGAATATTCGGGAGAATTTATTCTTGACACACAGGCACTTGCCACGGGATCATATACGGTGCTTTTGGCGGCGTTTGAGCGCAACGAAATGCACGGCGTTTCCGATGCGGACGCCTTATGGCCGGCGCTGTGCTTTGACCGTGACAAAAAATCGGAAATATTATGGCAGGCAAAGCTTTACGGAGATATTGAACTGCCGCCTATAATCTTCAATAAAGAATAAAAAAACGGTGTAAAAAAGTTATCTTTTTTACACCGTTTTTTCCTCCGAATCAACCGATTATGTAATTAAACCATCAATCGGAGCCGACGCCCTTTCCTGCGGCTTTCTCAAATTCAAGTCCCAATTTTATAACTTCGGGGTTTGAATAATCAAAATTGTGCATTTCGAGGCTTTTGTGAAATTGCTCTCTAAGCTCGTTTAGTGCCATAACCAATTTCCTCCTATTTCTACTGTGACTTTATTTTACATTAAAACTTAAAATTTGTCAACTATTTACAGAAAAAAAGTTATAACTTTCGTATGTCATTATTCGACATTTTTTGCTTTTTTTGAAATCACCGCAAAAGCGATAACCGACAGCACAATAAACACAAAGGCGATAAACTGCGATATACCGAGCTTTTCGGGTATCATATACAGAATGTATTTCGTGTCACGCATACCCTCAAGGAACAATCTGCCGAGCGAGTACCAGAAGGTGTAGAAGAAGAACACCTGTCCGTCCGCACGCTTTTTGTCCCTGAAAATAATGAGCAGTATAAGCCCCAATATGTTCCATAGTGATTCGTACAAAAACAGCGGATGTACCGGCGCCGCACCGTTTATGGACATTCCCCACGGAAGGCTTGTCGCTCCGCCGTAAACCTCGGCATTTACAAAGTTTCCGAATCTGCCTATCGCCTGACCGATGAATAGTCCCGGACAGCACACGTCAAAAACGTTAAGCACGTTAAGTTTTCGTATACGGCAGCATACGAACGTACTTATAACCGCACCGATTATTCCGCCGTAAATGGCAAGACCGCCGTTCCATATTTCAAAAATACCGAGCCAATCGTCTTTAAATTCATCAAGCGCAAACAGGACATAATATATTCTTGCGCCGATTATTCCGCACACAAGACCGAGCATGGCAATGTCCCATACATAATCCTTTTTTAACCCACGCTTTTCGCAGGTGGCGCACACAAAACCCAGTCCGCACAAAAAGCCTGTGAGGATTATGAGCGCATACCAATATATATCCTTTGCGCCTATCGAAAATGCGGCAGGCGATATATTAAAACTCAAGCCCAAACGGGGAAAAGAAATGTTGTTCATATTATCTCCTCCTTACACTTCACGCATTGTGAGCGATATTCTCTTTTTCTTTACGTCCACGTCAAGTACCTTGACCTTGACCGTATCGCCGAGCGAAAGCACATCGGTCGGGTGCTTGATATATCTGTCGCATATCTGCGAAATATGCACCAGTCCGTCCTGATGAACGCCTATATCCACAAATGCGCCGAAATCTATAACGTTACGTACCGTTCCCGTGAGTATCATACCCGGCTTTAAATCCTCCATGGACATAATATCGCTCCGCAGTACGGGTGTCGGGAGTTCCTCTCTCGGGTCACGCCCTCTTTTCAGCAGACTGTCTATTATGTCATCAAGCGTCATCTCACCTATGCCGAGTTCCTCGGCAAGCTTTGATTTATTGTTTGCTCTTGATTTTATATCCGAAATATTATCGTTTATAACATCATCGGGCGTATAATCGAGCTTTTTCAAAAGCTCGTTTGCCGCCGCATAGCTTTCGGGGTGGACGGAGGTGTTATCAAGCACATTGCCACCGTCCGCAATGCGCATAAATCCGGCGCATTGCTCAAATGCCTTGTTGCCGAGTTTGGGAACTTTCAAAAGCTCTTTTCTCGATTTGAACTTTCCGTTTTCCTCACGGTACGTGATAATATTTTTCGCAACAGTGCCGTTTATTCCGGCGACGTACGAAAGAAGTGACGGCGATGCGGTGTTGAGATCAACCCCGACGCTGTTTACGCACCCCTCGACAACTCCGCCGAGCGCCTCGCCCAGGCGCTTTTGGTTCATATCGTGCTGATACTGTCCGACTCCTATGGATTTGGGGTCGATTTTTACGAGCTCCGCAAGCGGATCCTGCAATCGGCGTGCTATCGAAACGGCGCTCCTTAATGCGACGTCATATTGCGGAAATTCCTCCGTTGCAAGCTTTGACGCACTGTATACCGACGCTCCGGCTTCATTTGTCATCACATAATATACTTTTCGGTCAAGCTCCTTTATAAGCTCGGCAACGAGTATTTCGGATTCCTTCGATGCCGTTCCGTTTCCTATTGAAACAATGTCAACATTGTATTTTTCTATAAGCTTTTTCAAAACGCCCTTGGCTTTGTCCTTGTCATGGTTGGGGAGAGTGCAGTAAACTATGCCCGTGTCAAGCACCTTTCCCGTTTCATCCACCACCGCAAGCTTACAGCCTGTACGGTAGCCGGGGTCAAGCCCAAGAACAACACTGCCCTTTACCGGGGGCTGAAGAAGCAGTCCCGACAGATTTTGGCGGAACACCTTGATTGACGCCTCCTGTGCGTTTTCGGTAAGAGTGTTTCGTATTTCCGTTTCCACCGATGGCGCTATAAGCCGCTTGTAGGCGTCCGCTGCGGCGTCCTCGACATATGAGGTGAACACCGAGCGCTTTTTGGGCGTGGTGTGCCTGATAAGGTAATTGAGTATCGGTTCTTCGTCCGTTTCAAGCTTAACCGAAAGAAATCCCTCTTTTTCTCCTCTGTTTATTGCGAGCAGTCTGTGGTTTGCAAGCTTTGAAAGCGGTTCGGAAAAGTCATAATAGAGCCTGTACACGCTGTCATCGTCCGATGCGGCTTTTGAGCGGATTACACCGTTTTTTAAAAACATCGACTTTATCGCTTTTCTGAAATCGGCGTTGTCGCTGATGTTTTCGGCGATTATATCCATTGCGCCGTTTAATGCGTCCTCTGCGGTTTCAACGCCTTTTTCGGCGTCTATGTATTCAAGCGCAAGGCTTTCGGGCGATTGGTCGTATACGTTTTGCGCAAACATCATAAGTGCGAGCGGTTCCAGTCCCTTTTCCTTTGCTACCGTGGCACGTGTGCGGCGTTTCGGGCGGTAGGGACGGTATATATCGTCAAGCTCCGAAAGCGTTGCCGCAGAGTCTATTGCGGCGAAAAGTTCGTCCGTTAATTTGCCTTGCTCATCTATAAGGCGTGATACCTCCGCCTTTTTATCCTCAAGGCTTCTGAGATATTTTAATCTGTCATCAAAATCCCTTAAAACCTCATCGCTTAATGCGCCTGTCTTTTCTTTTCTGTATCGTGCTATAAAAGGAATTGTGTTGCCCTCGTCTATAAGCGCAACGGTGTTTTCCGTCTGCCATTTTTGGAGCTGAAATTCCTTTGTAATAATGCCGATAATCTTTTCTGTTAAATCTGCCATAATAAAAGCCCTTTCCTTTTACAAAATTCGACAAAAAGCCGATTTGTAATATTTCTGCAAAATAAATTTAAAAAAAGACTTCACAAATTAATGCATTTGTGATAGAATAGTAACCGACACAACATATAGTAGTCATATTACGGAAAAATATCAATATTATGTACATATGACTGCTGTGCCGCCTGTTTCATTATAACCTGTTTTGCCGAATTTTACAAGCAAAAATATAAAATGTAAACAAAATAGATTATTTTTGAAAAAAAATTTAAAAAAGATATTGCGTTTTTTGCGAATATAGAGTAAAATGGTTACATGGGGAGCGAATTGGAGTGAATGGGAGAGAAAATGAACTATAAACCCAATGCTCGCTCGCTGTGATTTTTTATGTTTATTATGTTTGCGGAAAGGGCGGTGAATACACGATGGCTTTTGTTGACGAATACGAAAGACAGCTGGACGAGCGTGGAAGAATAATACTTCCTTCCAAAATACGTGGTATGGCGGGTAATATCGTGTATATCACTCAGGCGCCTTCGGACAAATGCCTGCATTTGTATACCGAGGAGGAATGGGGACGTATGGCGGAAAAGATAAACAAACTGCCTACGGCAACCGACCGTAATGCGGCGGCGTTTGTGCGTATGTTCTTCGGCAAGGCAACCGCCGTGGCGGTGGATAAGCAGGGAAGAATTTCCGTTGCGGAAAGGCTTCTCGATTATGCCGGTCTTACAAAAGACGTGGTGCTTGTCGGCGCAAACACAAGGCTCGAAATATGGGACAGCGGTGAGTGGAAGAATTATCAGAGCGGATTGTCCGATGATATTATGATGGACGGTATTTTAAAATACGGACTGAACATCTGATAACAACGGAGGCTGTAAATGGAATTTAAGCATATTTCGGTGCTTTTGGACAAAAGCATAGAATATCTCGGCGTAAAAGACAACGGCGTTTATGTTGACGGTACGCTCGGCGGCGGAGGTCATTCATACAAGTTGCTGTCATCAAACGAAAAATGCCGCCTTATCGGCATTGACCAAGATAAAGAAGCAATATCGGCAGCCCGAAAACGTCTTGACGTTTTTTCGGACAGGGTAACGCTTGTAAACAACAATTTTTGCAGGATAAAGGAAATTTTAAAAAGCCTGCATACAGATAAAATAGACGGCGCACTGCTTGATTTGGGCGTAAGCTCGTATCAGCTTGACAATGCTTCGAGAGGATTTTCCTATATGCATGACGCTCCTCTCGATATGCGTATGAACGCCGACGGCGGAAAAAGCGCATACGACGTAATCAATTCATATTCGGAGGAGGAGCTTTCACGAATATTTTTTGAGTACGGAGAAGAAAAATGGTCAAAGCGTGTGGCGCAGTTTATTACAGAGTACCGTAAGAAAAAAAACGTGGAAACCACCTTTGAACTGGTTGAAATAATAAAAGCCGCAATCCCGAAAGGTGCAAGGGAAGAGGGCGGCCACCCGGCAAAGCGGATATTTCAGGCGGTTCGCATAGAGGTAAACAACGAACTCGGGATACTTGAACAGAGCATAAAGGATTTTACGGAAGCTTTAAATAAGAACGGTCGGCTTGCAATAATAACATTCCATTCCCTTGAGGACAGAATAGTTAAAAAAACATTTGCAAACCTTGCCCGGGGCTGTACCTGCCCGAAAAGCTTTCCGGTATGCGTGTGCGGCAATAAGCCTTCGGTTAAGATTATCACACGCAAGCCGATACTTCCCGATGATACGGAAATAGAAAATAATTCACGTTCAAAAAGCGCAAAACTGAGAGTAATAGAGAAATTGTAGGAGAAAGATTGTGGGATACGATAATTTAGCGTATAAAGATTATACCTATGAAGAATATGTTCCGAAAAAGCGGAAACCACAACAGAATAAGAGTAAGAGGAATCATAATCAGATGCTGAACAGGAAAAAAAGTGTACGCAGAATTTGTGCAATACTCGTGCTGTCATTTTCTGCTGGATTTATGATTTCCGAATTTGTTGCAGTAAACGAAACAAAGCAGCAGATTGCTTCGCTTGAGAAAAAACTTGCGGACGCAGAGGCTATAACCTCACAGAAAAATTATGAGCTGGAAAAGAGCGTTGACCTCACAAAAATCGAGGAGGAGGCAACGACAAGACTCGGAATGCAGCGTCCGGAAAAGTATCAGACGATATATGTAAATGTTAAACAAAACGATGTAACGGAGAAAACAGCGTCGGATGTGGAGGGGCCGATAAATCGTATCGGTGCGGCGCTCAAAAAGCTTGGCAGTAATATTGTGACATTTTTTAGCATAGAATAGTTTATATACATATAAATTCGGAATGTTTTGCTATAAGTAAGGAAAGGAACTGTATGCCGACACCATCAATAAATAAAATAAGAAGACGGACTATCGTAATGGCAAGCATAATTTTGGCTTGCCTTGCAGCGTTGATACTGCGTGTTGCATATTGGCAGATAGTCCGTGGTGACGAGCTTTCCACAAAAGCCAAAAACCAACAGCAGGGAAGCAGTATAATCACGGCTTCGAGAGGAAGCATTTACGACAGAAACGGCAAGGTGCTTGCGGAGAGTGCGTCAGTTAACACTCTTACCTGCAATCCGCAGGACGTAAAAAACAAAGGCAACGCCGAAACGATAGCGTCAAAGCTTTCGCCCATAATAGATATGAGCTATGACGATATTTTAAAGCTTTTGCAGAAAAACAGCCGTTATCAGATAATCAAAAAGAGAATATCTATGGAGGAAACGGACAAGATAAACGCCATTATGAAACCGGGCGAGGACGCAGGCGATGAGGCGAAAAAGCTTGCGAAAGCATTCAGCGGAATATATTTTGAGGACGACTCAAAAAGATATTATCCGTATGATGTCGCACCGCACGTTCTCGGATTTACGGGATATGACAACAACGGACTCCAGGGCGTTGAACTTGTGTTTGACGATTCGCTTTCGGGAAAAGCCGGAGCGATACTTAAAAATCAGACAGCAAAGGGAACAACCCTTGCCGAACAGCAGACGGAATATCTGAACGAGGCGGAAAAGGGCAGTGACATAGTGCTGACGATAGATGAAACAATTCAGCACTTCCTCGAAAAGCGCCTTGAAGAAGCTGTTCAGGAGAACAAGCTTAAAGAGGGTGCGGCAGGAATAATAATGAATCCGAAAACGGGCGAGATACTTGCGCTTGCGGTAAAGCCGGATTTCGATTCAAACAATCCCTATGACATAGACAGATTTAATAAGTATGCAATAGATTTTACATATGACGGCGAGAAAAAGGACAGCGATGAAGATACCAAATCAAGTCCCAAGCCTACCGATGATCCGGACAGTATGAGCGATGAAAAGGTTGCCGCAATGCGCAATAAAATGTGGAGAAACAAAGCGGTTTCCGATACATATGAGCCGGGCTCGACATTTAAGATAATCACGGCGGCAGCGGCTTTGGAGGAACACGTTGTCGATATGAACACGCCGTTCTTCTGCCCCGGCTTCAGAGTGGTTGAGGACAGAAAAATAAGCTGTGCCAACTCGGACGGTCACGGCAGTGAAACGTTTGTGCAGGGCGTTTTGAACTCCTGTAACCCGGTATTCATTGACGTGGGACTCAAACTCGGAGCGGAAAAATTCAGAGAATATTTCACGGCGTTCGGTCTTGCCGATAAGACGGGCATAGAACTTGGCGGCGAAAGCTCAAGTATTTATTACCGTGACAAGATGAGCGTGGTCGACCTTGCGACAAACTCGTTCGGTCAGAACTTCCAGATAACGCCCATTCAGCTTATAACGGCAATCAGTGCGGTTATAAACGGCGGCGAAAGAATGAAGCCGCATATAGTAAAGGAAATCAAAAACGGCGACGGTGTGGTAAAATCATATCAGCCGGAGGTTGTAAACCGTGTTATATCGGAGGAAACCTCCTCCAAAATGCGTGACATACTCGAACAGGTTGTTGCACAGCCGAATGCGACAGGTAAAAACGCATACGTGAAGGGCTGCCGTATCGGCGGAAAAACGGGTACATCGGAAAAACTTCCGAGAGGAAGCGACAAGCGTGTCGCATCATTCGTAGGTTTTGCTCCGGCAAACGACCCGGAGATAGTGTGCCTTATAGTGCTTGACGAACCTCAGGTGGCAAACAAGTACGGCGGTACAATAGCCGCACCGCTTGCGGGCGAGGTAATAGAGGATACGCTTAATTATCTCGGAATTGAAAAGCAGTACACTGCGGAGGAAACTCCGGATACAACAATAGAAGTCCCCGATGTGCGCACAAAGTCAACATCGGAGGCAAAAACGCTTATAGTAAACTCACAGCTTAATTACAGAATAAAGGGCAGCGGAGATACGGTTATGTCACAGCTGCCGAAACCCGGTACAATGATGAGCGAAAACTCAACCGTTATTCTGTACACCGATACGGATAACGAGGAGCTTACCGTAACTGTTCCCAATCTCGAAAGTATGTCGGTAAGCGAGGCGAAAGACGTGCTTGCCGGACGTGACCTTAACTTTGAGATTATGGGTGCGGGTCACAGCGAATCGGCGGCGTCGTATGCGGTAAATCAAAGCATTAAAGCCGGTGAAAAGGTAATGCCGGGTACGGTAATAGGCGTTGAATTCAGACAGGTAGCGTCAGACTAAAGCTAAATATATTTAAGGGGGAATTTCAATATGTTAGCCTCTGAACTAATCGGAAAAGAATGGCTTGACAAATTTGAAGATACGGAAATAACGGGAATAGCGTACAATTCAAGAAACGTAATGCCCGGAAACGTATTTGTTTGCATAAAAGGCTACGAAACGGACGGACACAAATATGCGCAGGACGCCGTAAACAACGGCGCCGCCGCAATAATAGCACAGGAAAAGATAGATGTGGACGTTCCCGTTCTGTATGTTGAAAATTCACGGCGTACAATAGCCGAAATGGCGTGCAGATTTTACGGAAATGCGTCAAAGAAGTTTAAGCTTATAGGCGTAACGGGTACAAACGGCAAGACAACGATAACGTATCTTGTTAAAAGTATTCTTGATGAGGCAGGAAAATGCGTCGGCGTAATAGGCACAAATCAGAACATAATCGGCGACAAGGTATTGCTTACGCAAAGCACCACACCGACAACGCCCAATGCGCTCGAACTTCAGCAATTGTTTGCCGAAATGGCGCAGAGCGAGGCGGAATACGTGGTTATGGAGGTTTCAAGCCATGCTCTGGAGCTTGACCGTGTACACGGCTGTCACTTTGACGTTGGAGTGTTTACAAACCTTACGCAGGATCATCTCGATTTCCACGGCACAATGGAGAATTACCTCAATGCCAAAGCAAAACTTTTCAATCTTTGCGATAAAGGCGTTGTAAACTTTGATGATGACGGCGGCAAGAAAATAGCCGCAAAAGCTCCGTGTGAGATTTTGAAGGTGGGTATGGGCGATGGCTGTGATTTGACGGCTGAAAACGTGAACATATCCGCAAGAGGAACGGATTTTGACATAATATATAAGGGCGAAAAGTACCCCATTCATATTCAGATACCGGGAAAATTCAGCGTGTACAACGCAATATGTGCGGCAGGTGCGGCGCTTGAACTCGGTATAGATATGGAAACAATCCGCAAGGGACTTGCGGCGGCATCGGGCGTAACGGGCAGAGTGGAGGTCGTTCCGACCGACACGGATTACACCGTTATTATCGACTATGCGCATACTCCCGACGGACTTGAAAATATTATAAAATGCGTTAAAGAATTTGCAAAAGGCAGAGTTATTACGCTGTTCGGCTGCGGCGGCGACAGAGATAATACAAAACGTGCAATTATGGGCGAAATCGCAGGCAAATACTCAGATTTCAGCATAATCACGTCGGATAATCCCCGTACCGAAGACCCCGTAAAGATAGTTGAGCAGATAGAAGAAGGAATGAAGCGTACAAACGGCAAGTATACGGTTATAGTGGACCGCCGTAAGGCTATCGCCTATGCTCTCGATCATGCAAAGGCGGACGACGCAATAATCCTTGCAGGCAAGGGACAGGAAACCTATCAGATAATCGGCAAGGAAAAATTTGATTTTGACGAGCGTGTGGAAGTGTACGGTCATTTGCATAACAAGTAAGCAATAAGGGAACGGTTTGGGAAAAGCTATACCGCTCCCTTATTATGCGATATAACCTAAATTAAGCGAGGATTTTACCATGCAGAAGCTGACAACCGATGATATAATAAAGGCAACGGGCGGAACGCTCGTTTGTGGCGGAAAAAAGGATATTTGCGATATAACGACCGATTCACGCAAGGCAAAGAGCGGCTCTTTGTTTATACCGCTTGCCGGCGAACGCTTTGACGGTCACGATTTTATCGGGCAGGCATTTTCGGGCGGTGCGGACGCCGTTGTGACGCATAAGGATATTCCGAATGTTGACAAAAAAACGATAATCCGTGTCGGAAATACGCAAAAGGCGCTTGCGGATATTGCAAGATATTATAAACAGAAATATAACGTTCCCACCGTTTCGGTAACGGGAAGCGTGGGAAAAACGACAACCAAGGATATGATTCATTCCGTTTTGAGTATGAAATACAATACGCTGAAAACGGAGGGAAATTTCAATAACGAAATAGGACTTCCGCTTACGGTACTGCGTCTTGAGGAGGAAACCGAGGCGGCGGTGATAGAAATGGGAATGAGCCATTTCGGTGAGATAGAGCGGCTCGCATCGGTGGCAATGCCGGATGCGGCGGTTATAACCAATATCGGAATGTCGCATATAGAAAATCTCGGCTCGCAGGAGGGGATTTTCAAGGCAAAAATGGAGGTAACAAAGCTGTTTGATAAGCATAACGTGCTTATAGTGAACGGCGACGATAAGTTTTTGTCGCATACAAAGGGATTGGGCGATTACCGTGTAATTTATTACGGAATAACCAACCCCGAAAATGATGTTTACGCAAAGGATATTGTAAACAAAGGCATAGACGGCACGGAATTTACTGCTGTAACCGACAGCGGAGAGTACAGAATAACCGTAAATTCCGCCGGTGAGCATAATGTGTACAATGCGCTTGCCGCAATATGCGTGGGACTGGAATTTAAAGTGCCGCCGGAAAAAATCATTGAGGGCATAAAGAATTTCAAGCTTACGGCTATGCGTATGTCGGTTGAGGAAAAGGACGGGGTCACGATTATAAACGATTGCTACAATGCCTCGCCCGACTCGATACGTGCGGCATTGAAGGTGCTCGGCTCGGTGAGCGGCAAACGCCGTGTTGCCGTTTTGGGCGATGTGCTTGAAATGGGCGATTTTGCCCCCGATGCGCATTACGGACTCGGCAAAGACGTCGTAAACAGCGCAGATGTGCTTATAACGGCAGGCAAAAATGCGGAATTTATCGCAAAGGGCGCAAAGGCTCTTGATATGAGCGAGGTCTACAGCTTTGCCGATACGGACGGGGCGTGCGGTTTTGCAAAGGATTATGTAAAATCGGGCGACGCCGTGCTTATAAAGGCGTCAAGGGGTATGCATTTTGAAAAAATATATAATGCTTTAACGGAGAAATAAAAAATGGAATTACTAAAACAAATGCTTTCAAACGATCTTCTCGGAATAATTCTTGCGTTTGCCGTAACGGCGGCGCTCGGTCCCGTGTTTATACCGTGGTTGCATAAGCTGAAATTCGGGCAGGAAATCCGTGAGGAGGGACCTAAATGGCATCAGAAAAAGTCGGGCACTCCCACAATGGGCGGAATAATGTTTATAATCGGTATCGGCATAGCGGTGATTGTGAATTTCGTTATTTTGGCCGTGAAAGGTACGCTCAATAACGAAACGGGCAGGGCGCTTTTGGTGTTTTTAATAGCGCTCGGCTTTGGAATAATCGGCTTTACGGACGATTACATAAAGGTTGTAAAAAAGAGAAACCTCGGACTTACCGCCGCACAAAAATTCACCATGCAGCTTGTTCTTACGGCGGCATATGTGGTTGCGCTGTATTTCCTCGGCTCGCTCGATACGGGAATATATATCCCGTTTGCGAAGATTGAGCTTGTTTTGCCGATTTGGCTGTATATTCCGTTTATAATGTTTGTAATGATAGGCGTTGTAAATGCGGTAAATCTTACGGACGGTCTTGACGGATTAGCGTCAAGCATAACGGCGGCGGTGGGCATATTCTTTATGCTCATAGCGTATATGAAGGCAAACGAAAGCGGATTATCGTACTTTTCCGCCGCTTTAACGGGCGGACTTATCGCTTTTCTGATATATAACAAATACCCCGCAAAGGTGTTTATGGGCGATACCGGCTCGCTGTTTCTCGGAGCGGCTGTCGCACTTTTGGGAATAGATCTGAAAATGGAGATATTCCTCATACTCGTAGGCTTTGTCTACTTTGCGGAAACCCTTTCGGTAATAATTCAGACCTCGTACTTCAAGTACACTAAAAAGAAGTACGGCGAGGGCAGACGAATATTTAAAATGACGCCGATACATCATCACTTTGAGATGTGCAAGTGGTCGGAGAAGAAAATTGTTGCGGTGTTCACGCTTGTAACGATAGTTATGTGCGTTATCGCATGGATAGGATTTTGATTTGAGAGGAGTAACAGATGGCTCGTTCGGACAGCAGGGGCGCAAAAACCGCCGTTAAAAAGACAAACAAAAGAAAAAATCAGCCGCATAGCGCAGGTATGGGACGCAGACTGGAAACTCTTAATAAGAAATATAAGGAAAATACAAGAACGCTTGCGGGCGATATGGACTATACCTTTTTGTCAATTATAATATTGGTGGTTGCGTTCGGACTGGTAATGCTTCTGTCGGCGTCTGCGCCGTCGGCAAGTTCGCTGTATAACGGCGATTCGTATGCGCTGTTCAGAAAACAGCTTATTTCCGTGTCCATAGGACTTGTCGGTATGTGGGTGGTATCACGAATTAATTTCAACCGCTATAAAAAATACGTGCCTATGTTTATGCTTGTGTGCGTGTTTATGCTCATACTTGTTGCAATCCCGTTTATAGGAAAGTCGTTCAACGGTTCACGAAGATGGCTTCCGATACCGGGTATACAGGTACAGCCGTCGGAGTTTATGAAACCCGTTTTGGCGATGTACTTTGCGTATCAGATAGAACAGGGCAAAAGCGACTTAAAGACGTTTAAAGGCTGTCTGCCGTATTTTGGCTGGATAGGGCTTATAGTTTTGCTTATGCTTATGGAACCGCATCTGAGCGGAGCGATAATCCTTGCCGGTATAGGCATAACCTTGCTTGTTGCCGGTGGTATGCGTGTAAAACCGCTTGTACTCTTGTCCGTTCCGGTAGGCGCAGTAGGCGTTTGGGGAGTTTATAAGCTCAGTGCGGTGCGCTGGAGCAGAATTATAAGCTTTCTCGACCCGTTCCGTGATATTCAGAACACAAGCTATCAGGTGGCACAGGGATTGTACGCCATAGGCTCGGGAGGAATTTTCGGCAAAGGCTTGGGACAGAGCGTGCAGAAATACTCGTATCTGCCGGAGCCGTATAATGACTTCATTTTCGCCATAATCTGCGAGGAATTGGGACTTATCGGCGCAATACTCGTTATAGCATTGTTCGTTGTGCTTATACTGCGTGCGCTGAGAATTGCAATGAACGCCCCCGATACGTATTCAACGCTTGTTGCGGTGGGAATAGTGGCACAGATTGCAATTCAGACAACTCTGAATATTGCGGTTGCAACCTCGTCAGTGCCGAATACGGGCGTGTCGCTTCCGTTTTTCAGCTACGGAGGATCGTCTGTGATGATGCTTTTGCTGGAAATGGGCGTACTGCTCAATATATCAAGGTATTCGGAACGACGGGAGTAGGAAAGGAGCTTTAAGTATGCGTGTGATTTTTGCAGGCGGCGGTACGGGCGGACATATCAACCCTGCCGTTTCGATTGCCGATTACGCAAAAAGCCGTGATAAGGATTTCGAGGCGCTGTTTATAGGAACGGAAAAAGGACTTGAAAAAAAGCTTGTTCCGGCGCTCGGCTATAATATAGAATATATAGATGTGCAGGGTTTTGACCGCTCGCATCTTTTGAGCAATGTAAAAACGCTTGAAAAGCTGTTTAAATCGGTCAGACGGTGCAGACAGATAATACGTGAGTTTAAACCCGACTGCATAGTGTGCACGGGTGGATACGTAAGCGGCCCCGTAACAATGGCGGCGCATAAAGAGGGCGTTCCCTCGCTCATTCATGAGCAGAATGTGTTCCCCGGACTTACGGTGAAAGGTTCGGAAAAGTATGTTGATTACCTTGCGCTGAGCTTTGATGAAACCGTGAACGATATGAAAGAAAAATCAAAATGCGTCGTTACGGGAAACCCCGTCCGTGAAAGCATTATAAACGCCGACAGGGAGGAATGCCGTAAAAAACTCGGCATAACCGAGCCGTTTGTGCTTATTTTCGGCGGAAGTCTCGGTGCGGCAAAGATAAACAGCACCGTTACCGATATGCTCGGCAGAGTGTCGGCGGAGAATAAGTTCAGGCTTGTTTTCGGTACGGGTGACAGAAATTACGATGCGGTTATGAAAGCGATAGCGGATAAGGGCATAACGCTCGGTGAAAACGTTACCGTTACCGCATATATAAATAATATGGCGGAAATGATGGCGGCGGCTGATCTGGTCGTGTCACGCTCGGGCGCAATAACCGTGAGCGAGATTGCGGCGCTCGGAAAACCGTCGATACTTATTCCGTCGCCGAACGTTGTAAGAAATCATCAGGAGCAGAACGCACGTGAGTTTGCGGATTGCGGTGCGGCGGAAATGATTTTGGAAAGCGAACTTTCGGCAGAGCTTTTGTATGCGAAAATAACGGAACTGATTGCGGATAAGAGCCGTATGCGGAGTATGTCGGAAAATCTTAAAAAGCTTGCAAAAACCGACGCACTCGAAAAGCTGTACGGACTTATGCTTAAGATGTCGGAAAAATGAAAATAAAACGTCTTGTATTAACGGCAATGCTTACAGGCATTGCCTTAGTTATATTTATTGTAGAATTGCAGATACCGTCTCTCACGCAGATACCCGGGATAAAGCTTGGACTTGCCAATATAGTAACGCTTTTTGCGCTTGCGGTACTCGGCAGGCGTGAGGCGTTTGCTGTGATGATTTTAAGGATAATAATCGGCTGTATTTTTGCCGGGGGCGTTTCGGCGCTGATTTACAGCTTGTCCGGCGGACTGTGCTGTTTTTTGGTGATGTGCGTTGCATATAAATTCTTAAAGAACGAGCTTATCTGGGTGGTGAGCGCACTCGGCGGAATTGCGCATAATGTCGGTCAGATAGCGGCGGCAAGGGTTGTTATGGGTACAAACGGAGTGCTTTTGTATCTTCCCGTGCTTGTTGTGTCGGGAATGGTGACGGGCATATTTACGGGCGTGTGTGCGTATTATGTATTGAAAAACGGACATATATCAAGATTGACGGAGAAATGTAAATGAAAAAAATTCTGTTTATACTGCCTGTTTTGGCATTGCTGACCTCGTGCGGAAAAACTCCGCAAGCCGATATGAATATCTTTTGTATGGACACCGTTATGAATATGCAGGTGTACGGCGATAATTGCGAAAAGGCGGTTTCGGAATCCGAAACCGAGTTAAGGCGGCTTGAAAAGCTGTTTGACCGTGGTGATGAAAAAAGCGATGTTTACGCCGTAAATAACGGCGGTGCGGACGTTTCGGGCGATACGGAGGAGATTGTAAAATCGGCGATAGAGGTAAGCCGTGAAACGGACGGTGCGTTTGATATTACCGTGTCGCCCGTTATGGACTTGTGGGGATTTTACGACAGGCATTATAATGTGCCGTCGGGCGAAAGTATAAGAAACGTTTTACGCAGTGTGGATTACAGAAACGTATTTTTCAATAACGGCACAATAACGCTTTTAAATAATGCAAAAATCGACCTCGGCGGAATAGGCAAAGGCTATGCTACGGATAAGGTTAGGAAAATATTAATGGAAAACGGCATAACCTCGGCAATGATAAACCTCGGCGGCAATGTGTACGCCGTAGGGGAAAAACCGTCGGGCGGTAAGTGGAGGGTCGGTGTTGCCGACCCGTATAACAGCAGCGAGCCGATTTTGACAATGGAGGTGTCCGACACAGCCGTTGTGACATCTGGCAGTTATGAGCGGAATTTTGAGCGTGACGGGAAAGTGTATCACCATATCATAGACCCCAAAACGGGAACTCCCGTAAATAACGGGATAAAGTCGGTTACGGTGGTGTGCGAATCCGGCACAAAGGCGGACGCACTCTCAACAGCGCTTTTTGTTATGGGCAGGGAAAAGGCGGAGGATTTTCTCGCAAATCACCCCGATATAGGCGCAGTTATCATAACCGAGGATAAGAAAGTTTACTGTACCGACTCCCTTTTTGACAGTATTTCGGTAAACGGCGGTATCGAAAAAGAGGAAATAGCTGTGAGTAAATATTAAGTTTTTGTATATTTTCAATATCAAGCTTGTGAAAAACAGAGGTTTTTTCGGCTGTTTTTAGTGCAAAATATATTGACTGAACGGCGTATTTGTGTTAATATATTAATGGTTTTAGTGCAGGGATAGTAAAAGTAATATTGTTAATTAGGGAGAAAGGGAACAGCGTAGGATATACGCTGTGTTTTTAGCCGTTTTAAAGCGGCGGAATGGAGATTAAAATGATTACGGATACAATCGGAAATATTAATTTAGTTATTGCAGCAATATTTTTTCTGCTGTATGTGTACCAGATTTTCTTTGTGCTTGTGCCGTTCTTTAAAAAGGAAGAGGAGCATAAGCCGGAGGTAATCCACAGATTTGCGGTGCTTATTTCCGCAAGAAATGAATCGAACGTCATAGCTGACTTGATAAAATCCGTCAAAGCGCAGAACTATCCGCAGGATATGCTCGATGTGTATGTGGTTGCGGACAATTGTACGGACAACACGGCGCAGATTGCCGAAGATGCCGGCGCTTTTGTGTACACACGCTTTAATTCGGTACAGGTCGGCAAAGGCTATGCGCTTAATTATCTGATAGGCAAAATATTCGATAAGTGCGGCAAGGATTATTATGACGGTTATATGGTTTTTGATGCAGATAATATTCTTGACAAAAACTATGTGCGTGCAATGAACCGCACGTTTACGGACGGTCACAGAATAATCACAAGCTACAGAAACTCAAAGAACTACGGTTCAAACTGGATAAGCGCCGGTTATGCGCTTTGGTTTTTGAGAGAGTCCAAGTACCTTAATTATTCGAGAATGTTAATGCATACAAGCTGTGCTGTTTCGGGTACGGGATTTTTGGTACATAAGGACATCATAAAGAAGAATAACGGCTGGAACTGCTTCCTGCTTACGGAGGATATACAGTTCTCGATTAAGAGCGTTATCGACGGGGAAACGATTGCATATTGTAATGATGCGGTTGTGTATGACGAACAGCCTATATCGTTCTCACAGTCATGGTCACAGCGTCTGAGATGGGCGAGAGGATTTTTGCAGGTATTTGCAAATCACGGTCCCAAGCTTTGGTCGGAGTTGTTCAAAACGGGAAGATTTTCATGCTACGATATGGCAATGACAATAATGCCGTCAATATTCCTGTCAATCGCAACATTTGTAATGAATACGGTCGGTATAATCTTTGCAGTGTGCAACGGCGAGAACGTTACACCGCTCCTTATGACAGCCGTAAGCTGGTGTTTCAATGTGTACTGGATGGTATTTACATTGGGACTTATCACAACTATAACGGAAAGAAAAAATATATACTGTTCAACCAAAAAGAAGATACTGTATATGTTCACTTTCCCGCTGTATCTTATGACATACATTCCTATTTCGATAGTTGCATTGTTTAAGCAGGTAAAATGGGAGCCTATACAGCACGGAAACGCAAATACGATTGAAGAATTTACAAAATAATATGAAAAGGTTTTCCGCAGGATCAGAAACGGTCTTGCGGAAATTTTTTTGGCAGTTTGTAAGGGCGTGTGAGGTTTTTTCTGTAAATTAGATTTCTCTATGACAAAATATCTGTT
>ERZ808246.224-NODE-224-length-50000-cov-18.787206_pt1 | contig 50000 bp, 44 predicted proteins | sample MGYA00521083_ERZ808246 | MGnify/ENA primary metagenome ERZ808246 (study PRJEB31516, sample SAMN03275577) | gut metagenome | biome: mammalia-associated habitat; material: feces | host: Papio cynocephalus | place: Kenya | collected 2012-07-07 ... | reverse complement strand
TGATAATGAAAGAGGGCTGGCTTCGAGTTATCGTGCCTGTCCTCTTTTTTGTTTGGAAACAGCCCATTTCAGGCTTGTATGCTTGAAAATGTGTCGGGAACATTCCCGACAATAAGTTGGGATTTCCGTTTTAATAGTAATTAAACTATTCATATACTATGCTTACACTCAAGACGCTTCGTGACGATCCGCAGCACGTGATCGAGAAGCTGGCAGTAAAGAATTTCGATGCGAGGGCCATCGTGGAAAAAGTCCTCGAACTGGACACCAACAGACGGGCTCTTCAGACAGAGAGCGACGCCATCGTGGCCAAGCAGAATCAACTCACCAAGCAGATTGGCGGCCTGATGAAGGATGGCAAGAAGGCCGAGGCCGAAGAGGTAAAGAAGGAAGTGGCCGAGCTTAAGGCTAAATCCTCAGAGCTCCTTGCGAAGGCTGATGAGAACAACAAGGAACTCAACGACCAGTTGGTTCTCCTTCCGAATATGCCTTGCGACCTCGTTATCCCTGGAAAGGGCGCCGAGGACAATCAGGTTGTGAAGATGGGTGGCCCTGAGGTCAACCTTCCCGAGCACGCCCTTCCTCACTGGGAACTCGCCAAGAAATACGACATCATCGACTTTGACCTTGGTGTGAAGCTCACCGGAGCCGGATTCCCTGTCTACAAGGGCAAGGGAGCCAAACTCCAAAGAGCCCTCATCAACTTTTTCCTCGACATCAACACCGCAGCCGGCTACAAGGAGGTCGAGCCGCCGATCATGGTCAACGCCGCCTCTGGTTTCGGTACCGGCCAGCTGCCTGACAAGGAGGCCCAGATGTACTACGTGGGTCTGGATGACTTCTATCTCATTCCTACCGCCGAGGTTCCGGTCACCAACATATTCAGAGATGTCATACTCGGCAACGATGACTTCCCGCAGAAGATGACCGCCTACACTCCGTGCTTCCGTCGTGAGGCCGGTTCCTACGGCAAGGACGTGAGAGGCCTGAACCGTCTGCATCAGTTCGACAAGGTCGAGATCGTGCGCATCGAGAAGCCGGAGAACTCCTATGCGGCTCTGGACGAGATGGTTGCCCATGTCGAGGGCATTGTCAACAAACTCGGTCTGAAGTACAGGATCCTCCGTCTGTGCGGCGGTGATCTGAGCTTCACATCCGCCATCACCTACGATTTCGAGCTGTGGTCAGCGGCTCAGGGACGTTGGCTTGAGATCTCCTCTGTCTCCAACTTCGAGACCTATCAGGCGAACCGTCTGCACCTGCGTTACCGTGACGCGGAGGGCAAGATGCAGCTCTGCCACACGTTGAACGGAAGTTCACTCGCTCTCCCTCGCGTGGTTGCCGCCCTGCTTGAGGACAACCAGAAGGAGGACAAGATCGTCATCCCTGAGGTTCTCCGTCCTTACACCGGATTCGACTGCATTGACTAAAACTCACCGCTTGCGGAGGTAAGTCCCTCCCCCGAGGGGAGGGATTTAGGAAAAGGCCAACGTGAATTAAGTTGTCTTTGCAATTCATTTGGAACGAGAAAGAATATTGTAAGAATTTGAAGCGAGTGTTATTATGCCTAAGACAACAATAATTGGAATAGACCCCGGAACCAATCTCCTTGGTTTCGGGGTTATTGATGTCATCAGCGGCAAACCCGTGTTCGTGGACATGGGCGTGCTGGATTTGCGGAAGGAGGCGGACGCATATTCAAAACTCCGTCAGATCTACGATACCGTCACCGAAGTCTGCAAGACCTACCACGGCACCGAGATGGCGCTGGAGTCGCCGTTCTACGGAAAGAACGCCCAGGTCATCCTGAAGCTGGGGCGCGCGCAGGGGGCTGCGATGATTGCTGCTCTTGAATATGGCATCACCGATATTCATGAATATGCTCCCCGTGAGGCCAAGCAGGCGATCACAGGCAACGGAGCCGCCTCCAAAGAGCAGGTGAGCGTGATGCTGCGCAAGACGTTGGGCGTGGATTTCCAGCCGGAGCATCTGGACGCCACGGATGCGCTTGCTATTGCGCTTTGCCATTACTACAATATTTCCAGCCCTTTGGCGAAGGTTAAAGGTTCCGGTGGCTGGGAGAAATTCATCAAAGATCATCCGGAGAGGGTGAATGATGGTGGAATATTCATTCGTGTCCCTTCGCGCTTCAACGGGATCAACTCAGAATGACGTTTTTTTTTGAGCGTCTGGATTAAACCATCACTGCGTTTCTCTGTCAAAGAAATCGTTAGGTTGATTAGTTGAGTATTCCTTATGAACTTAAAGAAATTCATCACTTTTGTAGCCGGCATTGTGTCGGCTTTTTCTTTGGCCTCTGCCCAGGGCGGCGGCACGGTCACATTGTCGCTCACGGACTCCTCCACAGGAGAGGCGGTCGGATTTGCCACCGTTTCCATCACGAAGCCGGGAAGTACCAAACCCTACAAGTATGCCCTCAGTGACGACAAGGGCAAGACCATCTTTGAGAAAGTCTCCGCCGGGAAATATGTCCTTAAGGCTGAACTCCTTGGCTATAAGACTCTCACCAAGGATGTGGAGGTCAAAGGAAAGCTGGATCTCGGAGTCTTGAAGATGGATCCTGACAAGCAGGTCCTTGATGCGGCCAGTGTCTCCGCGACCGGCAACCCGATTGTGATCAAGAAAGACACGATTGAATATAACGCCTCGTCATTCAAGACGACCGAGAACGATGTTTTGGAGGACCTGTTGAAAAAACTCCCTGGCGTGGAGGTTTCCGAGGACGGGACCGTCACGGCGAACGGTCAGACAATCAGTAAGATAACAATCGACGGCAAGACCTTCTTCCTGGACGATCCGCAACTTGCGTCCAAGAATATTCCCGCGAAGATCATCGACAAGGTGAAGGTTGTGGAGAAGAAGTCCGAGCAGGCTCAGTTCACCGGCATAGACGACGGCAACGATGAGACTGTCATTGACCTCTCTATTCAAAAAGGCATGATGAACGGCCTTTTCGGCAACGTCATGGCCGGGGCGGGACATGATGTGCGCAAGCAGGTGTCGGGTTCTGAACTGTCATCCGGCGACGGTGACTGGCGCTATCAGGGTGCCGGGTTCCTTGGAAAGTTTACTGACAAGAACCAACTCAGTGTCATCATCAACGGCAACAACACCAACAACCGAGGCTTTAACGACCTGGCCGGAAGTATGATGCAGGGAATGCGAGGAGGTGGCGGCGGAATGGGGCGTGGCAGCAGAGGCTGGGGCCCTGGCAACGGAATCACGACATCCTGGATGGGCGGTCTGAACGGCAACACCAGCCTGTTTGACGGCAAGATGGATCTCGGTGGTAACTACCTCTACAACAACAATGAGACTTACGTCGAGGAGGAGAGCAAGAAGATCACCTACCTTGACAACTACAACCTTATCTACAACAACAAGGGTTCCAGTACGACCAATTCCGACGGGCATCGTTTCGGAGTCCGTCTTGAGCATAAGTTTTCGGAGAACACTTCGATTCTGTTCCAGCCTCAAGTCAGTTTCGGTAACGGAGACTTCAGCGAGATTTCGGAGTTCTCGACCTTGACTGAGAGAAACGGTGCGACTTCCAGAACCAATGACGGTTTCACCAGCAACACAGGTTCCAACAACAACTGGAAGACAAATGGTTTCTTCCTCTTCCGTCAGAAACTCGGCAAGGCCGGCAGGACGCTCTCATTCAACGCCCGTTACAACTTCAGCGGCAACGAGACCAACGGATTCAACCAGTCTTTGACAAGGACCTACGATGAGTTCGAGACAGCTGTGGACTCCATCATCAACCAACGTTACAACCAGAATCAGGACACCAAGTCTTTGAGTGGCCGTCTCACTTACACAGAGCCGTTGGGCAAGGGATTCTTTGTCGAGGCTAACTACGAGGCGTCATGGAACAGGACTTCATCCGTCAAGAACACATTCGACAGCGGCGTGGTCTCTGATTTCAGCGCTTCCAATCTTGCCTATAACACTGCCGGTGAGACAGCGAACAGCGTTTATTCCAGCGAGATCATCAATCGTTACATCAATCAGACGATCGGTGCCAACTTCGTCTATCAGAAGGACAAACTCCGCGCTCAGGCCGGAGTCAGCGCCAACCCTACCGACACCCACAACGAGACAAGCGGCTTCGACACCTACGACAGCCACGTCCTTAACTGGGCACCTCAGGCCATGCTGTGGTACGACATCGATGACAACACCAATGTGCGCGGTTTCTACTTCGGCCGCTCTCAGCAGCCTTCTGTGAGTCAGTTGATGAGAGTGCCTGACAACACCAACCCTCTCAACGTCTCATTCGGTAACATGTACCTTGAGCCATATTTCAACCACGATTTCAGAAGCGATTTCCGCCACACCAACAAGAAGACCTTCCTCTCGGTCAACGCAGGAATTGACGGAGGCATCGTAAAGAATCCGATTGTGAACGCACAATGGTACGGCACCAACGGTGTGCAGTATTCAATCCCTGTCAATGGTAAGGATTCCTACAACGGTAGTTTCAGAGTGATGCTGAACACTCCGATCGCGAAGTCAAACTTCAGCATATTCAATATGACAAGGGCAAGTTATTCCAGGTCATCATCTTATGTTGGCTCATCGAATTTCGACATGAGCAGCTATTATGAAGGAGATAATTTCAGTGCTGAGAACTTCCTCGCTGACAAATTCCTTGCGGATTTTCATAATCTTGACTTCACTCTGAACAAACTTCAGACTGTAGGTCTCACCGAGCGTCTCCGCATAACCTATCGCAATGACATCGTGGAACTTACCGCTGGTGGCCGAACAAGGATGTCAAAGTCTTGGTACACAATCGCCAATCAGTCCACGAACATGACTTGGAGCAATCAGGTCACAGCCTCGATGAACTGGACCGTTCCGGGCGGGTTCGGAATCGTCGCCGACGGCAACTACAACTGGTACAACGGCTATACTACCGACCAGGGAACCCAGTTGATTCTGAACGCCAAGATCACCAAGCTCCTGTTCAAGGACAAGTTCACCCTTGCCCTGAACGCCTACGACATCCTCGATCAGGCCAAGAACCTCTCGATCTCCGACTCCTCGAACTACCACACCGAGACCCTGAACAACACCCTCGGTCGTTACATAGTCGTTTCCCTGACCTACCGCTTCGGCAACTTCGGTGGAAGAGACGGTCGTCGTGGTGGCCCAGGCATGGGCCGCGGCTCGATGGGGCCACCGCCACCAAGAATGTAGAGCGATTCCCGCATCGCCTTGCAGTCGGCGTCCATAGTCCTTTTTTGCATGAAAAACGCACGGAAATTGTCAGGTCGTGCGTTTTCTTGATTGTGTTTACTGCTTGCTGAAAACCGAAGCGGGGAGGATTGTGTTTCAGCCTTGCCGGGGCAAGAATTTGACAATCTGCCGGAGAGTGGTTAACTTTGTGACATTATGGTGCAGGCAAATGGCATAGAGTCTTTGTTCAGGCTTTACTACAGGCCTTTGTGTGTCTATGCGCTGCACTATCTCAGAGATAAGGATCAGATAGAGGATCTGGTGCAGGAGACTTTCATGGCATATTGGATGAAACAGACGACCGATGGCGGGATTGATAGTCCAAGGGCTTATCTCTATGCGGCTGTGAGGAACCGGTGCATTGATGCCATAAGACGACGGCGTCAGGACGTGGAACTGGACAGTCTTGAGGAGGAAACACTTCCGGTTGAGGATGATGTGGTGATTTCTGATGAGGAGGCCGTGGACAATTCGCTTCGTGAGGCGCGGATCTGGTCGGCCATCGACCGCCTTCCGGCCAAAAGGCGGAGAATATTCCTGATGAGCCGCCGGGACGGAATGAAGTACAGCGAGATCGCCGTCGCTCTCGGTCTATCGGAGAACACAGTCCGCAATCAGGTCAGCAGGGCTCTGGAGGCTATCCGTCAAGGTGTCAGGAAGGTTGTCTTGTTCCTGATGTCGCTGTAGCTGAGGTGATTTGCGATTTTTTTTGAAATTGTTCCCGAGAATGGATGGTACTTTTTAGATCCGCTGCGTCATTATTATGGATGTCGGGGTGGTTCGACGTAGCTCACCAACCATGGTTCGACAGGCTCTCCAGCCCCTCGAAGTGCATGATATGTCTTGGTCGCTGAGCCTGCCGAAGCGCCGATGTCCAATGATTAAGATGAATATGCGGTTGAAATTTATATTGGCGTGTTTTCTCGCCGCTGTTCCTGTGATATGGGTCCAGGGAGCGGAACCGGTGGTTCGACAAGCTCACCAACCGGCTGAAATCATGTTGTCGCAACGGACGGTCCGTGAGGAATTGGACGGGATTAAAGAACGATGTGGAGTACGTTTAGTCTATGATTCGGAACTTGAAAAACTTCTGGAAAAGAATTATGAAGGAACGACTGTTGAGGGATTGCCGCTTGAACAGGCCTTGGGCAGGCTTCTGGAAGGCATGGGAATCAAGTGGGAGGTCCGTGGCGGCTATGTGGTTCTGACGCGTGACGTTCCTGGCAGGATACGTTTTGCGGTTTGTGGCTATGTTACGGACGAGGCTACGGGGGAGACGCTGATCGGCGCTGGGGTCACGGTCGCTTCGACAGGCTCAGCGACCGGTACCTCCACCAACAACTTCGGCTTCTACTCTTTGACACTGCCGGAGGGCGAGGTCGAGCTGACATATTCCTACATAGGCTGCGCCGCCAAGACAAAGAGAATCTCTCTGAGAAAGGATTTGACGATCAATGTCGCCTTGGCGCCATCCGCCGAACTCAAGGAGGCTCGGATAACCGCCCGCAAGGATGCCGGAATCCGTTCCACGTATATGGGGGCGATTGAAGTCCCTAACGAACTCATTGACAACACTCCGGTCGTCCTGGGTGAGAAGGATGTCTTGAAAACCCTCCAGATGATGCCCGGAGTTCAAGGTGGGAACGAAGGATTCTCGGGAATATACGTCCGTGGAGGTGGTGCGGACGAGAATCTGATGTTGTTGGACGGAACATCGCTTTACAATGTCAGCCATCTTTTCGGACTGCTGTCCGTTTTTACTCCCGAGGCTGTCAAGAAAGTCACTGTCTACAAAGGCTCGTTCCCTGCACGGTACGGCGGAAGGGTCTCCAGCGTGGTGGACGTGCGGACAAATGACGGCAACTCGAAGAAGATCACCGGAAGCGTCACCGCCGGTTTTCTTGCCGAGAAATTCCATCTGGAAGGTCCGCTGAAGAACGAGAATACCACTTTCTCGCTGAGCGCCAGAGGGATGCACACTTTCCTTTTCGACCGCATCATCAAATGGGCGGGCAGCCCGCTGAACTATGCCTTCTACGATGTCAACGCCAAGGTCTCGCACAAATTCTCCGACCGGAGCCGTGGCTGGATCGGGCTTTACAGCGGACGGGACTACTTCCGGTACGAGGACAAATCCAAGTCCAGCAAGCGGTTCTACGGCTCTGACTATGAGCCGTACACAATGATCACCGAAAACGAGAACAACCTTAACCTGAGCTGGGGCAACAATGTCCTGTCCGCAAGATGGACTTACATATTCAGTAACAAACTGTTCGCTGATTTCACGGCTTACGGCAACCTCTACAGGATGGGAATACACTCCGTCGCGGAGAATTCGGAAAAATCCGAACTTGGTGAGACTTCTTTCCAGAGCGTCAGCGACTACTCCTCCGGAATCCTTGACGTGGGTCTCAAGGCTGATTTCGACTACACCCCTTCAACTAACCATTTGATCAAGTTCGGCGGAGAATATGTCCGTCACGGTTATCGTCCGGAAATCACAAAATCCAATGTAAGGAACGTGAACGACAGCCGTGTCTTCGCCGACACCACTTACAGCGATGCGGCCAGCCGACGGGTGAACGGCAATGAGATTTCCCTTTATGTGGAGGACGACATCTCCATTGGCAACCGCTTGACTGTGAATCCGGGCCTGCACATCAGCCTTTTCAATGTGAGAGGCCGCTTCTATTTCTGCCCGGAGCCGAGAGTCTCGGCGAAATTCGACATCAGTGATGACTGGTCGGCGAAGGCGGCATATTCAAGAATGTCCCAGTACGTCCATCAGCTGACCTCCGGGACTCTGAACATCCCGACCGACCTTTGGGTGCCGATCACCGCCGAGATCCGCCCCGTTACATCTGACCTCGTCTCCACCGGAGCGTATTACATCGGCCTGAAAGGCTGGGAGTTCTCTCTTGAAGGCTACTGCAAGAGAACTGAGAATGTCCTTGAATATAAGGACGGCCGCCTTGCCTTCTCCTCTTCAGTCAATTGGGAGGACAACGTCTCGATGGGGGAGGGACGTGCCTACGGACTGGAACTTTTTGCCCGCAAAGTGGTCGGAAAGACCACCGGCACCTTGGCCTACACGCTTTCCAAAGCGGAGAGAATCTTCCGTGACGGCAGCATCAACGACGGCCGTTGGTTCCCTGCGCAGTTCGACCGGAGACACGTCATCAACGCAACTGTGAACCATAAATTCAACTCCCGGATCGATTTCACCGCGTCTTGGGCGTTCCTGAGCGGAAACTGCATGACCATCCCGTCCAGAGGCTCGGCGCTCATCACACCTTCCGGCGACGATGTGGCTGTTGACTATGTCAGCGGGCGCAACAACTACCGTCTGCCTCCGACGCATCATCTTGATGTCAGCGTCAACTTCCGGAAGCAAAAGCGTCACGGCGAGCGGATCTGGAATTTCGGAATATACAATCTCTACTGCGCGCAGAACCCTTCCTGGTGCGTCTATGATGCCTACGAGAAGGAGGGGGAGTGGAAGCCGGCGATCTCGAAGCGCTCGTTCCTCACATTCCTGCCGTCGTTCAGTTACACCTTTAAATTCTAATGAATATGCGAACGAAGATATTCATACTTTTCCTCGTTGCCACGATGGCTTTTTTCTCTTGTGAGGAATATATCCCCGTGGAACTGCCAGGTCCTGAAAGGATGCTGCTGGTCAACGCATTGATGTCAACGGGCGACACGTCGCACACGGTCTGTGTCGGTGTCAGCACTCACGAAAAGGCGGAAGAGTTGAAGTCCGGGCATCTTGAATGTTGTGTCAACGGTGAACTGGTGGCGACCTCTGACAATGTTGAGGAAACGCATGGCTTGTTGTACCATAATGTGTTCAGATTCAGGGCTGATTTCAAGGCCGGGGACGAAGTCCGGATTGTCGTGGAGTCAGAAGGGATGAGGGCCGAGGCTACGACCATGGCTTTGGAAACTCCAATTCTTGTCGGTGTGGACACTGCTCACATTTATAAGAAGAACAAAAGTGGCAATCCGTATAAAGCATTGGGAATGGGAGTACGTGTTAAAGACAATCCGGACGAGAAGAACTACTATATGCTTCAAGTCTGGGACTTCGGTGGCTCTTACCCCCGTTTGCTGGACATTGACAATTCCAGCGAACCCTTTCTCAACTCTGGTATGAATCTTAACTATGACAGTGAGGATCCTTCCCCGACCAATTATTTTGCCAACAAATACAACATATTTACAGATAAGGGTTTTGAGGGCGGTACTCACGTGTTCAAGGTCTCTTTGGACAGAAGTCTTCCGGCAAAGGTGACGGTGCGTCTTCTGGCTCTCGACCGCAAGACCTACAACTACATCAATGCCGCCTGGTTCGAGGAAACGGATCTTTCCGCATTGGCTTTCTTTCCTGACAAGCCTTACCCTACGAATGTGACTGGCGATGGCATCGGCTTCGTCTCCGTGATGACATCCACTGACTATGAAATCAATTGATATGAAAAGAATTGAATATGTCCTTGCAGGTCTCCTGCTGCTTTGCTCCTGTCAGGAAAAAATCGATTGTTGGATGACCGACGCGGCCACAGCCACGATGGACCGGATTGTCGGTGAATATGTTCTTGAATCCATTGGCTGGAGTCTCGGGCCTGTCGACCTTGACGGTGACGGGATAGCGTATGCGGACTTTGCCAAGGAACTGTTCGCGGCGTATCCTTACCGCTACGATGATTATTCCAGATTAACCGTCGATATGGATGGACAGGAGCGTTACAAGGTTAAGGTTAACTGGTCATGCTGCCTTGTTGAGGACATTGACTATCGTGCCGGCAGGTCATACCAGATGATGAACTGGAGAACTTTTCCGGTCGGGGGAGAGATTGAACTTGACGAGGACGGTAATATTGTGTCCTTCCCTTATAACTCTTTCATCGACTACGATAATGTCAACGGACGCCAGGAGGAGGTTTGCTACCTGAGGAATGCGGAATATTCATTTGAGGACAACGGCCGTCTGATATTCAAGGCGGAGACCGCGGTTTTTGACTATGCCTCTGATTCTGTGCTGAGGGGAGAGGTGACATATTCCTTCAAATGCGTCTCCGGTAAAGGAATGGTTCGGCAGGCTCACCAACCGGACGGCTCGGTCGCTGAGCTTGTCGAAGCGCCCGCATAAATGATGATTGTTATGAAAACCAAGGAAGACAGAATGATAGACTTCGTGGCCAAGTCCTACGAAGAGAACCATTTTGACCCTGACAAGGCTCTCCGCTCGGTCGCAGATTCCATTTCGGTCGCTGAGCCTGTCGAAGCGCCGAAGCATGCCGGAAATTCAACGTATCGTCACTTCGGCAAACTCAGAGACCGGAATCCGTCGCTTAGACATCAGCTTGTCAGAGCCGCCGGCATCGCCGCCGCTGTCATCGTCGGCATATTCCTCTATACATCGTGGCGGACCTCGTGGACGGACTACATGGCCTACGATATTCCCCAGACCTTCACCCTCCCTGACTCCTCGTCCGTGACCTTGGCCCCCGGAGCGACCCTCAGTCTCCAGCGCCACAAAGACAACCGCTTGGTCCGGATGACCGGCAAAATCTACTTCAGCGTCCGCCACGATGACCGCACCCCTTTCCGCATAGACGCCGGATCCGGTTTCGTCATAGTTCTCGGCACCCGCTTCCTGGTTGACTCCCGGGACTCCATCAGCGTGAGCGTTGTCTCCGGCAAGGTCCTGTTCTCGGCCACTCGGTCCGGCGAAGAAGGTCTGGTCCTGACCAAAGGCCAGTCCGCCGTTCTCCGCCAAGGCTCCTCCACTCCGACGCGGCTCACCCCGAAACATCCCAACCCCGCCGCATGGGCCACTGGCGAGTTCATCTACGACAACACCCCACTGCCCGAAGTCCTCTCCGAACTATCTGATTATTACGGTGTGACTCTTGTAGTGTCGGACTCGGAATCCCGCCGCCTAAGCGGAGAATTCTCAACAGCCTCCCTTCCCGAGATCCTTTCCCTTGTCAACTCCGCCCTTGGCATCAGCGTCGTGATAGAATGACGTGGCGGCTAAATTGTTGTCAATCAACGAAATCCTATACTGCCCTCCTGCTGAAAACCGCAGGAGGATGGTCTGCTAATATTTTTGTATACAATACTTTAGCCGCCACGCTGACCATTGCCGACACACTGCATTTATCATGTTTCACTGTTGATTTATAGGAAAATTTTATGCAATGTTTTATCTTTGCCGCGTTTTGTAAATGTCAAACTTAGTAAACGTTTTAAGAAGCACTTAATCAGAAATCTTAATTATTATATTTATGAAAAAGAACCTATTGACTAAATTAGCCATCGTTCTGGCCTTTATATCTTGTTCTCCGAAAGTGGTGACAAATATCCAGAGATCCTTCCCTGCTGATAACGTGCAAGAGAGTGGAACCATTGCGGTTCTGGAAGCCGGACAAGCTCTCCCCGCCGGATCGGAAGTGCTTGGTACCGTGAAGATTGACGACACTGGATTCACTACCAAGGGGGGTGACTACGCATCCGTGCTTGAACGTGCCAAGGAAGAAGCCCGTAAGGCCGGAGGCAATGCTATCCGGATCACGGAGCATAAGTCACCCGATGGACACAGCACCATTCATAGAATCAACGCAGAAATCCTGAAACTCAGCGACGAGGCTTTTTTCATGAGTCCGGTTCAGGAAAATTCCGTTTCGGAATCCTCAGAAACAGTCGTCCCCGAGAAGAAGGAATATTCAAAATTCCGCATCGGCATCGAGGCCGGTGTTGGCTACAATTTTGCGAAGATCAGCAGTTCTGTCCCGATGGATTTCCGCTCCTATGCCAAGAAACTCAGGCTCGGCTATGTCTATTCAGCCAACGCTGCCTGGTTCTTTCATGAATCTCTCGGAGTTGGCGCGCAGTACAAGGTGTTCCGCTCAGGCAACTCGGAGAATGTAAGTGTGAAATTTAACGACGGTTCAACCCGCACAGGCCAGATGAAAGACAATATATGCATCAGTTTCGCCGGACCAACATTCTGCTACAGATCCACAAGCGAGGACGGCCGGCGCATTGTTTCCTCTGAATTTGGGCTGGGCTACATGCACTATATGGATGGCGGCGTGCTGATTGATCCAGTCAAGACTTATGGCGGCACCTTGGGCTATCTTTGGGATGTCAGCTATGAATATGCCTTCTCAAAGAGATTCTCTGTCGGAGCGAAATTGTCTTGGATTTCCGGTTCCCTTTACGAGATGACCATGGAACAGAACAACGTGAAGACCACGACGAAATTGGACGATGAATTCGTCAGCCTCTCCCATGCGGACCTAACCATCGGCTTGAGAGTCAATTTCTAAAGGATAGGCATGGCTAAGTCCGTGCGTGGCGGCTAAATTACTGTCAGTCAACGAAATCCTAGACCCTCCTCCTACTGAAAACCGGTAGGAGGAGGGTCTGCTGATATATTTGTAAACAATGCTTTAGCCTCCACACTGAAAAAAGTTTCTGTGTGTCTTGCAAGGTTTCCATGTGGAGTGATTTAGTAATGCGTCAGACCGGGAACGGTCTTATGTACTTAAACTATTATTAACAATTTAAAGATTTAAACTAATGAAAAGTTTTTTCAGTTCAGTAGTGACGGCAGCTCTCTGCCTTGGCTCATTCGCATTTGTCTCTTGCGACAAGAACGACAACAAGACTCCGGATCCACTCTCTTTCAGCGAGATAAAGGTTGAGGTGGAGGTTGGGAAGACCGCTGAGGTTACCGTGAAGAACGGCACGCAGCCGTTTTCGGTCAAGTCCAGCGATGAGAAGGTGGCCACAGTGACGGTTGACAAAGAGAAAATCACCATCACAGGTGTCGCAGAGGGTACAGCCACAATCTCCGTGGCAGACAAAGACCAGGCGGCTGGCTCGTTTACCGTAACAGTCAAGGCTGCTGCCGAGAAGTTGGATTTTGACAAGGCTGAGGTCACTGTCGGGGTGGAGAAGGAAGATGTTGTGACGGTCAACTCAGGCACCGCTCCATACACCGTGAAAGTTGCTGACGAGACTGTCGCTACCGCCACCGTGAATGAGTCTGCCGTCACTGTGAAGGGTGTCAAGGCCGGAACCACCACACTTACCGTTACCGACAAGGACGGCAAGACCGGTGAGGTTTCGATCAAAGTAGAGTAACAATCTCTCAAAGAATCGATTTCATTTATTATTGGAAGGGGGATCCGCACAGGCTGCGCGGGTCTCTTTTTTTTGTTCCCATTTGTTCCGTCTCGTAACTTGCCACTAAAAATAAAACGGCTCTGCATGTCAGCAAAGCCGTTTTCAGCGGAGAGAGCGAGATTCGAACTCGCGAGCCCCTTTGGGAGGCCACACGCTTTCCAGGCGTGCCTCTTCAGCCACTCGAGCATCTCTCCAATGACCCGCTGTTTTTGTAGCGGACTGCAAAGATAATCAAAACCTTTGAATATTCAGCATCTGTTGCGAATATTTTTATGAACCGTAGCCCGTGTTTTGCAATGCGCTGTAAATGTGTATGTTCTGGAACGCTGCCCTCCCAAATCTCCCACTACAAATTTGTAACTTATTGAGAGTGAGTGCGTGGTATTCCACCCTTTGATATTCAGTGATTTATTGAATTATCTACAGCGTGTTGCGTTTGAGCTTCTCGACATAGGCTTCGATGCGGCGGAGCTCACGAGGGATCGAGATGCTTTGCGGGCAGTGTTCGATGCACTGCTTGCAGCCGATGCAGTGGCTGGCTTGACGGACGGACGGGATGGCGCGGTCGTAGCTCACGAGATAGGCCCGGCGTAGTCTGCGGTAGTTCTCCTGCTCGGTGCTCTGGGCAATCTCCCCTTCGTTGACGCACTCATTGTAATGTTTGAATATTCCCGGAATGTCAACTCCGTAAGGGCATGGCATGCAGTACTTGCAGTCGTTGCAGTTGATGGTCGGGAAACTGGCCATGATGCCAGCGATCTCCGTGCCGAGGAACTCCTTCTCCTCGTCGGTCAGGTACTTGAAGTTCTTGAAAGTGCGCAGGTTGTCCTCAAGGTGCTCCTGATAGACCATACCGCTGAGGACTGTCAGGATTCTCGGGTACGATCCCACGAACCTAAACGCCCAAGATGCGAGCGATGCCTTCGGGTCGCGTTCCTTGAGCCTGTTCACGACGCTTTCGGCAGGGTTGGCCAGGCGGCCTCCCTGAAGAGGCTCCATTATCACTATCGGGATCTCCCTCTTGTCCAGTTCATCGTACAGGTACTCGGCGTTGACATTGCGCTGGCCGTCAGCGTGTTTCCAGTCGAAATAGTTCATCTGGATCTGCACGAAGTCCCAGTGGTATTTGTCGTGCAGATCCAGCAATTGGTCAAACTGCTCTTGGTTCCCGTGGAAGGAAAGTCCGAGCTGACGGATTTTCCCTTCCTCTCGGTCTGCCTGAAGCAGATCCATCATACCATTGTTCACGAATCTGTCGTCGAAAGCCTCAAGACCTCCCCGGCCGAGAGAGTGAAGCAGGTAGTAGTCCAGATAGTCGGTCTGGAGGTACCTGAACGAATCGTTGTACAGTTTCATGGACGCAGCTTTGGAGTGGTCGCTGAAGTTGGACAGTTTCGTGGCGATGTAGTAGGAGTTCCTCGGGTGTCTGCTCAGCGCCTTGCCGACAGCCTCTTCGGAAAGTCCCTGAAGATAAACCGGAGAAGTGTCATAATAGTTCACTCCGTGAGCCAAGGCGTAGTCAATCAGTTTGTTGGCATTGTCCTGATCCACGATGTCCTTGCCGTTTTCGTCTTTCTTCATCGTGAATCGCATGCAGCCGTAGCCAAGCAGCGAGACCATGTCCCCGTTGCCCGGATTCTTGCGCATCTCCATCTTGCCGTTCTCCAGCACATTGTCATTGTCTCCATCAAGGAGTGTCTCGGCTGTCTTTTTAGGTGCGCATGCCCCGGCAAGAGCCAAAGCTCCCACGGCCGCTGTACAGGTACCGGCCCTTTTGAGAAATTCTCTTCTGTTAATATTCTCTTTCATATTCATAGAATTTGATGAGACGACGTCTCTTAGGGGTTGCATCCTTCGAGAGGCTGTCTCGTGACCGGTTAAACATTGTGATGAACTTCGTACCCATTGACGGTGATGGCGCTGATCGGGCTGGACGGGCAGAGGTTCTCGCACGCTCCGCATCCGATGCACTTCTCCTCGTTGACCGAAGGAATCCTGAGGCTCTTCTCGTCATCCGGATTCTTTTTTACCATCTTGATGGCACCCACAGGGCAGTGACGCGCGCAGTTGCCGCAGTGTACCCCGTCCCTGTTGACCACGCAAAGGTCGTAGTCAACGCTGGCTGTACCGACTTTCCAATCGGTCTTCTCTTCCGGTGTGATTTTCAGTATCGCTCCGGCCGGGCAGACCTCCGAGCATTTCACGCATTCCGGGCGGCAGTAGCCCTTTTCAAATGACATCTCAGGCTGCATCAGATGCTCGAGTCTGGAAGACGGTCTGAGTACATTGTTCGGGCAGACTGTCACGCAAAGCTGGCAGGCCGTGCAATGCTGGTAGAAATGATCTATGCTTCGTGATCCAAATGGAGTGATCGGGTTCTTTCTCTTAGGCGCCTTCTTAGGAATGATTTTGGCGAAACCTCCGTCACGCTTTTTGTCCTTGATCTCTTCCTCGGCATTCAACGGCAGTGAAGACATCAGCGAACCTCCTATGACAGCCGCCCCGCCTGCGAGGAAAGCTCTTCTTCCCTCGTTTGCCGGGCTTGAAGAGGCGCGATTTTGGGCATTTTTGCTTCCCAGTGGTGCTGTCTGACACTCTTGGGCATCATTATGTGCGCTTTTTGTTCCCGTGGAACTCGTCTTGGAAGTTCCGGAAATCCCTTTTGCGTCAGTCCCTGCGGAATTTGAACCGCCCCAAGCGAAACGGTACTTAAGCGCTCCCAACCTGCAAGAATCTATGCAGTCAAAACAATCTACACACCGACTGTAGTCAATTTGGTGATTGTCAACATCTATGCACGCCGCTTTGCACTTCTTCTCGCACGCATGGCAGCTCTTGCACTTGGACTTGTCGATCATCGGGCGGAACATCGCGAACCGTGAGAAGAAACTCAGGACCGTCCCGACCGGACAGATTGTGTTGCAATAGGTTCTGCCGTTTCTCCATGCAAGGATCACCACTACGGCGAACGTGACGGCCGCGATGACCAATGTCGGCAGACTCTTGAGCCACACCTCCTTGGTGACAAATGTATAGCTGTCTTGTCTCTCGGCTATCCAAGCGAGCAGATTGTTGCCCCATTGCCAAACCGGCGCGAGAAGGCTCTGAACCATCCGGCCGTAGGCGCTGTAAGGAGCCAGAAGCACGGCGATCGCATTGAGGCCGGCGACCAGCGTCGCCACAAAAAGCACCAGCATCCCATAGCGCAGCCATTTCTTTTCCTTTGAATATGAAAACCTTGCCTTCTTGCCTTTCCTTCTGGAACTGAGATTGGAGACGCAGTCCTGGAACACGCCCATAGGGCAGATGACCGAGCAGTAGATTCTGCCGAAGATCAGCGTGAGAAGCAGAAGCACCGCTACCACGGCCACATTGAGAGCCAAGACAGCCGGCAGGAACTGGATCTTGGCCAGCCAGCCGAACCAGAGATGGATTGTTCCGGTGAAGTCCAGAAACAGCAGTGTGACCGCAACGAAGCAGACAGCCGCCAGAGTGATTCTAATTTTTCGGAGCATAGTTTTGTGTAAGCCAAATGTTCCGTAAAAATAACGAAAAAAACTGAAATGGTTGTAGATATTATATGAGATTCTGTCGAAGCATCGAAGCGACCGGCAGGTTAGTCCAGAATGATGAGCGCGATCGACTTATGAGAGAATGTCAACTTGACGACATCGGAGGACGCGCGGTTGAGGGCCGCCTGCCACCAATTGTCGAAAACCACGCCACTTGTCTGCCAAACCAAACCTTCTGACTTGATATTCAAGGAATTGTCAGGACTGAATATGGACACGGCCCTGCCTTCTCCGACAAACAGCTCGCAAGAATCCGTCAAGGCGAAAGCCGTGGAGTAGTCTGACACGGCATCGACATAGACTTCGCCTTCCTCAGGATTGCCGCTCGCCCCGTAAAGCCTGGCATATTCCATGATCTGTCCAAGGTTGCCGATGGTGTGGGCCTCCCGCTTGCCTGTCGCGCCTAGAATATGCACGGTCCTCACTTCCGGCCAATGCTTCAGCAGGTAGCGGAACGCCTTGGACTGGTCGTTTGTCTCCTGCTCCTCCTCCCTTACGGCGATGCTGGAATATTCCTTCATCAGTCTCTTGGAAAGAGAATCCATGTCGCCGATTATGACATCCGGGTCACGTCGCTCTTTGAATATCTTGTCGCGGTTGCGGAGAAACGCCTCAAGAGCCCCGTCGCAGCAGATGACAACATCGGCCCTGCGGAGAAGCTCGCGGGGATATTCCTTTTTCGGGAAGTCGCCCTTACAGATGATGACAGCTTCCATCACGCCTTTGTCTTGGCTATCTCGGCCTTGGATGTGCCTGCGGTGGCGGTATAGGTCTCCGGCTCTCGGAATCCTGCGAGGAAAGACTTGATGTCCATCCTTTTCTTTCCGGCTATCTGCACGTCTTTCAGTGAGATGGCACCGTCGGCGGTTGTGATGTACAGATACGTCTTGCCGTCGGTGAGAACCTTGCCTGGAATGGTAGTGTCAGATACTGTCCCTTCGACAGGCTCAGCGACCATCCCGACCGGTCGCTGATCTTGCCGAAGCGCACCGGCAAGTGCGGAAGCGGTGACTTTTTCGGCGGAGAAAATCTTCAATTGAGTCGGGATACCGCCTTCCTTCACCAATTCCGTGAACGCCGCCGGATAAGGGCTCAAACCCCGTATGAGATTGTAAATCTGTTTTGTGGAGTCGTTCCAGTCAATGTGGCACAACTCCCGAGTCAGCTTAGGCGCAGGCTTCAGGACCTCGGACCCCTGGATGAAACTCCTCTGGGTACGTGTGTCCACATTATGCTCGATGATGCCCTGGGTGGTCTGAACAACCAACTCAGCCCCGATCTCCATCAATTTGTCGTGTACGTCTCCCGCGGTGTCCGTGTCAGAAATGTTTATTCCCTGACGCAGGATAATCCCTCCCGTGTCGATGTCCTTGTCGATCATGAATGTCGTGGCTCCGGTCCTGGTCTCCCCATTGATCACGGCCCAGTTGATAGGAGCAGCCCCTCGGTACTGAGGCAGAAGCGCGGCGTGAAGGTTGAACGTACCAAGTTTAGGCATGCCCCACACCTCTTCCGGCAGCATCCTGAACGCCACCACGATGAAGAGGTCGGCCTTCAAAGCCTTGAGTTGCTTCAAAAACTCCGGATCCTTAAGTTTCACGGGCTGGAGCACAGGAATGTCATGCTCGACGGCGAACTTCTTGACAGCGCTTTCATTGACTTTCTGTCCACGGCCGCTCGGCTTGTCCGCCACTGTCACCACACCCACGATGTTGTACTTCCGCTCAAGAAGAGCCTTAAGTGGCTCCACCGCGAACTCCGGTGTGCCCATGTAGACGATCCTTGTCTTTTTGAATATTCCTGCCAACATACTCTTAGTCTTTCTCCACCAATTCTTTAAGCTGTCAAAGTTTGAAATGTCCGTGTCGTGGATCGCCTTCCATGTCAGGAACAATCCGATCGGAAGGAGTATTCCCGCCGACATGAAGGCCCCCGCCACCGTGCTGATGCTTCCGTCCCTGGCCAGCTTCACTCCGGTGATGTCCACTATCCAGTAAAGCACAAAGAACAGCAGGGAGATGATGGCTGAGACTCCGATTCCTCCTTTTCTGATCAATGCTCCGAGCGGAGCTCCGATGAAGAACATGATGAAGCATGCCAACGCTTGGCCGTAGCGCCTTAGGAACTCAAGAGCGGTCCAGCGGAGCCGCACCGTGTAGTCGAACGCTCCGAATTCGTAGTTCTCCAGATTGGATTTGAGCTGCCTGGCGTTGTCAGCCGCCTTGCTCAATGCCTGTGACGTGGACTGGTCATCCTTGAAACTGAGAAATTCAGGGTCGCTGAAATTCCTGCTGATTCCGCTTGCCGTAGTGTCCAGCTGCTTGTTCAGCGTGAAAATGTAGGAGGCGGCCGTGCTGAAAATCTGCTGGGATTTGGTGCTGTCCCTCAAAGCCTCGAGAGAGTCCTTTTGTGTCCGGAGTTTCTCAAGAGGAAGGGCTTTCACCTGATCCCCGTACCTTGCGCTGTCTGATTTCTGGAAAGCGTAGTTCTGGAGCGCGATGACCATCTCCTGTCTTGAGAAATCTATCTTCTGGAGCTGAAGGGAGGTGTCCCGGTAGTTTTTCTCGTTGGTTTCCTGATAGTTGGTCCCGTGGTACATCCTGAAGGTCAGATAGGATTTGTCCTTGGACATCTTCATGATGGCGGAGTCCGCGAGGGTGAGCCTGGTGTTGCCCTTGCCGTTGTGGTCGTAGAGCATCACGTCTTTCATCATGCCGGTCTTGTCGTTTCTGCTTCCGACCCTGAGCACATAACCGTCAACCCCGTCGTAGAATGTCCCTGAAGGGATCTTGATCTCGTCCTTGGTCTTTCCGATGTCATCCCTGAGCGTGAAGATCTCGTTATAGGAGACCGGCACGAGGTTGTTGATGACAAAGAATGTCCCAACGCTGATGAAGAACGAGGCGATGAGGATGGGCAGCATCACCCTAAGGACCGACATGCCCGCCGCCTTGAGGGCGATGAGCTCATTGTTCTCGCCCATGTTCCCGATGGTCATCATCGAGGCGAGCAGTGTGGCCAGAGGCAGAGCCAGCGGCAGCACGGTGCAGCTTCCCCAGAAAAGGAATTCGGCCACAATGCCCAGACTAAGGCCTTTACCGACCAGCTCGTCGATGTAGACCCAAAGGAACTGCATCATAAGGATGAAGATGACCACAAGCAGGATCATAAAGAATGGTCCTATGAATGAGGTCAGTATGAATCTGTCGATCTTCTTCATCCCAAATGAGTTGTTTTATGAATATATTCGTGAATATTCTCCCGTCTATGCCGTGATGACCTCGACCATCTTGTCCAGCGCGGCTTGGAGCCCATCTATATTCCTGCCTCCCGCCGTGGCGAGAGTCGGCTGTCCTCCACCGCCACCTTGAATGAACTTGGCGGCCTCACGGATGTCCTTGGCGGCGTTGTGACCTGCGGCCACAAGGTCGTTGGAGTACATCAGAGCAAGCTGTGGTTTGCCATCATGGCTGAAAGCCGCCGCGAGGGCGAAATTCTCGACTTCCTTCTGAAGGATCGTTGCGGCCTCGCGGAGCATTGACGGATCAACATCCCGGCTGAACCTAACAACTTTTATTCCATTGATCTCCTCGGCGTTCTCTGAAATCACCTTGGCGAACGAGGCGGCCTTCTCTTTGGCATATTCCTCGATCTTCTTCTTCGCCGCTGAGTTTTCGCTGACGAGTCTGGCCACTGCCGCCGCCACTTCAGGAGCGTTGCCCAACATAGTGCGGATGCCTTTGAGGGTGTCTGTGAGTGTGTCGAGGATCTCCTCGGCGGCCTCTCCGGTCACGGCCTCGATCCTGCGAACCCCGGCGGCGATGGCTGACTCAGAGACGATTCTAAAGAATCCGATGCGTCCGGTGGACTTGGCGTGGGTTCCGCCGCAGAGCTCGATTGAGTCGCCGAACTTGACCACGCGCACCCTGTCACCGTATTTCTCGCCGAATAGCGCTATCGCTCCCATTGCCTTGGCCTCGTCCATCGTGGCATCCCTCTTTTCCTCAAGCGGGTAGTCCGCGCGGATCAATTGGTTTACCCTGTGCTCGACCTTCCTGAGCTCCTCGTCGGTGACCTTCGCGAAATGCGAGAAGTCGAAACGGAAGTAGTCCGGTCCCACGAACGAGCCTTTCTGCTCGATGTGCGTCCCGAGAGTCTCTCTAAGGGCAAAATCCAGAAGGTGAGTCGCCGTGTGGTTCGCCGTGATCCTGAGTCTGCGCTCCACGTCCACCTTTAATGTGAAGGTCTCCTCGCAGTTAGCCGGAATCCTTTCGGCGATGTGGATCGTGAGGTTGTTTTCCTTTATTGTGTTGAGGATCTTGATCTCCTCGCCGCTCTTGGAGATGATGACACCGGTGTCGCCCACCTGTCCACCCATCTCAGCGTAGAACGGAGTACGGTCGAAGACAAGCTGGAACATCGTCTTGTTCTTCTGCTTGACGGTACGCTGCTTGAGGAGCTTCACGTCTTTCAGCTCAAGGCTGTCGTAGCCGAGGAAAGCCTCTTCCTCGCCCTCGTGGTAGGCAGTCCAGTCTCCGAACTCGTTGGCGGTGGCGTTGCGCGCCCTGTCCTTCTGTTTCTGAAGTTCCTTGCCGAAGCCCTCCATGTCAACCGTGTAGCCTTTCTCGGAAGCGATCAGCTCGGTCAGGTCGATAGGGAATCCGTAAGTGTCGTAGAGTATGAAAGCGTCCTCCCCGGGGATAGTCTTTGTGGCGGAGTTCTTGGCTATGTAGTCATCCATCAGCTTGATTCCCCTGTCAAGGGTCCTGAGGAATGACATCTCTTCCTCACGGATCACGCTCTCGATGAGTCTCTGCTGTTTGCCGAGCTCCGGATAGGCATCGCCCATGTCGGCGACAAGCTGTGGAACAAGCGAGCAGAGGAACGGCTCGTCGAAACCGAGGAACGTGTAGCCGTAGCGCACGGCTCGGCGCAGGATTCTGCGGATGACGTAGCCGGCCTTCACGTTGGACGGCAGCTGGCCGTCCGCAATCGAGAAAGCTATCGCCCTGATGTGGTCGGCGATCACCCTCATGGCCACTTCGGTCTTTTCGTTCTCGTGGTATTTGTGTCCGGAGAGTTCCTCTATCTTGCGGATCATTCCGGAAAACACATCGGTGTCGTAGTTGCTCGTCTTGCCCTGAAGCACCATGCAGAGCCTCTCGAAGCCCATTCCTGTGTCGATGTTCTTGGCAGGGAGCGGCTCCAGAGATCCGTCAGCCTTTCGGTTATACTGCATGAACACCAGGTTCCAGATCTCGATGACCTGGTCGTTGTCGGTGTTGACGAGATCCTTTCCGGGGACCTTGGCGATCTCCTCGTCAGGACGCAGGTCGATGTGAATCTCGCTGCAAGGCCCGCAGGGGCCCGTGTCGCCCATCTCCCAGAAATTGTCGTGCTTGTTGCCAAGGATGATGTGATCCTCCGGCATCAGCTTCATCCATGCGGCCTTGGCCTCCTCGTCAAGCGTGGTCCCGTCTTCTGCTGAACCCTCGAAGACTGTCGCGTAGAGTTTAGACTTGTCGATCTTGTAAACCTCTGTCAGCAGTTCCCAGGCCCAACTGATGGCCTCGGTCTTGAAATAGTCCCCGAAGCTCCAGTTCCCCAGCATCTCGAACATCGTGTGATGTCTTCCGTCGTGTCCCACGGCTTCGAGGTCGTTGTGCTTTCCGCTGACCCTCAGGCACTTCTGTGAGTCTGTCGCCCTTTTCATCTTAGGAACGCTGTTTCCGAGGAATATGTCCTTGAACTGGTTCATACCGGCGTTGGTGAACATCAGCGTCGGGTCATTCTTGATCACCATCGGTGCGGACGGTACAATTGTGTGTCCCTTTGATGCGAAGAAGTCCAAAAATTGCTGTCGAATCTCTTTGGCGGTGTACATATCTAAAAATCAATTACATCATGAATATATTTCCGTTTTCATCTGAAAATATCTTTCAGAAAGGCACGGAATTGGCAAAATTATAACATTTTTCGGGATATATCGCAAAAAAGGGTATATTTGTAGACTATGGGGAAGTATATTCTCAATCCGGAGACCTTATTATATGAGATAAAGGAGGTGTCCTTGAAGTCGAAAGTCTTCAAGGGGCTGCTGCTGTTCGCCGGAAGCGTGGCGATGGCGGTTCTCTATATATGGCTCTTCACGTCGGTTTTGGGCTACGATCTGCCCAAGACCGCGTTTCTGAAGGCGGAGCACGCCCGCTGGGATGCCAGGATAGACCTCATGAACACCAAGCTTGACCGCTACGCCGAGATATTGGACGCCCTCAGGGTGAGGGATGACGACATCTACAGATCCATATTCGGAATGAACGAGATTCCCGCAGGGGTCCGCGAGGCAGGCATCGGAGGAGTCGACAGGTACTCGTTCCTTGATGGTCTTGAACCGGACAACAGGCTGAAAAACACCGCGTTGAGGATAGACAGGCTTACGAGAAAGACTTACGTCCAGAGCAAGTCCTTTGATGAGGTGGCCGCGGTGTCCAAGACCGCCGGTGACATGGCGTCATGCATTCCGGCCATCCCTCCTATAGTGCCGGATCAGTCAAAGTACAGGCTCTCCAGCAGGTTCGGTTACAGGACCGACCCGTTCACGGGTTCCGCAAAGATGCACACCGGACTCGACTTCGCGATGAAGACCGGCAACCCTGTCTACGCTACAGGTGATGGTGTCGTGGAGTCTGTGAAGTTCGAATTTTTCGGCTACGGCAATTCAATCACGATAGACCATGGGTTCGGCTACAAGACGATCTACGCCCATCTTAATTCTGTCAAGGTGATCGAGGGCATGAAGGTGAAGAGGGGGGACTGCATCGCCGAGAGTGGAAAGTCCGGGCGCTCCAGTGGCCCTCATCTTCATTATGAGGTTGTCTATAAGGGGCAGAAGGTGAACCCGGCGAACTATCTGGACTTGTCGATGTCCGCGTCGGAGTATTCGGACATGGTCAGGATGAGGGAAGATGAGTCAGGCTCTTCGCCCTCTTCCACAAGACGGGCCTTCAGTGTCAGACGTCGTTAGGGAGGAAGGATAATGGGGGCGAAGTACGAGTTTGACAAGACACGGATGGAATTCCGTAAGGTCACACATTCTGTATGGACTGTTCTTGGAAAGGCGGCGAAGTATTTTCTTGTCACCGCTTCTCTGGCTGTTGTCTACTATGTGGTCTTTTCTTTTGTGATAAGCACGGACTCGGAACGCAGGCTCAAGAGGCAGAACCAGATGTACCGTCAGATGTATAAGGAGTTGTCTGAAAGGGAGGAACTTGTCGGGGATGTGCTGGATGGGCTGAGGGCCAAAGACAACGAGATTTACCGCCGTCTGTTCAATTCTGACGCCCCGGATCCCGGGAGCATCTACAACTATGCCATGCTGTCGGACGTGGATTCGCTTCAGGATGGTTTGATCGTGAGTTATTCGAAGGTCAAGCTTGACACTTTGGCCAAGGTGTCTGACCGCGTGGAGGCGAATTTCAGAAAGATAATGGAGGTGATTTCGGACGATGCGGCCGTACTTCCTCCGATGACTAATCCTTTGGGAACCTTCTCGTACGCTAGGACTGGAGCCTCTGTCGGAGACAGAATCAATCCTTTTTATAAGGTCAAGACGTTTCATGGCGGGCTTGACCTTATCTCGCAGCAGGGTGAGACGGTGAGCGCGGCGGCTGATGGTATTGTCAAGGAGGTGACACATTCCACGAAGGGGCTGGGGAATGTCGTGTCCATCGACCACGGCAACGGCTATATCACCCGTTACGCGCATCTCGAGAACACCCGGGTCTCCAAAGGACAGAAAGTCACGAGAGGGCAGAGGATCGGCCAGGTCGGGATGTCCGGCAACTCGTTCGCCCCGCATCTTCATTATGAGGTGTTCAGGGACACATTGCGGATGGATCCTTTGAACTATCTTTTCGCGTCAGTCAGCCCGGATGACTACATGGGTATGCTTTTCATGTCCGCCAACACCGGACAGTCAATGGATTAACAAAACAAAATGGATAATGGAAAAGTTGTATTATACTATCGGAGAGGCCGCGGACATACTGGGGGAGAGCACCTCGCTGGTGAGGTTTTGGTCAAACTCGTTCCCTAAGTACATCAAGCCTAAGAGGAACGCCAAGGGCAACCGTCTTTTCACGGCTGAGGACCTGGCTTGCCTGAAACAGATCCACCTGCTTGTCAAGGAGCAGGGACTGACCCTTGAGGGGGCTGCGAAGAAAATGGCCGCCGAAAGAAAGACCGTGGATGGGCGTGTGAAGGCGTTGGACAGCCTCAAGGAGATCCGTCGCCAGTTAGTGGAGGTAAAGAAGTCTTTGTGAATATGATAGCAAGGGACATCACTTCAGCCATCGAGTCGTTCGCCCCGCTTTCCATTCAGGAGAGTTGGGACAACAGCGGCCTTATCATAGGCTCTCCGCTGCAGGAGGTCCACGGAGTCCTTCTGGGGTTTGACTGTACCCCGGAACTTGTGGATGAGGCTGTGGAGCGAGGCGCCGACATGATTGTGACGCATCATCCTTTGATATTCGGTGGCGTCAGGAAGATCTCTCCCGAGGATCCGGTCGGACTGGCGATCCTGAAGGCGGCCTCGGCCGGAATCGCGGTCTATGCCGCCCACACATCCGCCGACAAGGTCCTCGCCGGGGTCAGCGGAGCGATGGCGAGACGATTGGAGCTCAAGGATATTCAGATACTTGACGAAGACCCCGAAGGCTATGGCCTTGGCGCTGTGGGCGACCTTCCGCAACCGATGGAAGCCGTAAGATTCATTGAATATGTCAAGTCGAGGTTCGGCCTTAGGGTAGCCCGGTGCTCGCGTCTCCCGGAAGTGCCGGTGAGCCGTGTGGCTATGTGCGGAGGATCCGGCGGGTCGCTGATTGAAAACGCCCGCAAGGCTGGCGCTCAGGCGTACCTTTGCGGAGACATCTCCTACCATCATTTCTTCACGACTAAGGATTTTATGGTCATGGATATAGGCCATTTTGAAGGTGAAGTTGAGATTGTGGACATATTATTTTCTCTGTTAAGGAAAAATTTTCCTAACTTTGCAATCTGTACCAGCGCGAGGCTGGAAAAAAGTAATCCGGTATATTATTATTAGTCAGATAGCTATATGGCAACTAAAAAAATCAAGAAAGTCGAGACTCCAATAGACCAGAGGGAGACGTTTGTGTCCCTTCAGAAGAATTTCGCTGACTCTGAAATCAGCGTTGAGGAAAAGCTTAAGACACTCTACGCGCTTCAAGAGGCGGACTCTGCGATTGACAAGATCATGCAGATGCGCGGTGAGCTTCCGTCTGAGGTCGAGGCTCTTGAGAACGAGATAGCCGATCTGAAGGCCCGTCAGACCCAGGATGCCGCTGTCATCGAGGCTTACAACCAGACCATCGCTGAGAACAGGCAGAACATTGTGGACTGTGACGCCCAGATCGAAAAGTACCAGCAGCAGCTGAACGACATCTCCAACAGCCGTGAGTACGATTCCATCAACAAGGAGATTGAGAATCAGGGACTTCTTCGTCAGATCGCCCAGAAGAACATCAATGACACCAAGGCGGCCATCGCTGAGAAGAAAGATGACATCGAGTCTTTGAAGGACTACATCTCCATCAGGACCGATGATCTCAAGGCCAAGAAGGAAGAGCTCGCCACGATCGTGGAGTCGACGTCAAAGGAGGAAAAGAAACTCCGTGCCGTCCGTGAGGAATGCGCCAAAAAAATCGATCCGAGAACCATGAGCGCCTACGACCGAATCCGCGCCAGCGTTCACAACCATCTTGCCGTTGTCTCTGTCTACAACGGAGACTCTTGCGGAGGCTGCTTCAGCACGATCACTCCTCAGCGTCTTGTCGACATCGCTTCGAACCGGAAGCTGATCATCTGCGAGCATTGCGGAAGGATCATCGTCAATCCGGATTTTGAATAGACCGGCGCTCAACTTCGGAGAATATGCCTGACCAACCCGGAAAGACCACCAAAAAAAAGGCGAGGCCAGTCAATCTTGACACACTTGGGCTTGAGATGGGAAACAAACCGCCTCAAGCTCTTGAAGTCGAAGAGGCTGTCCTTGGAGCCATGCTGATCGAGCCCTCATCCGTCGACACGGCGCTTGAGGAGCTTACCGCGTCATGCTTCTACGATCCCCGTCATAGGATGATCTTCGAAGCGATGACCGAGCTCGTGAACGAGCATGTGTCTGTCGACATCGTGACCGTCAGCACAAAACTCCGGGAGAAAGGCAACCTTGAGGCCGTCGGCGGTCCTGTCGCCCTTGCCGGGCTGTCCGAGAAGGTCGGAGCGGCCGCTCACATCGAGTACTATGTCCGCATCCTCAAGCAAAAGAATATCCAGAGGGAGCTTATCACGGCTTCGTACCAGATTCTCAAGGAAGCCTACGATGACTCTGTGAATGTGGATCTCTTGATTGACGAGTCTCAGTCAAGGATTTACAGCGCCATCCAGAGCAGCGTGAAGAATGACATCAAGGAAGTCGGCTCGGTGATCAACGAGGCGATGAGGGAGGTGGAGAAGAATCAGAACGCCTCAGGTGGCCTGAGTGGTGTTCCGTCCGGTTTCCCGTCTTTGGACCGAGTCACAAGGGGGTGGCAGAAATCCGATTTGATCATCCTTGCCGCCCGTCCTTCCGTCGGTAAGACGGCCTTCGCCTTGAACCTGGCCAGGAACGCGGCCGTGGATTATCACATGCCGGTGGCTGTGTTCTCCTTGGAGATGTCCGCCTTGCAGCTGGTCATGAGACTTATGACGACCGAGTCCGGCCTGTCGGCCGACAAGCTCAAAGGCGGAACCAAACTGGATCCATGGGACTGGCAGCAGCTTGAGACCAGGCTGGCGAACCTATCAAAGGCTCCGCTGTACATTGACGACACTCCAAGCATTCCTCTGATGGAGTTCAGAACCAAGATCAAGAGGTTGGTGAAGGCCAAGGATGTCCGTCTGGTGATTGTCGATTACCTTCAGTTGATGCAGGGACCGGCCGAGCTGCGCGGAATGCGTGAGCAGGAGGTGGCTGCCATTTCCAGAACCTTGAAGGCTACCGCGAAGGAACTTAACGTCCCGATCATAGCCCTGTCCCAGTTGTCCCGTGACGCTGTCAAGAGAACAGGCGGCAGCGGAAAGCCGCAGCTGAGCGATCTTCGCGAGTCTGGATCAATCGAGCAGGACGCCGACATGGTGATATTCATTCATCGTCCTGATTATGTGGGGCTCGGAGAGACTCCGGATGGGAAAGAAACCACGCAGATAATCATCGCCAAGCACCGTAACGGTGAGGTGTGCGACATCGACATGCTCTTCAAGGCCGAGCAGGTTCGCTTTGTCGAGCCGGGAGACACTCTGACCGCCAGGGCGGAGGACATGGGAGGCACGGAATCCGCGATGAACTCGGCGATGAACAGCGAGTTTGACAATAACACTGAATTCTGATGAACGCATCGAAACTTTTCGGCGCCCTTGCGGCCATATTCATTCTGTCTTCCGTGACGGCTTTCGCCTCAGGTGAGGGAAAGTGTATTCCTGTCAAGAGGCTGAAGGAGGAGAATCTGGCTTTTAAGGGAGGCGAGAAGTTAGTGTTCACTATTCATTACAAATGGGGGCTGGTCAATGCGGATGTGGCCCAGGCCACACTGAAGGTTGACACGACTGTCCTGAACGGACGGAAAGTCTTCCATGCGTCCTTGACTGGCAAGACGCAGAAATTCTATGAGAAATTGTTCCGTGTCAAGGAGGATCTTGATTCATGGTTCACCCGCGACGGCATGCGGCCGATGAAGTTCACCCGGTTCGCAAGGGAAGGGAAGTACACCTGCACGAACCTATATTCGTATGTACATGCTCCCGGTAATGAGCATATAAACGCCTCGCTGAGCAATTCCAGAAAAGGGGAATTCTCGGCCACATTGCCGTTGGACAGATGTACTTACGACATCCCGCTGATGTACTATGTGCTCCGTAACGTTGACGTGAGTCTGCTTAGGGAGGGCGAGGATTATCCGATGACCTTCGCTGTGGATGATGATGTCTATACCTTGCATTTCAAATACTTAGGTAAAGAAAACAAAGATGTCTCAGGGATCGGGACCGTCCGTTGCCTCAAGTTCAGCTTCGAGGTGGTCTCCGGTGAGGTTTTCTCCGGGGATTCGGATCTTTACGGATGGTTCTCGGACGATGACAACAGGATTCCTGTATGGTTCTCGGCCCCTTTGAAGGTCGGTCAGGTGCAGGGACGCCTGAGGAGCTATTCGGAACTCAAGAATCCTTTTTCTTCAAAGATTGAATAGGATGGCGTCCGGGGAAGTCTCACATAAGGGTATGGTTGTGTCTGTCGGGAAGGACAGCGTGTCCGTACGGATTGTGTCCGAATCAGCCTGTTCCTCCTGCCATGCGGCCGGTCTCTGCGGTGCGGCGGAGTCCAAGAAGAAGATTGTGGAGGTTCCGCTATATGGAGGACAGACATATTCGATAGGCCAGGAGGTGGAGGTCTGCCTTGCAAGAAAGATGGGGCTGAAGGCTGTTCTGCTCTCTTATGTGATTCCTTTGATGATATTACTGATTTTAGTGTTATCTTTGTCGTCGATTGGACTCGGCGAGCTGGCCTCCGGGCTGGTTTCGATCGGGGGGATCGCAGTGTATTACCTCATACTCTACCTCTGCAGGAACCGCCTTGCGGAAGGGTATGTGTTTTATATTCGGAAATAACTAATTAATTAGCTTTTATTTGGCTTTATGACAACAACAATCATCTGGACCATCGCAGTCATCACGGGGCTTGGCCTCCTGCTGGCGTTGGCCCTCTACCTTGTCGCCCAGCGGTTCAAGGTCGAGGAGGATCCGCGCATCGAGGAGGTTGAGAAGGCTATGCCAGGCGCGAACTGCGGAGGTTGTGGTTTCGCCGGCTGCCACGCATTCGCGGAGGCTGCGGTGAAGGCCCCGAATCTGGACAACAATTTCTGTCCTGTCGGAGGCAATGAGACAATGAAGAAGGTCGCCGCTATCCTTGGCTACGAGGTCAAGGAGAAGGCACCGATGGTGGCTGTGGTGCGCTGCGGTGGCACCTGCGCCGCCAGACCAAGGGTCAATGAATATGACGGCACGTCCTCCTGCAAGGTCAAGGCCGCCCTTTACGCCGGCGACACCGGATGCGCTTTCGGTTGTCTCGGTTGCGGGGACTGCGTGGCCGCCTGTCAGTTCGGAGCCTTGTCGATGAATCTTGAGACAGGCCTGCCTGTCGTGGATCAGGAAAAATGTACGGCTTGCGGCGCCTGCGTCAAGACCTGTCCTAAGTCAATCATTGAACTTCGTGCAAAAGGTCCGCGCGGAATGAGGGTTTACGTTTCCTGCGTGAACAAGGACAAGGGACCGGCCGTTAAGAAGGCTTGCTCTGCCGGCTGCATTGGCTGCGGAATCTGCGCCAAAACCTGCACCCACGACGCCATCACCGTCGAGAACAACGTGGCTTACATTGACTTCACGAAGTGCAAGCTTTGCCGTGAGTGCGAGGCTATGTGCCCTACAGGAGCGATCGTCGGGGTCAACTTCCCTAAGCCACTGGACAAGGATGCCGTCAAGGCCCGTGTCCAGGAACGTCAGAAAAAGGCCAGAGAGGCCGCCGCCACTGTAAAGAAGGAGGAACAGAACAATGGCTAACAGAACATTCTCTATCGGAGGCGTCCACCCGAATGACGCCAAGATATCGCGCGACTGCGCCATAGAGGCTCTTCCGCTGCCTCAGACCGTGTACATTTCCCTTGCCCAGCACATCGGCGCTCCGGCCAAGCCGGTTGTCGCTGTGGGTGACAAAGTAAAGGTCGGCCAGCCGATAGCTGAGCCGGGCGGGTTCGTGTCCGCCTTCATCCACTCTTCCGTTTCCGGAACAGTGAAGTCCATCGGCCCGCGCAAGGATCTCGCCGGCAACACACAGACCTACGTCGAGATCGCCGTGGAAGGAGACGATTGGGCTGAGGGCATAGACCGTTCAGAAACCCTCGTGACAGACATCCCTGAGGACGGAAAGGCCATCATCGAGAAGATTCGTCTCGGCGGAGTCGTCGGACTCGGTGGAGCCACATTCCCTACTCATGTGAAACTCACCCCGCCTCCAGGAAAGAAGTGCGAGATGCTGATCATCAACGGCTGCGAGTGCGAGCCTTATCTGACATCCGACTTCCGTACCCTTCTTGAGAAGGGCGAGCAGGTTGTTGTGGGCACGGCTCTCATCAAGCAGGCCCTTGGTGTCGCCGACGCGACCATCGCCATTGAGGACAACAAGCCGGAGGCGATCGAGCATATTCAGAAAGTTCTTGCGGAATTGAAAGGCAAGTCTTCCAAGTACGACGGCATCGTGGTGCTTCCGCTGATGAAGAAATACCCGGAAGGTGGTGAGAAACAGCTGATTGACGCTGTGATGCACCGTCAGGTGAAGTCAGGCGGACTGCCTATCGATGTTGGCGCTGTGGTTCAGAACGTCGCGACGGCTCTTGCCGTCTATGACGCCGTGCAGAAGAACAAGCCGTTGATTGACAACTCGGTGACCGTGACCGGTGAGTGCTTCCCTAAGCAGGCCAACCTGCTTGTCAGGGTCGGAACTCCGCTCCGTTACATCATCGACTACCTCGGAGGCGTTCCTGAGAATGCCGCCAAGATCATAAGCGGCGGCCCTATGATGGGCAAGGCGATCGCCAATCTCGACGCCGCCACCCTCAAGGGGACTGGAGCTCTGCTCTTCCTCACCGAGGAACAGACCAAGAGACATCCGGAAGGGCATTGCATCCGTTGCGGAAAATGCGCTGACGCCTGCCCTATGGGACTTGAGCCGTTCCTGCTCTACCGTCTCGCCAAGGCCGGAAACACGGATGAGCTTGAGGCCAACGCCGCTCAGGATTGCATCCAGTGCGGATGCTGTCTTTACACCTGTCCTTCCTACATTCCGCTGCTGGACATCATAAGCATGGCGAGAGGTCAGGTCATGGGAATAATGAGGGCTCGCGCCGCTGCCGCCAAGGCCGCAGCTGAAGCCGCAAAAGCAAAAACTGTTTAAGAATATGGAAAGATTGTTGGTTTCACCTTCTCCGCACCTTCATTCCAAGACCACCACACCGGTCCTGATGAGGGATGTCGTGATCGCCTTGATTCCGGCTGTTTTGGTTTCGGTCGTGTTCTACGGCCTTGCCGAACTGTTGGTTCTGGCTGTCAGTGTCATCTCTTGCGTGGCGCTGGAGTATTTGATCACTAAATATCTGCTTAAGGCTCCGTCCACCGTCGGTGACTGGTCGGCGGCCGTGACCGGAATCCTGCTGGCGCTCAACCTGCCGGCTTCGACCCCTTGGTGGGTTGTGTTCATCGGAGCCGTGGTCGCCATCGGAGTCGCGAAGATGACTTTCGGCGGTCTCGGACAGAATGTATTCAACCCGGCTCTCGTGGGCCGTGTGTTCCTGCTCATCTCGTTCCCGACCTACATGACCAACTGGACAATCCCTGGAGGCCTTTTCGGGGCGGACGCGATTTCGGGAGCGACACCTCTCGGTATTATCAACGAGGGCTTGATGAAAGGACTTTCCGCTTCAGACCTTATCGCCCAGAATGGCTTTTCAGCGTCGCAAATGCTCTTCGCCAACATCGGCGGATCCGCCGGAGAGGCGAGCGCCATCGCCATTCTGATCGGTTTCATCTATCTGCTTGTCCGCAAGGTCATCAAGCCGTGGATCACGCTTTCCATCCTTGGAACAGTGGCCGCGGTCTCATGCATCTTCTGGCTTGCCGATCCGACTCAGTTCACCGACCCGGCCTTCAACCTCCTCACCGGTGGTCTTCTCCTCGGTTCCTGCTTCATGGCGACCGACTATGTGACCTCGCCGATGAGCACGAAAGGCGGCATCATCTTCGGTGTTGGAATCGGTTTCATCACGTTGATGATCAGGTATTTCGGTTCGTATCCGGAAGGAGTCAGCTTCGCTATTCTTATCATGAACTCTGTGGTTCCGCTTCTGAACAAGTGGTTCCATCAGAAAAAATACGGGAGGGCATAGATCATGGCTGTAAAATCAAATCTCACCACAATGGTGGTCTGCCTGACAATTGTCAGCCTTGTCTGCTCCGCTCTTCTGGGTGGAATGTACGCCCTGACCGCCGAGCCGATCGCAAAGGCGAACGCTGACATCCTCAAGGCTTCCATCGGAGCCGTGCTTCCGGAAGGGGGCGAACTCTCCGAGGCCAAACCTGTCGAGGTCGGCGGGCAGGCTTCTGAATATTATGTCAGCACCAAGGACGGCGCTCCGGTGGCATACGCCGTGAAGTCAACAACCGTCGGATTCGGCGGTCCGCTCGTCCTGATGGTCGGCATCACCGCCGACGGAGTTGTTTACAACACATCCGTCCTGTCCCACAACGAGACCCCTGGTCTTGGGGCCAAGTGCAACACCGATGAGAAGTTCATGAACCAGTTCAAGGGCTTTGATCCTTCTTCCAAGACTTTGACAGTCAAGAAGGACGGTGGCGATGTGGATGCAATCACAGCCTCCACTATAACCTCCAGGGCTTACGCGCTGGCCATTGACAACGCCGTGAAGGCTTTCAATTCAATCAAAGGAGAATAGGCTATGAGCAGCAATAAACTGAATCTTTTCACCAAAGGTTTCCTGAAGGAAAACCCTACTTTTGTACTGCTTCTGGGTATGTGTCCTACGCTGGCGACCACGACCTCGGCCATCAACGGCCTCAGCATGGGTCTCGCCACACTTTTCGTCCTGGTGCTTTCGAACATCGCCATCTCGGCGATCGCTCCTGTGGTTCCTGACAAGGTGCATATTCCTGTCTATATCGTGGTCATCGCCACTTTCGTGACGATCCTCCAGTTCGCCATGCAGGCCTACACTCCGGCGATGTACGCCACCCTCGGTCTGTTCATCCCGCTGATCGTGGTGAACTGTATCGTCCTCGGACGCGCGGAGGCGTTCGCCAACAAGAACGGCATCCTCGACTCCGCCCTTGACGGACTTGGAATCGGATGCGGCTTCACACTCTCCCTGACAGTAATCGGAATTGTCCGCGAGATTCTGGGAAGCGGCTCTGTCTTTGGCCTCAAGTTGATCTCCGGCGACGGAATCCTCGTGTTTGTGATGGCTCCGGGAGCGTTCCTCGCCCTGGGTTACCTTATGGTACTGTTCAACAAAATCGCTAAAAAGAACTAAGCCATGGAATATTTTCTCATAATAATCTCGGCGATATTCGTCAATAACATCATGCTCGCCCAGTTCCTGGGCACATGTCCGTTCCTGGGTGTCTCCAACAAGATCTCCACAGCGACCGGTATGGCCGGTGCGGTGTGCTTTGTGATCACCCTCGCGACTTTGGTGACTTATCTGATCAATCAGTATCTTCTGGAAGCCTTCGGACTTCAGTTCCTTCAGACCATAGCGTTCATCCTTGTGATCGCCGCTCTCGTGCAGATGGTGGAGATCGTGCTGAAGAAGATCAGTCCGTCCCTCTATCAGGCCCTGGGAATATTCCTTCCTCTGATCACCACGAACTGCGCCGTGCTTGGTGTGGCTCTCAACGTGGTCACAAAGGAGTTCGCTTTCGGTGGCCCCGCACACATGCTGAACCTCGGTGAGTCCGTTGTGTATGCCTTCGCCACTGCCGTCGGCTACGGAATGGCCCTCGTGCTGTTCGCCGGCCTTCGCGAGCACCTCGACTTGAATGATGTTCCTAAGCCGTTCAAAGGCATTCCGATAGCCCTTATCACTGCAGGAATCCTCGCCATGGCTTTCATGGGATTCTCTGGTCTAGTATAGATTTTGTAGAAATCATCTGCCTTATTGGTTTCATTAATTTACAATGGTTATGAAAAAGACATTATTGGTCCTCACGCTTCTTATCGGTTCGGTGGCGGTCGCATTCGCCCAGCCAAAGTCAATCGGAGGTCGCCTCGGTAATTATGGCATCGATGTCAGCTACGAGAATTACATCATGGGAGGGTCCGATTTCCTTGAGTTCGGTCTTGGACTGGACAATGGGTTCAGCACGAGCGCATTCCATGTGGACGGCATCTATAACTTCATGATTGTTCAGCCAGACTGGACTCCAAAAGGGAAATGGGGATTCTATGCCGGTCCAGGTGCCAGCGTGGCTGTGTGGGAGAATGATGAGAACGAGAACACTGTGTATGCCGGATTCGTCGGCAATGTCGGTTTGGAGTACACATTTGATTTCCCTCTTCAACTGTCTGTGGATTTCCGCCCGAGACTTATGTTCGGTGACGGTGGCATTAGAGGCGATGGTCCGTTTGCCCTGGGCATCGGTGTCCGCTACGCATTCTAACAAGCAGGTAATCTGTCAGGATTACTAATATTAAAGGATAATATTTAGGAAAGTGTGGGCTTTCATGATGGAAACCCGCACTTTTTTATGCTTTTGGAGCGATAATTTGGTATTTTTGTAAAATTGCTTTTAGCGATCAAAGGACGGTAATATTATGGCAGGGAATTTCTCGCTCACCATGAGCTGGGCGGAAGATGTAATATTCAATAATAAACGAATCTCACTGGGTGACCTTCCTATGGGTGAGGTTGAGGCGTGTTATAAATTCCTTGAGGGGTTCGCCTCCGAGAAGGTGATCTACGGAATCAATACCGGTTTCGGCCCTATGGCGCAGTGGAGGGTGGATGACAAGTACCTGAAAGACCTTCAGTACAACATAATCCGAAGCCATTCCACAGGTGCGGGTGAGCCTCTGGATGACATCTATGTCAAGGCGGCGATGATCGCCCGTCTGGGAACTTTCCTTCAGGCCCGCTCGGGTGTGCATCCGGATCTGGTCAAGTTGCTGGTGGAGATGATCGACAGGAATATATTCCCGTTCATTCCTCAGCATGGCAGTGTCGGAGCGAGCGGTGATCTGGTTCAGTTGGCCCACATGGCGCTCTGCATGATAGGTGAGGGTAAGGTTCATTATAAGGGAGAATGGCGTCCGTCCGCCGAGGTTCTGAAAGAGAATGGCCTGGAACCGTTCAAGATTCATATCCGCGAAGGATTGTCAATCTCCAACGGAACTTCGTTCATGACAGGAATCGGCGTGGTCAACCAGATTTATGCGGACAGGCTTCTGGACTGGGCCACGCTGGCTTCCGTGATGATGAACGAGATCGCCTCGTCGTTCGATGACCTTATGTCGGAGGAATTGAACGAGGTGCGCCGCCACGAAGGGCAGCAGGTGATTGCCGCCAGGATGAGGGCTCTTTCGGAGGGAAGTGGCTGTCTGCATAAGCGCGAGCACGAACTCTACGACAACGGCCACGCCTCTGACCGTACTTTTGACCATAAGGTTCAGGCCTACTATTCGTTGAGATGTACTCCGCAGATCCTAGGTCCTGTCTATGAGACGTTCGCCAATGCCCGCAGGGTGCTTGAGGAGGAACTGAATTCCGCATGTGACAACCCGATTGTGGATCATGTGGCGAAGAATGTCTTCCACGGCGGCAATTTCCACGGGGACTACATCTCGTTGGAGGAGGACAAGGTGAAGATCGCCACTGTAAGGATGTCCATGACGGCCGAGCGTCAGCTCAACTACTTGTTCCATGACCGCATCAACGGCATCCTCCCTCCGTTCCTGAATATGGGAACGCTCGGACTGAACTACGGAATGCAGGCATGCCAGTTCACGGCCACTTCAACAACGGCTGAATGTCAGACTCTCGCTATGCCGAATTACGTCCACAGCATTCCGAACAACAACGACAATCAGGACATAGTGAGCATGGGCACCAACACGGCTCTGCTTACCAAGCGTGTCATCGACAACACCTATCAGGTATTCGCTATCCATTACATCGCTTTGGCTCAAGCTGTTGACTGTCTCGGAATCGCCGGCAGACTCGCCCCGACTTCCAGAAAGGTCTATGATGATGTCCGTGCGATAATCCCTAAGTTCGTGGAGGACAATCCGTTCTACGAACAGATTGCGGCCGTGGAATCATATCTTAGAGACAATCCTTTAAATCTCAAGTAGATGGAACTTTTCCCTGAACTCGAAAAGAGGTACACCAAAGATCAGTACACAGCGCGTGAGGCGCAGCGGATGGCTGAGTTCATCGCTTTCGGTCCGATAGTCTTCCAGGCTTCCCGCCTGCTGGTGAAATACGGCATCCTGGATCTTCTTCGCGACCATCGCGAAGGACTGACGGAGAAAGAGATCGTCGAGGCTGTCGGAGTCTCTGAATATGCCGTAAAGTGTCTTCTGGAAGCTGGCCTCTGCATTGGTACTGTGCTGGTTGACACCGAGACAGACCGATTCACAATCTCCAAGGTAGGCTGGTTTTTGCTTACGGATGAGGCCACGAAGGTCAACATGGATTTCAACAACGATGTCAACTACGAGGGCTTCTTTCATCTGGATGAGTCCTTCAGGGAGCATCGCCCTGCCGGCCTGAAATGTCTGGGAGATTGGAACACGATTTACGAAGGTCTTTCCGCCCTTCCAGAGCCGGCCCGGACAAGCTGGTTCGCATTTGATCATTTCTATTCAAACAATTCTTTCGAGGCGGCTCTGAAGATAATATTCGACCGTCCTGTGAAGAATCTGCTTGATGTCGGCGGCAACACCGGAAAATGGGCTCTTCAGTGCGTTTGCCATGATCCTGACGTTCAGGTCACTATCTTTGACCTGCCTCAGCAGATCGGTTTGATGAGGAAAGAGACTGCCGGCAGGCCGGGGGCGGAGAGGATCCACGGCTGTGGAGGCAACCTGCTCGATCCGGAGACCAGATTCCCTGTTGACAAGGAATATGATGTCATCTGGATGAGCCAGTTTCTGGACTGTTTCTCCGAGGACGAGATCCTGAGCATTCTGCGCAGGGCGGCGGAGATTCTCCGTCCCGGAGCGAGACTCTGCATCATGGAACTCCTTTGGAACAGACAACGTTTTGAGCCGGCGGCCTTTTGCTTGACTATGACCAGCCTGTATTTCACTGCGATGGCCAACGGCAACAGCAAGATGTACTATTCCGAGGATCTGACGAGGCTGATAGAGAAAGCCGGCATGAGAGTCGAGAAAATCATCGACGGCATAGGCCAAGGTCATAACATATTGATTTGCGTTAAAGAATAACAACAAAATAATGAGTAAGGAAGAAATAATCACCAAGGTCAACGGATTCCTCGTTGACGAGTTTGAGATCGATGCGGCGCTTTTGAACGACAATGCCGCCCTCAAAAAGGATCTGGGCATCGACAGTCTTGACATTGTGGATATCATAGTCTTGATAGACAAGGAATTCGGCGTCAAGGTCAAGTCAGAGGAACTCGGCAGGCTCACCACTTTGGGCAGCCTTTACGATTTCATTGAGGAAAAGATAGCTTAGGAATATAACCACGCTCCAACCTGATGGGCGCTTATAGGAGTGAATATGTCCGAGAGCGGAGAAAGGCAGTGGCAAGGCACGACTGACGGGACTTCGTGGATGCACAGGTCTCTGATCGGGATGATGAAGGTCATTCCGCTGTGGTTCTTTTACCTGCTGATGAGCCTTGTGATTCCGTTCTACATGATATTCAATCATAAAGGGTACATTTCCAATTACCACTACTTCCGCCGCAGGCAAAGTTTCGGACCTCTGGAATCTTTCCTTCATGTGCTCGCATGCCACTGGATGTTCGGAACTGTCATAATGGACAGATTCGCGTCATATTCAGGAAAGAAATTCAAGGTGGAAGTTCCGCAGATGCCGATGTATGAGGAACTTTGCTCAGAAAAGAGTGGCTTTCTGCAACTGAGTTCGCACATAGGCAACGATGAACTGGCCGGCTATGAACTGAGACCTCCCAAGAAGATGAACGCATTGGTGTTCGGTGGGGAGGGTGCGGCTCTGACAGAGAACCGGGAAAGGATTCTTGGCGGAAACAATGTCCGCCTGGTGAGCATTTCAGAGGATATGTCCCATCTCGTGATCCTGAACAACGCCTTGGCTGACGGTGAGATTGTGAATATTCACGGAGACAGGGTCTTCGGGTCGAACCGCACAGTCCGCTGCGTGGTTCTTGGGGCTGAGGCTGAACTTCCTTTGGGACCGTTTCTGCTTGCTTCCATGAGAAGTGTCCCGGCGGTTTCGGTCTTTGTGATGAAGGTCGGGCTGAGAAAGTACCGTGTGCATCTGTTCCGCCCGGACGAAGGTTTGGAAGGCTTGGATGTGAGGGAAAGGGCTGAGGCGATGGCGAAAGCCTACGCCGGCGCCATCACGGAGATTCTGAAGCTCTACCCAGATCAATGGTTCAATTTTTACGAGTTCTGGAAAAATGACTGAGGACGATCTGAAAACTTTTGACTTCACGTCGGTGGACATCACGGAACTTCTGCCCCAGCGGAAGCCTTTTGTCATGATTTCCAGTCTGTTGTCGTGCTCCTACCAGAAAACCGTGACAAGATTTCTGATTCAGGATGACAATGTTTTTGTTGATGGCGGGAGACTTGTACCTGAAGGACTTGTGGAGAACATTGCCCAGACCTGCGCCGCGAGGATCGGCTTCATCAACAAGTACTTGCTTCATAAACCGGTCAGTGTGGGCTATGTTTGCGCCCTCAAGGATTTCAAAGTTCATGGAACCCCGTCTGTCGGAGAAGCCATCGAGACGGAAATCAACCTCAAAGGGGAATTCGGAACTATGCTGATGGTGGATGCAGAGATAAAATCAGACGGGAATATGATAGCGGAAGGCTCGATGGTGATAGCCTTGGACGAAACCAAGCCGGTCGGCGGGCATAAGGCCGTGGTCAAGGTTTCTGACAACATAATCTCCCCGTTGGGGACGACTACAGAAGAAAATTATGCGAAGGTGAAGGCCGGAGAGTCGGCGCTGAGGCTTTACGAATCCTCGAAAGATCTTCCGGAGCCATTCTTCGCATCGCTGATAGATGAAGAGTCTTTGGCTGATGAATATGCCGGGATGGATTCGTCGGCAAGAATTGGCGGACAAACTGGGCTGGACGGTCTGACACGCTTTGAGAAACGTATGATTCTCTCTGTGTCGAAGGCTTTGAAAGGAACCGGCATAGATCCGGCTTCTGATGACGTGCTGTTTGTGATTTCTTCCACGAAAGGTAATGTCGAGTTGCTGGACAGCGAGGCCGAGCCTTGCGGCGGAGATCCGGTCGAGAGGGAAAGACTCGGAAACTCGGCGGAGAAGGTCGCTGGATTCTTCGGCAACAAAAACACCCCTGTTGTGGCGTCAAACGCATGCATCTCAGGACTTTGCGCCCAGATCGCCGCGATGAGGCAGCTCAAGGCCGGAAAATACGGCACGGTGATCGTGACAGGATCAGATGTCCAGTCCAGATTCATCATTTCCGGATTTCAATCTTTCAAGGCATTGTCTCAGGAAGCCTGCAGACCGTTCGATGCCCAGAGGAAAGGGCTGAATCTCGGTGAGGCCGCCGCAACGGTCATATTCCAGTACAAGACACCAGGACCTGATGATTGGGTTCTGGTCAGTGGGGCGATCCGCAACGACGCGAACCACATTTCCGGGCCGTCCAGAACCGGGGAGGGAAGTTTCAGGGCGATCAAAGCGGCACTCGGTGATGTCAATCCTGAGTCTCTTGCACTTGTTTCGGTACACGGCACATCAACCGCCTACAACGACGAGATGGAATCCATCGCTTTGACCAGAGCCGGATTGCAGAACTTGCCTGTGAACAGCCTGAAAGGCTATTTCGGTCACACGATGGGAGTGGCGGGAATCCTTGAGGCCATCCTTTCGATGGCCTCTGTGGATGACGGAACTGTGCTTGGCACTCGTGGATATTCAGAGTGCGGGGTCTCCTGTCCGCTGGACATCTCGCCGGAACCGAGAAAGACGACGAAGCGGGCGTTCGCCAAGCTGCTGTCTGGGTTCGGAGGCTGCAATGCCGCCGCCATATTCATGAAAGGTGATATCTTTTTGAAAGGAGGTGAAAGATGAAGGTCAAGGCTCATGTCCTGATCACTCCGGAGAAAGTGGTCGTTGGCGAAAAAATACTTATCTTTGGCTCCACTGGGGCGGACCTTCTGGTGGAGATTTACCGGCAGAAGGTTGGGGACTATCCCAAGTTCTTCAAAATGGACCCTTTGGCACGCTTGGGATTCTTGGCAACGGAACTGCTTCTGGGTGAAGAGAATCCGAGAAGGACTGATTGTGAGGACAGGGCTGTGGTCCTGTTCAACAGGAGCGCATCCCTTGCGGATGACTCCGAGTACCAGAAAACAATAGGGAAAGATGGCTTCTTTCCCAGCCCGGCGGTGTTCGTCTACACGCTTCCGAACATTGTGACGGGGGAGATCGCCATTCGGAACAAGTACTACGGAGAGACTTCCTTTTATGTGCTTGAGAACAAGGACGAGGCGGTGATGAAAGAGATTGTGGAACAGGCGTTTCAGGATCCGGTGACGGAATCCGCGATTGCCGGCTGGCTGGAATGCTCTGATCCGGAACATTTTGAGGCTGAATTATATTTAATCGAAAAATAATATGGATGCACTTATCAACGAATTGAAGACAAAGATCATAGAGGCTTTGAAACTGGACGGCGTCACGCCGGAGGACATCGACGCTGACGCACCTCTTTTCGGAGAGGGGCTTGGACTTGATTCCATTGACGCATTGGAACTCATGCTTCTTCTGGAGAAGAACTACGGGATCAAACTGAAGAATCCTGCCGAGGGCAAGGAAGTCTTCAAGTCAGTAAGAACTATGGCCGAGTACATCAAGGCTAACCAGTCGAAGTAAGTGTCCTGGAGAATCGTCATAACTGGAGCCGGAATCATCTCCGCCATCGGGGTGGGGAAGGAGGCGACATTGCGTTCCCTTTCCGCCCGCAGAAGCGGCGTCGGAGGCCTCAGGCATCTGCAGACCGCACATTCCGACCTTCCTTGCGGGGAAGTGAATATGTCAGATAAGGAATTGAAGGTCTTTCTCGGAATCCCGGTCGACAAGGTGGTCCCGAGGACTGCTCTGTTCGGGATTATCGCTGTCAAGGAGGCGCTGGAGGAGGCCGGAGTCAAAGTTTCCGACCGTTCGGCCTTGATCTCGGGAACGACTGTCGGCGGGATGGATGTGACCGAGCGTCATTACCTTAAAGGAGGTAAAGCTCTTTTCCGCCTTCACGACTGTGGAAGTTGCACTGACGAGATCGCTGACTTTTTCGGCGGTTTCGGTCTAGTGACCACAATTTCCACGGCTTGTTCATCGGCGGCGAATTCCATCATGCTTGGGGCTGACCTGATCAGGAGCGGACGGTGCGATGTCGTTGTCGCCGGCGGTGCGGAATGCCTGACCAGATACCATCTCAACGGGTTCAATTCCCTCAAGATACTGGACAGCGAGCCTTGCCGGCCTTTTGACGCGACCCGTAACGGATTGAATCTCGGCGAAGGAGCCGGATTCATTGTCCTTGAAAGTGAGGAACATGCCTTGAAAAGAGACGCGAAGCCGCTTGGAATTCTCGATGGTTACGGCAACGCCTGCGACGCTTTCCACCAGACAGCCTCTTCGGACGACGGAGAGGGCGCTTTCCTTGCGATGTCCAAAGCCTTGAATATGTCGGGGTTGAATCCGGAAGACATTGACTATGTGAACGCTCATGGAACGGCTACGCCTAACAATGACGCAAGCGAGAGCCGTGCTATGATCCGTCTTTTCGGCGACAAGATCCCGTCTGTGTCTTCCACAAAGGCGTTCACCGGCCACACGACCAGCGCCGCCGGCAGCATTGAAGCGGTAATTTGTTTGCTGGCTCTCCGTCATGGCTTTATTCCGGCCAATCTTAATTGGAAAGAACCGTTTGACGGTGGTGTGATTCCGGAGGCGGAGGGACGTGAGGGCGTTCGGCTTGATCACGTCCTGTGCAATTCCTTCGGTTTCGGTGGCAATGATTCATCCTTGTTGATCTCTCGTTATGACAAATAGGATTTACATACGTTCAGCGGCTCAGATCTCTGTCCAGAAGCCTCTTTGTGAGGACGGGATGACGGATCCAGCATCATGTGCTGAACCTTATCTCAGGAGCCAGGATCCGGATTTCAAACCGTTCCTGAATCCTATGCAGGCGCGAAGGATGGGCTTGATTCTGAAACGCGCGATCGCGGTTTCCCTGACCGCCTTGAGGAATGCCGGAATCGAATGTCCGGACGCAATCTTCACTGGCACAGGGCTGGGCTGCATGGAGAACACGGAGAATTTCTTGACTGTAATGTGCAGGGATGGGGAAGAGATGCTTCCTCCGACCTATTTCATGATGTCCACCCACAACACGATCAGTTCGGCTGTGGCCATACTGCTTCGCTGCCACGGACAGAACTGCACCTATTCTCAGAAGGACATTTCCTTTGAGAGCGCATTGTTGGACGCTTTCATCCAGCTTCAAAACGGCGGGGTCTCCAACGCCCTCGTCGGTGCGCATGATGAGACAACTCCGGCCACCTACGACCTTCTGAAAGGTTGCGGCTACTTCGGCGATGGCGTCACCGCCGCCGAGGCTTCTTCCGCATTTGTGCTGTCCGCATCCCATGTCTCTTCGACAGGCTCAGAGACCCGGAGGATGATGTCACACGACCGGTCCCTGAGCCTGTCGAAGGGACCTCTCTGCGAACTGTCCGACGTCCAGATCCTCCACTCCCCGAAGAATCTGGAAACCATTGTCAATGAATATCATGCCTCGCGCGTCATCCGCAGCGCAGACTATTTCAAGCTCTTCGGCAAATGCTTCTCTGCCTCGGGTCTCGGGGTCTATGAGGCGGCGATGAGGATCTCCGGAGGACTTGACAAGGACATCCTCGTCGTGAACGACGCCGGAGAGGATGTCGGGCTTGTTTATCTTAAAGGCCTATGTGGAGACTGCTGACATTGTCCGTTGTCCAAAGCCTCCTTCTGTCTGGAGGCCAGGTGCTTCTCAAGTTCGCCCTTGAGAAGATGGGCAGTTTTGAGTGGACGTGGGCGTTCTTCGGCCGACTGCTGGTGAACTGGTGGTTCTTGGGCTGCGGCCTCTGCTACGCCGGCGGCACGGTCCTGTGGATGTATATCCTCAAAAGATTTCCGTTCAGCATGGCCTACCCGATGATCAGCCTGAGCTATGTGTTCGGAATGCTCGCCGCGATATTCATTTTCCACGAGAATATTCCTGCCACACGTTGGATTGGGGTGTTCCTGATCATCAGTGGGTGCGTGTTTATAGCTAAGTGATTATGAGAAGTTTAAGGATATTATTCATTGGCCTTGCGCTGCTTTTCGCCGCTTTATCGGCTTCCGGCGCTGACTATAAGCCGCTCACAGAGGCGCAGACCGTAGAGGCCATCAAAAAGATCGACGCTTCGTGCGCCGGAATCAAGAGCCTCAAGGCTGACTTCAGGCAGGTCAAGGACATAGCCATCCTTCAGGAGAAGATGGTATCCACAGGCAAGATGTGGTTCGCCGACGGAATGTTGAGGTGGGAATATGTCTCCCCGTACACCTACCTTTTCATTCTGAACAAGGAGAAGGTGCTTCTGCAGAGCAGCCAGACCTCCAGCAAGATGGACGTGAACTCGAACAGGCTTTTCAAGTCCATTGCGAGGATTATAATGAACAGCATAACCGGGCAGGGACTGGCCGGTGGCGGGGACTTCAAGGCGCGGATGTTTCTGGATGGCGACTGCTATGTGGCTGAGCTGGAGCCTCTTAAAAAGGAAATGAAGCAGATGTTCAAGATTGTCCGCCTGCATTTCGGCAAGGACTTGAAAGTCAATGAGGTGGATTTGGTTGACAACAGTGGCGAGACGGTGATCACGATTCTGAACGCTGAATATAACAAGACGGTCGATGCGAAGGTTTTTGTTGTTGATTAGCTTGCTGCTGATTTCGGCTTTTTCTTCTGGTGCATATGTCGCTTCGACAGGCTCAGCGACCAGAAATATATCGGTCACTGAGCTTGCCGAAGTGACCGACACAACCGAATCGCCCTATATTTTCCCTTTCAACGACAATGAACCCACCCGCTACACAGTGGCCATAACCTTCAAAAACGCCTCTTTTTCAGGAATATGCGTGGTCAAGCAGAAGGATGACATCATTGTAGGCACCATAGTGAACGAATTCGGAATTAGAGCATTTGACTTTACCGTCAGTTTGGACAGAAAGCATGTCAAGCTACTGAACGTCATGAAGACTCTAGACAAATGTCTTGTTCGCAAGACAATAGCTCGTGACTTGAGACAATTGTTCAGTTCATCATCCACTGATGAATATGTCTCCGTTGAAGGGGTCAAAATCATTATGAGGAGGCCGAACCGAAGCTACACTTTTTCAAAAATGAACATCCCCGAATGAGACTTTTAGGCACATTCTTCACTATCCTCTCCACAAAAGAGACTGGTGGAAGATTCGAACCACGGTTGGTGAGCTCTGCCGAACCACTAATCAGGCTCGAACCTGACAACGTGATCTTCAAGTCCCATTTTCCTGACTATCCTATCACTCCCGGAGCCGTGCAGATCCGTGTGGCGACAGAACTGTTGGAAATGCGGTTGAACAAGTCGTTGACCCTTTCACGGGTCGCTGACCTCAAGTTCATGGAGCCGCTTTTCCCTGGGGCCGAGGTAACATATTCATTCACAAAACTTGTGGAGACTGATGAGAGACTGAAAGTGAATCTCACTGTCCGTTCGGTGGAAAAAGTTTTTTCGCGGATGAGTCTTGAATATACCATCACCTCGGCAGACACGGCGACCATTCTGAAGCAGTTGAAAACTTGCGTCATAATCCCCGTCTATAACAATGCCGGAACAATCAAGGATGTGGTACGGAGAACGTTGATGTGCTGCAAAGACGTGATTGTGGTTGATGACGGCAGCACAGACGGCTCCTCGGAAGGCCTGGAGAAATTGGGTGCTGTGGTCGTGCGCTATAAAGATAACCGTGGTAAGGGCTACGCTTTGAAGACTGGCTTTAAGGAGGCTAAGGCTCGTGGATTCGAACGCGCCATCACCATTGACGCTGACGGCCAGCATTTTCCGGAGGATATCCCCGTGTTCGCGGCTCAGGCCAAGGAAGATCCCGAAGCCATGCTGGTGGGCAGCCGTAACCTTCAGATGGAGAATATGCCCGGAGGCAACACCTTCGCCAACAAGTTCTCGAATTTCTGGTTCAGACTTCAGACCGGAGTGAACCTCCCTGACACCCAGTCCGGTTTCCGTCTCTATCAACTGAATCGTATAGGGAGGCTCCGTTTCCTGACCTACCGCTACGAGGCCGAATTGGAACTCCTTGTGTTCCAATGTTGGAAAGGCGTGCCGATGCGTCCTGTCGGAATCAACGTCTATTATCCGCCGGAAGGGGAGCGTGTCACCCATTTCCGACCGTTTTGGGATTTCTTCCGCATCAGCGTTCTGAACACGGTATTATGCTTGCTGGCTCTCTTTTACGGTCTGCCTTCTCGGCTGCTTCGTAAAAAATGAGTATCTTCGCAGGATTATGATTAAAGATGCGGCGTGACGGATTTTTTTCTCAGAATCTATGACTTCTTGTCCGGAAGAAAATGGCTGGCGGCCCTGCTGTCGGTCCTTCTTGCGGGTGTCTGCCTGTTTCTCGCTTCACGGCTTCACTACGAGGAGGACATCTCCAGATTCCTGCCTGGCGATGAGGAAAGTTCGAAATATTCCGAGGCATACAACGCCCTTGGCAAAAAGAACAACATCATCCTGATTTTCTCGGCCAAGGACGGCTCGGAGGCTGGCGAGGATGAGATTTCCGAGGCGATTCACGATTTCGAGGACGTGTTCGACGCCGTGGATTCCACCGGAATGGTTCCTCAAAGACAGATCACCGTTGACAGCGGAATGGCGTTCGAGGTGATGGCGGATGTCACATCCGGCTATCCTTTGTACATGACCGAAGCTGACTATCAGCGTATAGACTCACTCTTGAATATTCAAGGCTACGTTTCCGCTCAGCTTGCCGCTGACCGTCAGTCCCTGTTGTTCCCGACCGGTGACGCGATGGTCGCCAATGTCCGCACGGATCCTCTGCATCTGTTCACACCTGTGCTTCAGCGGTTGAGAACCAGTGCCGCCAACTCGAACTACGACATTGTCGATGACTGCATATTCACAAAGGATGGTCATGGACTCGCATTTTTGACCTCTCCTTACGGCACGAGCGAGTCTGGGATGAACTCCAAGGTCGCCGATCTGGTTGATGATGCCATCCAAAGACTTGAGACTGAACATCCTGAGGTTTCCGTGTCCGCCGTGGGCGCTCCGCTGATCGCCGTGACCAACGCCACACAGATCAAGAAGGACAGCATATTGGCCATCTCTCTGGCCCTGCTTCTGATCGGTCTTCTGCTGCTGTTTACCTACAAACGCTTCTCGGACATCCTCTGGATAGTGCTTTCAATCACATTCGGCTGGCTTTTCGCCATCGGAGGCATCGCCTTGATCCGGGACAGTATGTCGATCATCGTCATCGGAGTCGCTTCCGTGATCATCGGCATCGCCGTTAACTATCCGCTGCATTTTATGGACGGCCTGAAATCCGGTGTGAGCCCTCGCCAGAACCTCAAGGAGATGGTCGCGCCTTTGCTTATCGGCAACATCACCACGATCGCTGCCTTCCTGTGCCTTGTCTGGCTGGATGCGGTGGCAATGCAGGATCTGGGACTGTTTGGCTCGCTGATGCTGGCCGGCACGATAATATTCGTGCTTGTCTTCCTGCCGGTTTTCACCAAGGCACGAAAGAAAGTCGGCGGCACACTTGAACTGGGACGGATTCTTCCGGACAAGGCTCCTTCGAACGGTTGGCTTCTTGCCGCCGTGATGGCTGTTACGGTTGTGATGTATTTCCTCAGCGGCCGGACGGAGTTCGATTCCGACATGAGGAACATCAACTTCATGACCCAGAGTCAGAAACGTGATCTGGAGATGCTTCAGAGCGGATTGGAGCAGTCCGGCTACAACCAGATCTACGCCATCGCCGAGGGCCGGGATCAGGAGACCGCGCTTGAACTGAACGACAAGCTGCTGGCGAGGCTGGACTCCCTTAAAGGCAGTGTGGCCTTTGTCAAAGGGGCCGGTGTTTTCGCTCCTTCGGAGAAAACACAGGCTGAAAGGATAGCCAGATGGAATGCTTTCCGGGCCGGAGGACGGGCGGAAAGACTGTTGAATGAATTGGCGGAGGAAAGCCGGAGACAAGGATTCTCAGAGTCGGCGTTCAGCCCGTTCACGGACATATTGACCAATGAATATTCAGTCTCATCCTCCGATGATTCTTCTTTGAAAGAGTCATTCGACGGCACATATATCCTCAATGATAACGGGAAATGTCTGGTTGTCAATCAAGTGTACTTCAAGGACGCTTCCAGTGGACCTGACATAAAGGATGCCCTGCGCATGGACGGAACGCTTGTCTTCGACACCGGCGACATCAGCAATCGTCTCGTGACTGTTCTTTCCGAGAGCTTTGACTACATCGGAGCGATATGCAGCCTTGTGGTTTTCATCTTCCTGTGCCTCAGCTTCCGCCGTCTTGAACTGGGACTCCTGTCCTTCTTCCCTTTGGCGGTCAGTTGGTTCTGGATCCTTGGGCTGATGGGCCTTCTGGACATCCGCTTCAACATCGTCAACATCATCCTCGCCACGTTCATCTTTGGCCAGGGCGACGACTACACGATCTTCATCACCGAAGGGCTTGTCTATGAATATGCCTACGGGAAGAAACGCCTTGCCACCTACAAGAACAGCGTGTTCCATTCGGCCGTGATAATGTTCATCGGCATCGGAGCCTTGGTGTTGGCCAAGCATCCGGCCATGCGCTCGCTCGGAGAGGTGACCGTGATCGGGATGTTCATCGTCGTGGTGATGGCCTACTATCTGCCTCCGGTGATGTTCAGATGGCTGACGGAAAAGAACGGAGTCAAACGGGACATCCCTCTTACTTTGAAGAGGTTGGCATATTCAATCTACGCTCTTGTCGGCTATGTGCTGCTGATGTTCCTGTTCGCCTACCCTTACACTTTCCTCCATTTCCTTTTCAGAGGAAACTCGGAAGGCAGTAAGTTGAAGTTCCATCAGTTCATCCAAAGGATGTCCCGCTTCTTGTTGAGACACGTGCCGGGAGTCAGGTTCACGCAGGCCGGAGAGTGCGATTTCAGCAAGCCTTCCGTGATCATCGCCAACCATCAGTCGCATCTGGATCTTCTCTGCCTTATGGCCTTGAATCCCAAGTTGATATTCTTCACAAACGAATGGGTGTGGAAGAATCTTATCTACGGCTATGTGATCCGCAAGGCTGATTATATTCCTGTGAATGACGGAGTTGAGGCTCATCTCGATAAGATCCGCTCTTTGGTCGCTCAGGGATATTCATTGGTCATCTTCCCGGAGGGGACGAGGACGTCGGACGGCTCGATCGGGCGTTTCCACAAGGGGGCTTTCTATGTGGCCGCCGAACTTGGTCTGGACATCACTCCGGTGTTCATCCACGGGGCTTACGATGTGCTTCCGAAGACGGACTTCATGCTCCGTGAGGGTTCTGTCCACGTTGAGGTGGGGACTCGGATTCCTTGCCCGCAGGATTACCGTATGATGACGAAAGAGTGCCACCGGCTTTTCGTGAGCCATTATTCCGAGCTCCGCAAGACTTTGGAGACACCTGAATATCTTTCCGTTTACGTCAGGTACAAGTACCTTTACAAAGGCGCCGACGTGGAGTCCCGCTGCCGCAAGGCGTTGGCCAGTGTAGCTGATGTCGCGTTTTTGCGGGAGGCACCTCAAGGTGATCATTTTGAGATCCATGACTGCGGGCAAGGGGAGCACGCCTTGATCTTCGCCCTTATGCATCCTGAGATTCAGGTGGATGCCTACGACAGAGACGAGGACAACGTCTTGCTGGCCTCGAACTGCTCCTGCCTGCCCGATAATATTCATTTCCACTTGGAGCCATGAGACG
>ERZ808246.223-NODE-223-length-50182-cov-3.969537_pt1 | contig 50182 bp, 65 predicted proteins | sample MGYA00521083_ERZ808246 | MGnify/ENA primary metagenome ERZ808246 (study PRJEB31516, sample SAMN03275577) | gut metagenome | biome: mammalia-associated habitat; material: feces | host: Papio cynocephalus | place: Kenya | collected 2012-07-07 ... | reverse complement strand
AGTTCCCATTTTTAACAACATCGGCGCAATAGGCGCAATTTTTGAAACAATTCCGCCTGCCGCCGCAAGGTTTTTCAGCTTGCCGATACCTTCAGCGACTTCACCGACGGTTTTAATGCCTGCGACACTCGCTTTCGTTATAGCGCCTGTAGCAATAACAGTCTTTCCGATGTTCAGCCACATCTGCTTTTGCCCGTCGCTCATATTATTCAGCTTATCGCCCAAATTGCCGACCATTTCAGCGCCTTTTTGGATTTCGGGTAATAACACGTTGCCCCACGATATTCCGGCGTTTGTAATGGCGTTCATAGCTGTTTTCAATTTATTCGCCGCCGTGTCATATGCCGCATTGGCTTCCTTCGTTAGCGCCGTATTTTCCGCATACGCCGCATTTGAACGCGTTAAACAGTCATTCATTAAATCATAGTTTTTTGCCAGCTTCTGAATTGACTGCACGTCATATGTGTTGTTAATACCTAATTCGTCCAGTGCCTTTGTAATGTCGGTAGTTGCACTTAAACCTTTGATTAATCCGTTAAACGCACCCGATGCATCGGTATTCCACTGTTTTTTGAACTCTTCAACAGTTTTGCCGGAATATTCGGCGAATTTCTGCAATGTTTCACCGCCGCTTGAAACAGCCGTTTGAATACCCATCCATACACGACCAAGCGAGCTGCCGCCTGCCTGTGCCTCAACGCCCAACGACGATAGCGCCGCACTGTAACCCAATACGTCCTGCGTACTGATGTTTACCGTTCGTGCGAAACCGCCCATACGCTGCGCCATATACATTATTTCCGCCTCGGTGGTTGCGCTGTGGTTTCCCAAATCGACCACCGCCGAGCCTACACGGTCGACGTTATCGGTGTTTTCGCCCATTACGTTCATAAAACGTGCCATAGCGGCAGCGCCCTCTTCGCCGACAAGGTTTGTTGCAACGCCTAAATCCGCCATTGTTTTTGTGTATTTAACGATATTGTCTGTTTCAATACCCAACTGACCGCCGACAGCTGCAAGTGCCGCTAAATCTTTCGCCGCAACAGGCGTTGTACGTGACATTTCTTTTATGCCCTTATCAACCGCCGCAAGCTGTTCCGCCGTACCGTCAACTGTCTTTCGCACACCCGTAAATGCCGTTTCGTAGTCCATTGCCGCCTTACCGACCGCAACGCCGAGAGCCAACGTACCAACCGCCGCATACTGTAACGGTTTTGTTGCACTGTCTAAACTGTTTCCGTAGTCTTTTATGCTTTTACCGGCAGTTTCCCATTTTTGTCCGTCGGTTATTTCTTTTACTTTTTTGCCTGCCTTGTCAGCGCCGGCGGCAACAGCATTCAATCCGTTTTGGGCTTTTTTACCCGTTTCCTCGGCGCTGTCTGCAACGGTTTTTAATGTGGTTTCGGTCTTTTTATTTGCTTTTTCTGCATTGTCTGCAACAGTATTCAATGCCTTTTGTGTCTTTTTGCTTGACTTTTCGGCGCTGTCCGCAACGTTATCCATTGCGTTTTTTGTCTTTTTGCTCGACTTTTCAGCGCTATCTGCAACAGTTTTCAATGCATCTTTTGTCTTTTCCGTTGATTTTCCGACTTTGCCGCCCGTGCCGCTGAGATTGTCTAATTCTTTATTAATTTTTCTCAGTTTGCCGCTTGCTTTGTCGTCAACCGTTATTTTAATATTAATGCTGTCCGCTTCCAAAAAATTCACCTGCCTTTACAATCCATAGAAGAATTTTAATTCTGCGGGGACATCCGCAGTACCTTGTTTTTCTTCTTTTTCGCAAAATAAATCGAACAGCAATCGTGGTGATTGCCGTGCTACTGCATCCGGCAGCAGTCTGAACGATTGAAAAAACACCTTGTACATATCCCTAAATGTTCCTTCACCCTCACTGCCGTCGGATGTTACTCGTTTTTTGAAAAACATTCCTCCATGTATATATTAAACAGTGTACCGCACAGCGCCGCCTTTGTTTTTACTGGCAGGCTGTCGATCACGTCCTGTGTTGCTTCCGTGCCGTCAAACATATGTACTACACCGTCCATACACATTCTTAAAATTCCCACCTTGTCGGGAATTTCTGCACTCATATTTTGTGCGTGTCTGTCGTTAATCAGGCACGCCGTTTCAAAATCAAACTGTTTTGATACATATTTTTTCTTGTCATGTGTAAACGTTAATGTCGTCTGCATAATCATTCCTCCAATTAATTACGATTTTCGTTCTTTTATTACGGACAGGCGTATTTTGTTACGCCTGTCCAATTAAAATCAGCCTGTTGTTTTTGCAACAGTCCATGTCGGGGATTTGAACCATTCCTCTTCAAATTCCGCACGGGTAAGTCCTGCCGGGAAATTCGCCTCGTCGATGTATTCATAGTATCTGTCATCGTGGTCTGTCTGAACTGCCGTATATGTAGCCTTTGCGGTCTGTTTTTCGCTTGCGCCTGTTGACGGTCTGGTCTTTCCGCCGACATTTGATGCGAAGCTGTATGAACCCTTAAAATATCTGATGTAACGGTATGTTCCGTCAGATTTCTGTACTCTCCACGCCACACCGAAATATTTTGTCGTTATGCCGCTTTTAACTGATATAACGCCGCTCTCATCCTTGGTTAAGCCACGCCACATTGCGTCTACCTCGGGGGGTATGTCTGCATTTGTAATTTCGTGACCTATTTTTTCCAAATACGTTTCAACGACATATGCGCCGTTATCCGCATCAAAAACATCACTGCCGCCGGCGTCTGTCGGTGCTATTTCCACCGTACCGGGCAGCGATATTGCATCGCCGTATGTCAATGCCTCTGCCGTGTCCACTGTCAGTGGGAAAAATGTATACTTATCTACACCTACTGTCGGCAACGGTCTTTTAAATGTTGTACTTTCTGCCATTTGTTATTCCTCCTCAAAAAAAATTTCTTTGTAAAATCTCATGTTTTTGTGATATATATTATCTTCGGGCGGTAAATCCGCCGAAAATTCACGATACCACCCGTTTTTCTGCATCTGCCTATCCGTTTCTATCGCTATTCGTGCGCATTCCGCACCGCTTTTTCCCCAGATGTCTACAACAACAAATGATTTCTGCGCCTGTTCGGCGTTGTCGTAGCACATTCCGGTTTTTGTGGTTAATTCGTAGTAGCTTACCACCGGCATTTTATTAAAACTGTCGGGGTGGTAGTATGTTATAGTCACTCCCGTAAGCCCTTTCAGTATGCTCCTAATAACTTTATTGACATCAATCATTCTGCCACCTCCAACATCGCCATAGCCCCCATATCCCACACGGTCACATATTTCACGGTGTAATCGGTTCCGTTAATGCGCAGTATTGTATTCGGGCCAACATCTGCATTACTGCGGCAATAAAATGCATACTGACAATTTACTTTTAATCCGTAGTCCTTTTCCGCCTGTTCTGCGGAATACGGCTGTAAATCACCTGTAACGCTTCCTTTTACGTTTTCCGTAAATGTACCTTCGTAATCGTCGTAGTCCGTCTTAGCGACAATCTGCGCCGTTGCGGTGTGAAATAAATCGAATTTATCTGCGTACTTTTCAAATAACCTCACTCGGCACACGTCCTCTCACGTTTATAAACGGTTTTAAACGTTTATAATAATTCATCAGAATATCTGACTCTTTTTCGCCTTTGTGAAATGAAACGGATCGCTTGTCCTCTGTTATCGCGCTTACCTCTTGGGGTGCTTCTGCACTCCCGTAGCCCTTGCGGCGGTACAAATCCGCCGCTATAACGGGGACAAGGCTTTCCAGTTTTGTGGGTACGGTTTCGATGCGGCAATAGCCGCATATCATATCACAGACTTCATTCATCAGAAACGTTAATAAATCATCCTGTGTGTCGTCCGTTATGCCTAACAGCATTTTTAAATCATTCATATGCGGCGCCGCCTTTCATCACGTACCGCTTACAACTGTTGCAGTGCCCGACTTGCGTGCCTTGCCGTCGGGTGTAATTTCGGCAACGGTAATCTTGTGTCCGTTTGTTGCTGTGATTTCCGCACCGTTCGACACTGCCGTCCATGATGATAAATCAGCGTCATATGTCACTGACGGTGCAGTGCTTGCCGCAGTCTTATACACCAGGCTGTTACCGTTTGTCGGTGCCGGTGAAACGGTAATCTTTGACTTTCCGCTGCCGCCTGCCTCTGATGTTACGGTCAATGTGCCGAGTGTAGGTTCTACTCTGTGTACGTATATGGCGTCCTTTTTATTGTCCAAAACAAAAGCGTCGTAATATACTCTGCCTTCGACAAGCCAGCCGTTTATACCGGGCGGATTGTCGTGGATTTTGTATTCCGAGAGTTTTGTCGGTGCTGTTGTCGCCATTCTGTTTGTGATGAAGAAATTCACACCGTCGGGCATATACGATGCCGGTAATACAACAATCGGAATACCGTCAATTGCGCCAATCTGACCCTTTATTAACATTTCCTGCGACAAATCGCCGCGTTTGATAAATGTATCGTCCTGTTTGATTAATTTATAAAATGCACTGGATACATACGCTATTGCTCCGGCTGTCTGTGCTTTTTTGTCAATCAGCGTTGTTGTACCGTCGAGAAACGCATCATATGCGTTTGATTTTGTAATTGTTCCGTTTTTTACAGTGCCGGCACTGTCGCAAATGCGTGAAAAACGATATATATCCACTTCGGGGATTAATACCTCACGGAGCTGACGCTGCAGAGCAGCACCTGCACTGTTTACCATTTGGGTATCGTCAAAATTACCCCTGTCGATTGTAAATGTAAAGCTTCTGTCACGGCGCATTGTCAACTCCTGTACCGTGTTTTCGAGTTCCGACGGTGTACCGTATCTGTTTGAACCCGAACGGGTATAATCGTTCATCTGTGCTGTCGGTACGCTGTACACGTTTACCGTTTTAACCCCGACAAAATCGTAATCCTGGTTTACCGCAGGACCGGACATTGCCTCTTTCGCAAATCTTTCATCAATCTGTGTTGAATATTTGCTTGCATAATTAATTGCCATTTCTTATTTTTCCTCCTTTTTTACTTTCCGAAACCGCTAAGGAACGGGTCTGTTTCGCCGGGTTTTCCGCCGCCTTTCGGGGGCGTTCCCTTTGTCAGCTCTTCGACGATTGACTGACGTGCGCCGCCGAGCATTGCTTCAAGTTCTTTGATGTTTGCGTCCACATTTTCCGCACCCATTGCGCTGATGAATTTAGAAAATTTCAGCGGAAGCTTCTTTTCCGCCAGTTGACGGGTAACGTCAAATTCCAGCTTTTCACGCTGATATTTTTCACGTTCTGCCTCAAACTCCTTTTGCGCCTTTTCGGCATCCGCCGCCGCAATCTGTTCGGCTGACATCTTAGCACGTTCTGCCGCATCCTTGCGTTCATCTTCGATACGCTTTGTTAATCCTTCCTCCCATTTGCCCTGGGCGGTCTTTAACGCCTCCGCAACACGCTTGTCGGTTTCGGACTGCAAAGCTTTCTCGAAATCCTCTTGTGAATATGTTTTTACTTCGTCCTTTCCGTTGCCTGCATCAGTTGCTTTCGGGTCTGTCGGCGGATTGCCGCCTGCTCCCTCTGCCCCTGTACCTGCCCCAGTAAGTCCGATAGTTAATTCTGCCATTCTTATTTCCTCCTTTATGGCATAAATTTGAGCCTTTTAATGTCTTGCCCGGGACAGTTTGTGTATAAAAAAAGAACAGCCGATTAAACTGTTCTTGATTTATTAAATTATATCGTTTATGTGCTCCAGTGCCGCCGTACCGAATATTTTCAGTGCTTGTAAACCCAAAACTCCGCATTTCTTGATTATGTATTTTATCTTATCCGCATTGTTCAGTTCTTTTTGTATTCCGAACGTGTGCTCAACATATTCAATGCCCTCTCTCGTCAGATAAATATTGTCTGTGCTGACTGCGTAAAACTCGTCATTATCTGCCGCATATATGAATAACCCCTCTATATATTTCTCCGTTGATAACTTTTTGAGCGCCGTATTAAATACATCTATGTCCATATTTAACGCTGTGCACGTAATGTTTTTCATTTTAGGCAAATCCTTTTGATACTCGGTATATAGTGCAAGCAGCACTTGCTGTTTTGCGTCTAATTTCATTGTATTTCCTCCTCGGCAAACAAAAAACGCACATCGTTTGATATGCGTTTTCTGTATTCATTTTTGACATTATACATTATATCACTGACCTGTGCGGAATTAACAGGAATAATTTTATTGCTCTATGACTTTTTCAATTTCATCAATAGTCACGTCTATAGTTTCCCAGTCTTTTGGCGATGAACCTATATCAGCCATAAAAACGCCGTTTTCAAACACCTCAACAATCGCCGCCGTTCGTCCGTCTTTAAGCAATACCGTGTCAAATAAATTTATTTTCATTATCTATTTACCTCCTTGATGTATGTGCTTGCCATTCTTGTTTTATTTTCATCCTCAACAAACCACGCAACAATCACGTTTGCAGGGGTATCTTTTGAGCCATATAATATTATTTTCTGTTCATATCTGTCACCGCAACCATTATTTCCCTTGTATTTTACAGGGTACTTTTCAGCCTTGCCTAATATCGCTGCTTTTAAATCTTGATAATTATTTATATCATATCCAAGTCGTTCAGTAAAAATTTTGCCTTTTGCCAATCCCTCTGGATGGTTTCCGTCAAACAAATATTGGGTAAACTTTTCATCGGCTATTGTAGCGTCTTTCGCATTTGGTAAAGCCATATTTGGATTTTGTATTAATTCATTTTGTCGGCTGTAATCAAGTTTAATAAATTTCCACCGTTCAATATCATTATACTTCAAATCCTGAAATTTGTCAAACGATTGCGGCACAACTTTCCGCCCGAGGACTTTTTGATACTGTGCATGCTGTAGCTTATCTGCCGCCTTTCGGCTATCCTTTTTTCGTGCAAGTTCAAGCGCCGCTTTCTGCTCTGCGGTCAAGCTTTCTTTCCATTGCGAATATGTAATATTTCCGTCAATTATGCTGTTTCGTCCTGTTAGCGGGTCTCTCGCCCTGCGTTGCACATAGTTCATATCAAATGTTGTGGTGCATCGGCAGCGTGGATGCATTACAGGGGCGTTTACTCCCTCTGCTCTGTCCGACACATTAAACGTTCGCCCGTCCAACGGCTGGCATAGTTCACACGTCGCATAATCTAACGTAGCAAGGTATTTGTATTTCTTTATTTCTAAATCCTCATACGCTTTAAAATCAGCCTCTTGGTGTATGTGTGCCGTTTCCGTCCGTACCAGCGTTACCGCCCGAAACTTATTCACTTCAAACCGCTCCGCCAGCTTTGCTGCCGTCTTATTTCCCGCCTCGCCCGACATCAGCGCTTTTACAACAAGCGCCTGCGCCTCCTTGGCGAGCTTGTCGGTATGCTTCCAAATTCTTTCGGAAAACCTCTCGCCGTGCCATTTTGCTGAAACTGCCGCATTTATCGCCCTATCGTTTAAAATCGAAAAATTTATTCCTGCATTCAGCCCCTCCGCAATATCGTCAATCATTCCGTAGTAGCTTTCCATATATGCTTTTTTCAAACTGCCCTCTATCATCGGAATAGCGTCCGCCGCCACTGCCTTTATTCGGGCGTATATTTCCTTTTCCACCGCCCTGTATCGCTCACGGCGTGCAGTATACGCACGTGCCGAAAGTCCGTCACGGCGTATGTATTCTAAAATGTCATCACGTGCCTTTTGCGTAGGTGCCTGTTCCAGTGCTTTCAATAGTCGGGCTGTATTTGCGTCCTCTTGCGCCTGAGTCAAAAAATATTCCGCAGTTTCATTATCAATTCCGAAACGTTTCTGAAAATTAGCCACTATTTTCTTAATTTCGACCTCGATGTCGTCCAGTGCCTCACTGTATAGCCGTATTATCTCCTCAGCTGTGTATGTTGCACCGTCCTGTATGACTATTTCACGTAATAACGCCGCCCGTTCCCAGTATCTTGCAGTTTTCATCTTATAATTTCCGCCTTTATAGTTTCCGCCACCTCATTTGCTTTGTTTTTCAACGCCGGGACAAGATACGGCTGTGCCTTCATTTTGTACGTGCCTAATTCCTGGTATATCCCGTGTTCAACATTCGTGCCGACAATAGCAGTATTTCCTTCTGCGACTGACGTTATTGAGTCTCTCAATTCGCCGTGCGGACCGCCCGGACGTGTTTTTTCGGTGCTGACAGGTGCGAGCGCACGAGCTTCGCCCTCAACAATTTTCCCCGCAAGCGCTACCCCTCGGGCGATTTTTCCCGCAAGACCGTCCGCACGTTCATTTATCATATCCTGTACAGCGCCGATACCGTCAATAAATATCTGCATTATATCCGCCCCCTGCCGCCAGCCTGTCCGTCTTTTGCAGTTCACGTGAATACTTTTCCGCATCTTCCTTTTGTTTCAGCTCTGTTTCCTCCGCCGGGTCTGCGATAAATGACAGCTGACCTAACAATGTTTCGTGCGGGACGATTGTTTCAAGATATGAAATCATCTGCGCTGTTTCCAAATTATTCGCCGGCAGATTATGATTGTATATAATATCAACCCTGTGTGACGGCACGTGCGCCATTTCACCACGCAAGGCGAGGAAATTGTTGTACAACTCAAAACGTTTGCGCAGAGTTTGACTGATGTATCGCTCTTTATTCTTTACCGCCTGTTCAAATCCCAACAGCTTGTATTTGATTGCCACGCCCGAAAGATTGTTTCCGAAGCTTTCATCTGTCAGTGCCGGTACCATTGAAAAGCGGTGTATATCTTCTTTCAGATCATCTCGTAAAACTTTGACATCGCTTTCCGACATCACTTTCGACAGATATTCCGCCTTTGCGCCCTCGTAACCCATAAGGATTTTCTCTTCTTTGAGTTTTTTTGCTTGCTCTCCGTCTATATCTATTCCCGTCAAGAACAGAAAAGCGTCAACAAACTGTTCTTTGTCATTTACACGGTCAGACTGCAGAACGTTATACGCATCAATCAGCGGTATTACCTGTTCATAATCCCCTTGTGCGTCTATATTGTTGATATATTCGATTAACGGAACATCGTCAAAAAAATGTGCCTCTTTGCCTGTTTCTCTTAAGGCGAGCCAGTTATCCGCATCTGCCGCATAGTGTGTTACATCTCTGTCCGTGTATATACTGCATCGTATACCTGTGACATTATCGTCCGTGTCGTACAGTTTGTAATAATACACGCCAAACATTGGTTTGTGTATGCACGTGCTGTCGTATACAACAAACGCATTTTCCGGGTCAATTACTGCACTTTTCGCATGCGACTTTTCGTCTGTATATACTATTTCATACGCCCTGCCGTATATGCTCATATTCCGCACTATTTCGCTGTCTATAGTAGAAATAGACTGCTCATAATACGCATTTTTAACCGCCTCAATATCATATCCTTCAGAAACGGAATATGTTATTTCATTCCCCGCAAGGTATGCCTGTATCATATCCGTAATATATTTTGCGTGGTTGCACATTATTTTGTTGTTCGCTACTGACTTACTTTCACGCTCACGGTCATTTATGGCGTGTTTGCCTATATAGTAATCGTGCAGTTTTCTGTAGCGTGGATATTCACGCTGATGTTTTTCAATCAGCTTTGCAATCAGCCTAATGCTGATGCCTTCACTTTCAGTAATGGTTTCGTTAATAATCATATCCGTGCCTCCTTAGTTCTCTTTCAAACATCTTTTGTTTATGTCTGCAATACTTCCACTTGCGATTTTTTATCCGCCATTGCAGGACAAATACCTTTATTTTTAACATCTTTAACCACCCGTTCATATTCAAACTTCCTTTCTTGTCTGTTATGGCATTAAAAAAGCACGCTCTCTTTGAACGTGCTTTCAAGTATTAAGTTGAGGGTTATCTGTATAATCTTTCTATCAGTGCATTTTGCAGAGTTTCAGAAAAGTTTATGTTGTTTTTGATTGCTCTTTCATTTAGCCACTGTGGAATGGTTAATGTTTTCTTCACCGCCTTTGCGTTGTTTTCATAATTTTTAAAATTGCAGTAAATAGGGATGACAAGCTCGTTAGGATTGCTTGTTTTTACGCTTCTTACGTCAGATGCGCACGGTAATTTAATGTCTCGTTCGATAACAGACTCTACGTATCCTTCCAATGCTTCTTGAGCGTACTTGATGCATTCTTCAAGCGTATCGGCAAAAGTCTGACACCCCTCTAAGTCCGGGAACTCCGCCCACACTGCATCATCTTCTTCGTGAAAAACAGCAGGATAAATTAACATCATAAATATTCAACCTCCAATTTATTTTTTTATGAGCGAGGCTTTTATTTAAGCCCCGTTCGTTTAAGTATTGCATTTAGTAGTCCCGGCGGAACATCTTTTCCGTGCACAGGAATTGTTTCCGTTTGGTTTCCTTTTTTAACCACGTGATGACTCCCGTGTATTCGGTCAAGCTTCCAACCGTTCTTTAATAGCTTTTTGAGCAAGTCTTTATCTCTCATACCCTCACCTCTTGAATATATTATAACACGTATCATACGTATTGTCAATGCTTTTTTTCATACTTTTTAGATGTTTTTTTAATTATATTCCAAATTCCTTTCGTGACAATATTCTTGCTTTTCTGCTTGACATTTCGTCTTCCAGTGCATACCGCACGGCGTCTATAGTGTGGTTGTCTTTGTCGGGATAACCGTCCTTGAAGCCGTCGTTTCCGTCGGGCGTCAGTTCGTATTTGTAAAATTCCTCCGCTGTTTTCGGGCATCGCTCAAAATCAATTACGATTTCTTCCAAACTTTGCAAGAATTTTATTCCGTATTCTACACTGTCGGGACCTTTCTTTGCACCACGCACCGCAAGTCCCAGCATTCTAAGTTCGGCTATACTCTTAGGCTCGGCGCTGTCACATATAATCGGCTGCGTGTATGCCGTGCGGCTGTTAATCATTTCCGCTGCTCGGGCGTTCGATAGTCCCACCCGATATATTTCATCAAATATAAACAAACGTTTGCGTGTGCCGTCATAATGGCATACGATGTATACGAACGGATCGGCAGCATAACCGAAATCTATACCACGTTTTATCTTGTCAAACGCCGTTATTTCATCTGCATCTATGCGCCGCAGGGTGATATTTCTAAATACTTCGCCGCCTGTGCCCGTAACCTCGCCGAGGTATTCGTGTGCGTAGCTTTCGGGTTTCGTTTTCTTCAAATGCTCCGCTTCAACACTGAATTGCTCGCCTAACCATTCTTTCGGCACTGTCAGATATGTGCTGTGATGCACTATTCTGTCATCTCGTTTCGTTGCCGTTTCAGCATTTACCCAGCTACGCTGCGACTTAGGCGGATTGTATGAATAAAATACCGTGAACGTTTCACCGCCACGCATTAACGATTGATTAACTGTTCGGATTTCCTCCATTCCCTCAAATTCATCACATTCCTCATACCAGATGTATGCGATATATCCTTTTGCAACCTTTGTTGATTTCAGCTTTCGGGGTTTATCTGCACCCCTAAACAGTATCTTTTGACCCGTGGGAATATATATCATTTCCATTGGTGATGTTTTGAATTGCCACAATTCCGACACGCCCAGCTTTTCAATCGCCCATTCCAATTGGGCGAAAACCGAGTCTTTCAAATATACGCCCACCTTGCGGATTACAACCGCATTTGCGGCGCCGTTTTGCATGATACCTAATATTATCATCACGCTGACAAATGATGATTTTGTCGAACCTCTGCCGCCTTTCAGCCAGTAGTGCGTATGTTTGTGTGCTGTGACATCATAATACAGGCTGTAGAACGCCGGGGCGATGATGTCACTGATCCGTGCCGGCATCGTCCTCACCCCGTGGAATATCGTTTATAATCTGGACGGGGCTTCCGCCGTTTATCTGTATTTTATTATCCGCATTGTACCCCGCACGGTCTAATATATCCTTTGCCGCCAGGTGTTTTACCATATCGCTTTTCGAACGCAATAATTCGCTTTGCGTCCGCAATGCCTTTGCTGCCAGCGTGCCGACTTTTATGTTTAACCGTCGTTTTAATTCGGCTTCAAATTCCTCTTCTTGCCGCCAGTTATACAGCGTTTTTTCCGTGATTTTCAACTTTGCCGCAATTTCTGATAATTTGTAATCACCCGAAATCAGCATTGCCATAGCCTTTTCCTTTTTCCCCGTCATTCTATCAACCCCTTTCTTGTTCGGAAAAAATCGGTAATTTTTTAAAAAAAGTATTCTTATGCTACTTCACGCACGTGCGCACGCACGAGAGCATTATCCTGCGTCCCGCCATCGCATATATGGATAACTCACCCCTGCCATTCTCTCATATCGGCAGTCCATCCGCTTTTTATCCGTACAAACAAAAAACGCACATCGTTTGATATGCGTTTTTGTATTTAATTTTGGTATTATATATTATATCACTGACCTTAGCGGAATTAACAGGAACAAATTTAAAAAATATGAATTTTTTCAAAAAAAGCTTGACAAATGCGCATTGAATGCGTATAATGTATATTGTAAGGAGGAAAACAGATGAAAAATAAAGATTTTATCAAACTGTTAGTCAGAAACGGTTGGCGCTTTAAGCGACACGGCGGGAAGCACGATTTATACGTCAAAGGAGGCGAGAGAGAAAGCGTCCCGAGACACAAGGAGATAGATGATGACTTAGCAAGAGCAATAATTAAGCGGCGTGGGCTGAAATAGCCCACACGCTTAGTGTGTATATATAATTTATTTTTTCAGGAGGTAATTAAAATGAAATGTGCATATCCGATTATTATGACACAAGGGAAAAAATTCGTAGTGGTCTTTGTACCTGATTTTAATATTAATACGCAAGGTGAAACGGTTGCTGATGCTATCGAAATGGCACGTGATGCCATAGGCATCACAGGGATTGATATGGAGGACGAAAACGAAGCTTTGCCTGCGCCGTCAACGCTTGCGGAAATTCATTCTCAAATCCCCGCCGGAAGCTTTGCATCATTGGTTGATGTTGACTTTACGGAATATAGGCGAAAAGATGAAATTCGTACCGTGAGAAAGAATTGTACGTTGCCAAGCTGGCTGAACTATGAGGCTGAAAAGGCAAATATAAATTTTTCGGTTGTTTTGCAGACGGCGTTAAAAAACGAATTGCATTTAAACGACAGAAATTGAAGATACGGCATACTAAAAGGCGAGGAATGTACCTCGCCTTTTGTTTTTTAAAATATTATCTTTTCTGCTGCCGCAAGCGCCTTGCTGTGCAGATGCGTGCGCACCCATTTATCGCTATAGTGCATATGTTCGGCTATCTGTTCCCACGTTTCAAACGACAGGTACCGCAATGTCAATAACGCCTGTAATTCCCCGTCCGGGATAGCCGCAATGACACATTCAATTTCTTGTTTTGTATCGTAAAGTGCGTCTATACGTTCATCAATTTGTGCCGAATAATCAGCATAACTGATAAACTTTTCTTCTGCCGCATTTTTGCTGCCCTTTGGTGTACGCTCTCCTCCGCCCGATGCGTTCGCATTTACGGCACGTGCAAGAGCCTTGCTCTGTTCGTGCTGTAGCGCATTTATCGCCTGTTCAATCCCATACGCCCTGTTTAACCATTCTTTTGCTGACATACATTTCCTCCATTCGCAAATATCACATTCCGCAAAATTCCAATCACGGCAAAAATCGCATATCTGCCGCCGATAGTATGCGTCATTCATCTGTCAGTGAATACTGATGCATTCCACCGCACAGGAAGTCATTATCACGAGCAAGGCGTACTTGCGCCGCAAGTCCTTCGCAAAATGCACACATCGTTTCTAAATCCACACGCTGCGGTTCTATCATTCCTATTACCGCCGAGTCACGCAGCACTATGATCATTATCCGACCTTCAAACGTGCCGAGAGCGTACCGTTTCTGCGGACAATCTTTGAAGATTTGAATGTATCCGCTGTCCGCAAATACAACTCCTTGTTTCGATGCAAAAACCTGCAGAGGTAATCCGTCGCAATTCAGTGAATACCGTCCACGCCCTAAATCTTCGCTGATAATCGGTTCGTCTGACGTTTTATCGTATCTTTGCATTGCTTCACGCTGATCGTCCGTCAGTTCCATAAAGCACATTATCTCGTCCGCCGTCAGTGTGTCGCCGTTTTCAAACGCACCGTATATACTTCCATTGCCGAGGAAAACCGTATCACCCACCGTCACCAATTCAATTCTATACTCTTTTTTGCATAAATTAATCATTTTTTTTAACAGCATTTTGCCACGCCTCCTTTATCTCTTTCATTGTTCTGTCGATGTAGTTGTTAATCATTTTTTGATTTTCGCCAACATACGCACGAATAAATTGCCACGCCTCTTCCCAACCGTAGCAGACTGCCGCCGCATATCCGTGCGAAATGTATTTAATAATCCATTGCCGCTGATCTTCTGTTGCTTTATTGCCTTTTTGACGTTTCAATTCAATCCGCAAACCGTGATACCGTCCTTTCGGCACGTCAAGAAACAGGTCGGGTACACCTGTTTTCATTCCCTCTTTTTTTAGTTTTCCGCCGGCATACCGTGTGCGCTTGCCCTCGTTTGGGACGTGAAACAGCATTTCCAGTTCCGGGCATCGTCCCTTATGTATTTCAATTACCTGCATCAGCATTTCCTGTTCTTCGCCTTCGGTCATTACCCTCATTCTGTCATCACCTCTTTTCTTACCAGTTCATATTCTTGATAAATAAATCCGTCCCGATCCGGGAAGTAATTATTCAGATTTTCAATGGTCCATATGTATCGTTCATCGTCCGATTTCGGCGGTTTCGGCGTTTCACGGAACGCCGCCGCAGGATAAATACGTGTTTCAATTTCCGGCTCGGCAAGATTTCGGGAATGGCTGTATTTTTCAAAATCAATAGATTTATGGTTTCCGCCGTCCAAAATATATGTCACCAGTGCGCCACTTTGCATATCGTATATTTCACGAAAATCCCGCACGTTGCCGAACGATTTCCAGTGTTGATATAACATGTCAATTACCGGGAAATTGTTTCGGATCAGCAAATGATGATGTACACGCTGATTTTCCCCTGCCTCTGTTTTTATAAAATAAACAAACTCCACGCCTTGTCGTTTTAACTTGCGCTGTATTTTGGCTAAAATCTGCATTGCGTTCTTGTGTGCGTCCTCCGGCGTTTCGGGGACAGCCGCCTCACGGTAGGTTAATGTCACCCACATATCGCCCTTATCGAAATTATTATAAATTAAAAACTTCATGCGCTGATAACGCTGACGGGCATTTCTTTTCTTCTTTCCTTCCGGCGTAGGGGCAAGCCGTACACTTCTTTTCTTTTTTGATGTATTTATATTATAATAAAAACATTTCGTACGAATAACAAAATCCCTGTGCTTTGTTCTTACACGTTTCATCATGTACGGCATCTTTTTAACCTCCCTTTTTCCTGTCGATAACTTTAGCCTTCTAAACAAGGTTTAAGGCGCCCCTTTTTGGGCGCATATTTTATAGTAGAAATTCAATCATTTTCGCAGATGTTTGCGCCGCCCTCGCAGCTACGGGGGCGGCTTTTCAGCGCTGCAATTTTGAATTTTTTCTCGGATTTCAGCCTGTAAGCTTCTTATCCTGTCCGCCGTTGTCGGCGGTGTTACGGTTGTTTCATTCCCGACGGTTATTTCATACCGATACGGGTCTATCTGATAGCTGACCTTGCCATTATCCGGCTCGGTCAGATGCAGGACGTTTTTCCACTTTCTTGCGCCGTCCGTCTTTTCAACCGTCTGCGTTATTCCGTTTAGGATATACCGCCCGTTTAAACCGTTGTAGTGATTGCCTTTTACGGTTATCACCTCGCCCAAATGGGCTAATAATTCTTTCATCTTCATTTCCATTTACCGCTACGCCTCCCTGCCTGCATACATTTGTAGGTGCAGACAAATTGTTTCTTTGACCCCTTAATCAATTTGTATACGTGCTGAGGCGCCGGGATAAATTCTTTTCCGCAAACAGGACATTTTACTTCTGACAGTGCTTGCGGTACAAATAATTCTTTTGTCTTTGGCATCGTTATATCTCCTTCACAGCGTTTTCCAAAGTTTTGCCGATTACGGTTTTTAGTTTTTCGTATTCGTCCGTACCCTCGAGCTTTTTCAACGCACTTTTCAAGCTGTTTATGTCCGCCTGTGCGGTTTCAAATACCATATTTAATCGGACAAGATTTTCGTTTGACCCTAAAAGCGACTCTTTCTGCAGTTTCGCTATCACCTTTTCCAGTTCCGCCTTTTCGGCTTCTTTTTCTTCCGCCGCCTTTTGGGCCGCCGCCACCGCAGTATCCTTTTCCGTTATTTCACGTTTCAATTTTTCAAGCCGTTTTTTCAGCTTGTCCTGTTCTGCCGTAAGGCTTTCCTTTTCTTTTTCCAGTTTTGAAACAGCGGCTTTTGCTTTCTTTGCCGCCTTTTCTTCCGCATCTCGGATCATCTTTTCCATTTCATCCGCCGGCGCCGTATCCTTGACGGTTTCTTTTTTCGCCAGCTCTTCGGTCAAACGGTCAATCTCGGCTTGCTTTTCGGTGATGACATCATTATTCCGCCGAATAGCTGTGTTTAATTCCTGTTCTTTAATGCGGAACTGCATCTTTGCGTCCTCCGCCGCCGCAGTTTGTTTTTTTATTAGCTCCTGCAATTCCTTAACTGTTGTATCTTCGGTGACATTATGTTCCTCTACAAATTTTTCTCTCTCGTCCGCCGGCAGAGCTGTAAGCTCAAGCAGCTTTGTCACGCCTAAATTCCCAAGCGATTGCGAATTTGACAAATCCCCAAATAAACTCTGTTGTTCCGAGCCGTATTCCTTATAAATTTTTATGTAGTTTTCAGCCATTGACTGGCTGTACTTTGTCGCCTCCTCGACATACTCACCCCACTTACCGTGTGGGACGATTGCTTTTATACGATCAAACCTTTTCCCTATTTCGATTATCCCTGCCAATAACGTCCTGTTCAGTTGTTCGGTGATGTATCGTATTTCCGTTGTAATTCGATTTAGTTCACAACCGCCGCCGGTGTCAACCTCTCTGTATTCCGCCTCAATAATTTCATTTGCCATAGCTTACGCCGCCTTTCTCTTTTTCTTTTTATTTATCGTATCTACAAACTCCAGCCACTTTTCTTCAAATTCTTTTACTTCCGGGGTACGTGCGCAGTTTTTTAAACCCCTATTCTGCAGGACTTTGCCCGTTTTTATATCAAATTCCAACGTGAAATACGGTGTCCGAGGGTGGTCCGTATGCCGTATAAAAAATAACGTTGTTTCTCCGTTTGCATGTTTATTAACATATGTGCCTACGCAGTGTTGCAGCTTGGCGCCTTCGGTTATCATTTCATCAGCACTGTGCGCCGGGTGAATGGATAATCCGTTGTAGGCAAAACAATATTTGTTCAGTTCTGCCAGGCGCTTTTTAAATTTCGCATTTGCCGTCTTAGTTTTTTCTTTTTTATACAGCAGATTTTCCACATCGTGTCTGTTTACTAAATTGTGCGGATACAACACACTTTCGTCCGTCATATCCTTGCCGTTCTTCTTTGCCATATCCCAGTAGTCGCAAATATAATAAATCGTCGGCAATGTGGTATGGAATTTTTTGCATTGTTTATTTAGATAATTTATCGTTTTCATGATAGGCGCTTTTCTGTCGATCAGATGTTCGATGCCGAAAAATCCTCTCTTATCACACGCCGCCACATCCTCCGGCTTTACGCCGTGTTCTTTTGCCTTTTGAAAAAATGCAATTTCATCTTTGCCCCATTTTTTCTTTTTTGCAAACCTAAATTCTTCCTTTGTCAGCCCGAGCATTAAATTAGGTTTACACTGTTTCCAATCGAATATTTCAATATCGTTGATGCGTGGTGAACCGCCGTAACAACGTGCCGAATCCATTGCACGATTAACCAGTTTCGCCATTCCCGACGTGATAAGATTTTCAACGTTTTTATGCCGTAAATACAAATACAGGTATGACAGCGGAAATGTTACGTTGCCCCGTAAGGCATTGATGTATTCCGCAAATTTGCTGTTTTCCATATTCGTCCCATTGAATATGTCCGTCGGGAACGGATATATAAAATCTGTATGTATTTCGCCGATACAATCCGAAAATCGTTTACGCTGTTGCCATTCGTCATAATACGAAACAGCGCCCAAACCCCAGTTCATGTATCCGCATATGCGGATTATTTTTTTATCTAAAATAATACCGCCGTCCTGGGGTGATGTTGTAATGAATGTGTTTCCCTGCTTGTTCAGTTTGTATTCAACCCGCCACTGCAATAGCACCGCATGCCCGTTAATGTTATGTACCGTCAGCGGATACACTGATTTGATGATAAAATTGTTCCGAAATTGTCCAATGTGAATTGCTTCGGCTTTAGCGCCGCATATCGGGCATTGTGTTTTGTCACCTGTGAATATATTCGTTGTATAGGTTTCATTCAGAAATCCGAAACGTACCGGCGCATATGCCCGTGAACAGCATACGTCGACCGGCATATACGGCTGTGTATATTCCCGCTCGCATTCAGAGCAATGGCAACGCACCACTCGCACTTTCCGTTCGCTCAACGGATCATATTCCCAGTCGGCACGATATAATATGTATTGCTGTTCAAAATATCCCTTTTCACGCAGCCATTTTACCACGCCCTCCGGGGGTTTGTTTGGTATGTCTTTTGTGTAATCTATTTCTTCCATTCCGATGCCCCCTTACAGCAGGTCGGTAAGGCTTACCACGCCTGCCGCCGAGTTCTCACGGTTTATCCCGTAAAACTTGCAGATTATTTCTTCCGCCTTTTTATACGGAACGCAAACTGATGTACCTTTGTTTTCTTTGTGCAATGCATCGGCGCATTCTTTTATTTTTGCTTCGCATTTTGCAATTGACATTTCCTCATTGTCCAAATCGTGCAGGACCAGTTCCGCCGCACCGCTGTATTTTTCGCAGATTTCTTTCAACTGCTCGCCGACTGCATAAACGGCTGAAACTGTCGCATATTTTTTCTGCTGTTCTTCGATTTTAATATTTAATTCGTAATTCATTTTGTACCTCCACTTGACTTTTCAAAAATTTTGTGGTACAATACCAGTGTAAGGTTGGTATTGTACCGACGGGGCGTCATCTATGACGTCCTTTTTTTATTCCCATTTCAGTGCCTGTCCGCAAAACCTGCAGCAGTGTGTATACCATAAATTGAAATTTATCATTTCGTTTATGTCCTTGATTTCGCCGAATGGTATTCCGCAGCACGGGCAGATATATAACCCGTCTGTTTCTTCCGGCTTGGCAGGTGTTATGTGGTTTTTAATCTGTTCTATGTGCCGCACACTCTCGGCAAATGCCGCACTTACCTCACCTATGCTTTTATGTAGTTGTTCCAGTACTTCAACCGCATCACGCAGTTTCCGCACCGCCTCTGCCATATGCTGACTTTTTTCTTCTTCTGTCATCTGTTTCGCCGCCTCTCTTTCCTTGAAAAATTCTTTAGCGTGTATTCTGCGCATAAGCCGATTGTAACGCTGACCGCCAGTATGCTGATAGCATTTGCTCCGAGTTCCGCCAGGCGCATTGAAGCTGCTATTGCCGCTAAATACGGTATGATTTTATCCATTGCTCCGCCCTCCTTTGCATAACTTATCAAATGTCTTGCGTTCGATGTTTCCGAAGCAGCCGCGCACCGTGATATTTTGTCTTGAATTATGCCCGAAATCGCTTGTCATTTCAAGGTATTTCCGCATAAATTCCTTGCCCTTGTCGTGTACTGCCGAAACACACGTTACTGTAGGTTCTTTCATCTGTATTCCTCCTCAATTTCAATTTCTAATGCCTGTCCGCAGTACGGACAGCAATATACCTTGTCTTCCGCCGCCGAATAGATTTTTTCTAAACTCCGCCGGCATTCCGGGCATTTTCCCGATTTTAACGCCATTGGAATTAACCGTTTAACCGCCTCTTTCGCCAGCCGCAAAGCGTCAAGCTGTCGATTGTTTTCCGCAATGAATTCATCACTTATTCCGTGCTTGAATGTCTTGCAAATACGCATGTTTATAGCTTTTAATCCCTCAAGCGCCGCCTCGATTACACTTCTAACATTTTCCATTGTTTAAAATCCCTTCTATCACCGTTGTAGTGCGATCAGTTAAAACTGCAAGCTGCAGAATGCTGTTGCCCTCCTTATACCACTTTCGGACCAGCATTTCCGTGTCACGTGTGAACGGACGATCATGTGCATTTTTGTTATGTTCTTTTGCGTAATAATTGCGATTGACGTACTTTTTGCACCGTAAGATTTCCTTGCATTTCGGATTACGGTGTAATGTCTGGCACAGAAATTCACACTTGCATTTCCCGTCTCCGCCGTACCACGCACAGTTTTCACTTTTTGACTTCATTTTTGCACCCTTTCCGTCACGATGCCGCCAAGCCTAATTTTTTTAATTTTTCTCGGCGCTTTTCGATTTCGTTGACATCTATGCCCCATACTTTGTACGCCAATGTTGTGTTGACTGTGTTTAGCTGTGCGGTTTGTATGTTTTGCTCTGCCGCCGCCTCTTGCACGGCTTTTTTATATCTCGCCAGTGCCGCACTGCCTAATCCGCCGAATAATTCACGGATTTGCTTGTTGCCTATTTCGGAATAGCGATAGTATATATATAGTGCCGTATCCATGTCGGCAATTTGTTTTACTTTCATTTTAATGCTCCTTTCCGTCAGTCAATTCTATGGTTATGTTCGTAATTTTGCTTTCCATTTTCATTCCTCCCGGTTGTGTTTTTCAAGTTCTGCAGAGTTTGAGCGATTAGACTTTCCGCCATATTAATCGGCGGTGTATAGCAAAACTTGCGATAACGGCACCGTTCACAATTGCATTTGCCATTTTTTTCGTGTTTATCGGTGCAGTGCTGTTTTAGTTTTGAAAAGAAATCTTTAACGTCCAAATTTCTCGCCTCTCTCTTATGTTCTTTGTCAAAGTGCTGAGTGTTTCGTCTGACATAATTGCTCCCGACGTGCAAAGCCGTTTTCCTTTTAACATCGGCTTTGTGCGTCTTTTTCTTAATATATATGTCATTTTTGTCCTCCTCTCTATCCGTATATTTGCCTTTTTCTTCCCCATGTGGTATAATCACTGTAGAAAGCGAGGTGATTATACCATGGATAGCAGATGTTCTTTTCCGCAATATCCTTTCGAGGCATTGGCAATGCTATATCTTGAAAAGCTTGATACTTCCGATTTGTCTCCTATGGAATTTGTAGATAAATACAACGAAGTACTGGCAGATATTCGGAAGCAGTATAATGATACCGCTGTAAAACGCAAAGCGAATTCATCTAAGTAGCCATGTCGTGAGTACATTTGCAACAGCTGACAGAGCCTCAATCTCTTCGGCTGTTGCATCTTCTTTATTGGATAGCCTTTTAACGACTTTCATTAAATTATCTGCAAGCTCATCCGTTACCTTTGTAATATCCATATTCCTCGCCTCCTCTCTATCCGTATGTTTGCCTTTTTCTTCCCCATGTGGTATAATCAACTGCAGAAAGCGAGGTGATTATATATGAGAATTTATGCTAATTTAATTGGAAATTGGGTAGACATAACCGAAGATGGTACAGTAGCTGACGGAAAAAACCCAATATTGTATTTTAAGGAAACCTTGTCTTTCCTTGAAAATTCTACTGTTGCTGAATGTTTTAAATATGGTTACATTCATGTTCAATACCACGGTCATGATTATTGCATACATCCGTCTATGATACAATTTATAGATTATTGATGCCCTGCATTTCTAATTTAATATTTCTCTGTATAGATTCGGCATCTCCCAGTGACAATTTGCAAGATGCCGAATCGTACATACGCTCAACCGCAATTTTTAACCTCGACCATTCATAACGTTTTAAACCAGAAAGCATTTCTGAAATTTTTTTAATTTGCTCATCTGTCATTTTCTCACCTCCTTGTTTTTTCTTTTAGGCATATAATTAAAGTATTTTCTGTTGGAAAACAGCAAGCATTTCAAGTACCTGCGGTGCGTACCGTAGGTACTTCTCTCTGTCACCGCTTCGTCCTATATCATTCAACGCACTTGTTGCCTTTGAAGCTATTTCCTGCGCCGCCTCTTGGATTGTTATCGCTCCGTCATCTGTTTTTTTCGTTGCATCTTCCGTTGGTACTGCTTTATAAATATTCATCTTTTCTCACCTCCTATTCTGTGCTTTGTATGTAGAAGAATAAATCCTAACATGCCGATGCCCCGCACGTATCGGTATGTTTTTTGAAAAATTCTATGCCGTCGTTTAATCTTTTCTTTTCTATGTCGTTCATTTTTGAAATTGTCCAATCCTGTGACATTACAATGTTGTAGCTCATTTTTATGCCCTTGCCGCATCCGCCGCCGGATAATAAGGAATAAATCTCATCTTGGCAGACCGTTAAACATAATCCTAATGACTCGTTTTTTGCACAATATTCTTTATTTGATATTTTTTTTAGTGCTTCAACTATATTCATCTTTTCTCACCTCCTATTCTGTGCTTTGCAGGTTATGCCGTTTTGTTGAACAGCCATTCTATTCATCGTTGAATTATTGATATTTTAGGATTTTTTTCTTGATTATTTGATATTTTGGTGTTATAATGCTTATAGCCTTATACGGCAAGGAAGGGGCTGTTTCTTTTGAAGCAGGTTTTGAATTGCCTGTTCTCTCTCGCAAGGTTATCAGCTAAAGGTGTTTACAGCAGTCTTGACCTGCTTAAGTGATAACGCTTTAAGAAATATTACTGCCTATATGGTCTTGAACATTCCGCAATTGTCGTCGTACATATGGAATGGGCAAACCTGCAAAGTAGAGAGTAAACAAACAAGCGTAACGCTATGGGGCTGTCGGGGGGATGTCACATATCAACCCAGGCAGTGACAGCAACACAGCGGGACGATTTTCCTGTTAAACATTATGCGCACCGTGTATCACGCTCCCTTTTTATATTCAAATAATTCATTGGGTTCTACCTCAAGCGCTTTACAAAAGAGCATTATAATTTTTTCATCAATAATTTTTCGACCATTAAGTATATCGGACAATTGACGATAAGTTATTCCCATTTTACCCGCCACAAAATTTTGTTTATAGCCTTTTTCTTTTATTACTTTCCTTACGTTTTGTGCAAAACACATTGAAATTCCTCCTCTCAGTTTTATTTTTTCAAGAAACTTGAATTGATTATATTATAATTCATGTCGTATGAATTGTCAAGACTTTTTTTACAAGTTTCTTGAAAATTTTTTCTTGACTTTTTGATATATTCGTGATACAATGCACTTAAAGGAAGTGAATGTATGAGCTTTGCAACAAGATTAAAAGAAGCAAGAGAAAAGTTAGGGATTAATCAATCAGAACTTGCAAAAAAAGTAGGGGTGGGCAATACAGCTATCTGCAATTATGAAAAGGGTACGAGTTTCCCCAATGTTGATTTTTTGTATAAGTTATTTGAAGCTTTAGACGTGGAGCCTAACTACTTGTTTCAAGATGATATACCAATACAAAAAATGTCTCTAACAAGCGAAGAAAGAGAGATAATGGTTAATTATAGAGACTTAAATGAGCGAGGGCAAAAAATGCTTAAAGAATATATCCGCTTATTAAGCGAAGATAAAAAATATTCTAAACAGGCTATATTCTTACACAACACTCAAGAAAACAGAGAAATGATTGCTTATGGCTTAGATGAAATGAAAAAAGAAAAATGGCATCCTAGAAAGCCTGAAAACACCGCATTTGATTGATAACATAATGACAGCCGCCTTATAGAAAGGTGCGTGGAAGTCATGAGAAATAAAATCAAAAATGCGGTTAAGAAATTTTCAAAGCGTGTAAAGAAAATTGATTTTGTTAATGCTGAAAATTTTGCTGAGAGCTTGGGGTTTACCACTGTATTTTTTAATACTCCCGAGGGTGATTTGACACTATTAAAATGCGGTTATTCCGAGGAAGATAAAAAATATAAAGCTTTTACACACATAGATACGGCAAAAATAATATTTATTAACAACAATGCAGAAAACGAAAGCAAATTATATTTGTTATTGCATGAAATCGGTCATATTTTGCTCGGTCATATTGGTGACGGACAATCAAATACAAGAAATCCTGTACTGATGGATGTGGAAACAGATGCTTTTGTTAACGAAGTATTACATTATAAAAAATTTAATTATTGGCTGGTACTATATACAATAGTGATGTTAATGTTAGGATTTTTGGTCGGAAGTATTACGGCAAATAATGGCAATCCGACAAAGCCTAATATAGAACCGGTTAATACGCTTAACGATGTTATATCTGATAATCAAAACGATACAGTATATGTTACACCGACGGGGGCAAAATTCCACCGCATTGATTGCAGATATACAAAAGATAAAGATTGTATAGCGATGAGCAGAGCCGAAGCGGTACAAAACTATGCACCGTGTAAAGTCTGCAAACCGTGATATGATATAAGTAACATATAATCAGACGAATGGTCGGCTGTTATTATGTTATACCCTTATGGCAATATGAAAGAAAGGACTGATAACAATTAACAATTTTCCGTATACTATAAACGATTTAAGAAATGCGTGTAATAATGACAAAATTGCATGGAAAAGGCACGCAATAAATCGCATAGAAGAACGTAACATATTACAATCAGAAGTAATTGAATGTATAAACACCGGAGAAATCATAGAATATTATATATCTGATAAACCGTTTGCCAGTTGTCTTGTATTAGGCAAGACTTATGCTGAACGCACAATCCATGTAGTATGCAGTTTTGCAGAGGAACGAATATATATAATAACCGCATACGCTCCGGATAACACTAAATGGAAAGCAGATTTTAAAACAAGAAAGAAGGTATAATTATGAAATGTATTGAATGTGGAAATGAAACCGAAAAAGCTTTATTAAAATACGTTGCCGAATTGGAAAGCTGTGTGTTGATTATAAAAAATGTGCCGACACACGTATGCCCCGTATGTGGTGAAAAGTATTACGATAATGACGTAGCGAAAAAAATTGAGGACATCGTTAACCGATTTAAAGACTTCATTGAAGAAGTTGCTATTCTTGAATATGACAAGATCGCTTAAATAAAAAAAATTCCCTCGGCTGTTGGCGCAACCGAGGGACGGAGTGTATTACATGTACTGACAAAACACACAACTGAATTATATCACATACACTCCGTTTTGTCAAATAAAGGAGTGTTATTTTTATGCCTATTTATAAAATGGACGGCAAAAAGGACGGATTGCAAAAATACAGGGTGCGTATTAATTTTGTCGATAAACAAGGTAAATCAAGGCAAATAGATCGTGTTGCCTACGGCAAAGATGCAGCGAAAGAATTGGAGCTGCGTTTAAGTAACGAAAATCAATCAGATAATATTACAAAAAAAATAACTGTTCAGCAATTATACGACGAATATATTGTGGCAAAAAAATATGAAGTGCGGGAAACTACTATTGATAAATCAAAGAAACTTTTAACCACATTTGTACTGCCGCCGTTAAAAGATTATAGACTTGACAGGCTTACGGCAAGCGTCTTACAATCGTGGAAAAATCAGATGGAGCAAGAAACAACTTCTGCCGGGGAAAAATTTTCTTTAAAATATAAACGTAATATATTCGGTGAGTTGCGTGCCTTGCTTAACTATGCTGTAAAAATGGAATACATATCCAAAAACCCACTTTCCGCACTCGGAAATTTCAAGGACGTTAATCTTATGAAAAAGGAAATGGATTTTTATACGCCAGAAGAATTCAAGAAATTCATTTCTGCCGCCCGGCATCAAGCCGAGCAAAGCGAAGCCGTTTCACGAAATATTTATGAATGGAATTTCTATGTATTTTTTAACATTGCATTTTTCACCGGGATGCGCAAAGGTGAAATTTATGCATTAAAATGGAGCGACATGTCCGGCACTACAATAAAGGTATGCCGAAGCATTGCTCAAAAGCTGCGTGGTGGTGACCGTGAAACGCCGCCTAAAAATCAAAGTTCCATACGTACAATAGATTTACCTTTGCCATTAAAAAAAATACTGGACGAGCATTACAGCCGCTGTAAGGGCATTGCGGATTTTTCAGATGATTGGCGTATATGCGGGGGAAAGCAATGCATACGGGACAGCACACTTGAAAATCGCAACAAGTATTACGCCGAGCTTGCAGGAATAAAAAAAATAAGAATTCATGATTTCCGGCATAGCCACGCTTCGCTTTTGGCAAATAACGGGATTAACATACAGGAAATTGCCCGACGCTTGGGGCACAGCAATATAGAGATTACATGGAATATATATTCGCATTTATATCCACGTGAAAGTGAACGTGCTATTGAAATTTTAAATAAAATCGTGTAAAAAACGTGTAAGAACAAAAAGAAACCGCATAGATATGCGGTTTCTTTTTGTTATGGCAGGGGTACAAGGACTCGAACCTTGGGCACTTGGTTTTGGAGACCAATGCTCTACCAACTGAGCTACACCCCTAAACGACTTGACCATTATATCACAGTTTTATCCTTTTGTAAACCCCTAAAATAAAAAAATTTATATTTTTTTATCGATTTCTTGCAATATAAAATCCCAAAGCCGCATTTGCTTTGGGATTTTACCTCTTATTTATTGATTTTTCTGATACTGTCTATCACGACAAGCGCAACAAACGCAGCACCCAGCACCGCCAATACCAATAATTTCACAATCCTCACCTTGCCTCATTTACAAAATACATGATTGCCTATCGTTTTCACAACAGGTCTTGTTCTTATCCAACTGCTTGTAGCAGTTTTCGGATTATAATAATAAATCGCACCGCCCGTCGGATCCCAGCCGTTTAATGCGTCACGTGCGGCATTTACGCAGGACGACTGCACAGATGCGTTTATCTGACCGTCATCAACAGCCGTAAACGCTCCTTTCTGATAAACCACGCCCGCTATCGTATTCGGGAATGACGAATGTTTTACACGGTTTAACACAACCGCTCCGACCGCCACCTGTCCTTCGTACGTTTCTCCCCTCGCTTCGCCGTTTATTACCATTGCAAGCAGATTAACGTTGCTTGAAGATGATGATGACGTACTGCCTGTGGGAAGTCCTATTTTTGAAAGCGTCGCCGGTCCGGCAATTCCGTCGGGAGTCAGTCCGTTTTTGCGCTGAAAGCTCTTTACGGCTGTTACCGTTCGGCTTCCGTATATACCGTCTACCGTATAGGTGTAATATCCCCAGTTCTTCAGCCTGGTCTGAATGTTCCTTACCTCCTGACCGGTAGAACCCATTTTTGAAAGCGCAAACGCACTGCTTTCAAACAAAATCATAATTGCAGTTATTAAAATAAGTATACGTTTCATAAAAACCTCCGTTATATACGATCTATATACCTATTTTTTCCGCATTGTATCCTTTTAATACCTCATAAAATCATTTTTTTCTTTTTTGCACTTTATCGCCAATGTAACGCCGATAACCTCAAGCGCACCCGCCTTTTTAAGCTCGGACGCACATTCCTCGAGAGTTGCGCCCGAAGTATAAATATCGTCGGATAAAATTACCCGTTTTCCCCTCACCGCATCTGTTGCCATATATGCGCCTTTTACGTTTATCGCTCTTTCCGACTCCGACAAACGGCTCTGCCGCTTGTTGTTTCTGATTTTAAAGAGCGCATTTTCGCTATAGGATATACCGGCGGTGTCGGCAATTGCACGTGTAAACTTCTGCGATTGGTTAAACCCACGCTCGCATAAACGCTCCCTTGAAAGCGGAACGGGAATTGCAAGGTCAAACTCCGAAAGATGCGGAAAGTTTTTCACATACTCGCCCATAATATAAGCGAACACATCGCAATTTCCGCTCCAACCCTTGAATTTGCAATTCATAATCGCATCACGCACTTTTCCCTCGTAGAACAGTGCGGAAATAACATAGCTTACGTTCGTACTTCCTGCAAAAGTACCGTTCGGCGGTGTTCTCGATATGCTTTTGTTACATTCATCGCATATGCCGCAGCCGTTTTTAAAACGCAGTCCGCCATAATGCTTTCCTCCGCAAAAAGAACAAACAAAGCTTTTTCTTATGTAAAACAGCATAACTATACCTCAGATTTAATCTCTGCAGATACTATTTTACCACGAAACAAAGCATTTTTCAAGTTATATTTTATCCGTACCCAATAAATTATGATACCGCAGAAAATCCTGCGGATTGGTGCTTATTATTCTGTCAACCCGTCCGTCAATCAATTCAAACGTGACATTATTGTACAGCTTTATATGCCTTTGGCGAATCTGCGTATTGTCAAAAAACACGACATCGCTCGGAACACATGAATAAATCATTTATTTTTGTCCTTTCCTATCATCTCATACATTTTTGCAAGTGCGTCGGACAATCCGCCCATACTGTCTATTATCCCCATTTCCACGGCTCGCTTGGCAAAGAGGATTGTCCCAACATCGTTTGCCATATCGTCGGTTGTGAGCATAAGCTTTTTAAAATCCTCCATTTTTATATGCGAATTTGATACAATAAATTCGCATATACGCTCCTGCATTCTTTCAAAATACTGAAACGTCTGTGCCACGCCTATGACCGTTCCGCTCATACGCAGAGGGTGTACCGTCATTGTAGCCGTTGGCGCAATAAACGAATAATCCGAGGACACCGCAAGCGGAACGCCTATACTGTGACCTCCGCCGAGCACGAGCGACACCGTCGGCTTGCTCATTCCGGCTATCATTTCCGCATTTGCCAGTCCCGCCTCCACATCTCCGCCGACAGTATTGAGAAGTATCAAAAGCCCGTCTATTTCGGGATTTTCCTCCACCGCCACAAGCTGCGGCAAAACGTGCTCATACTTTGTTGTCTTGTTCTGCGGAGGAAGTATCTGATGTCCCTCCACCTGCCCGATTATCGTAAGGCAATGAATATTTCCTTTCGGATTTTTTGTTTCAACAAACCCGAAATCCTCTATATTTTCTTTTTCCTTATTATTTTCCGAATTTTTATCTGACATAACTGCTCCGTTTTCTCATTTTTTTCTGTTAGTATAGTGCAAATGTGTTGAAATTATTCGTATCTTGTTGTAAAACTGCCTTTTTTATGCTATAATACGCTTTGAAGGGAGTGTTTGTTTATGCCTATAAAAATACCTGACAAATTACCTGCAACAAAACAGCTTAATAAAGAGAACATATTTGTTATGACCGAGAAAAAGGCTATGCACCAGGATATTCGTCCGCTTAAGCTTGTTCTCGTAAATCTTATGCCGACAAAAATAACAACCGAAACACAGCTTATGCGTCTTTTGTCAAATTCGCCTTTGCAGGTGGAGATAGATTTACTGCAAATGGACTCGCATATGTCGAAAAACACTCCGGCGGAGCATTTGGCGGCATTTTACAAACGCTTTGACGAAATAAAAAATTCAAAATATGACGGAATGATAATCACGGGTGCGCCCGTGGAAAATCTTGATTTTGACGAGGTGGACTACTGGGACGAGCTTGTGAAAATAATGGACTGGTCAACCACGCACGTAACCTCCACACTCCACATATGCTGGGCGGCAATGGCAGGGTTGTATTATCATTACGGTATTCCGAAATATCCTTTAAAAGAAAAATGCTTCGGCGTGTTTGAACACCGTGTAAACAGAAAAACCTCAAAGCTTGTGCGTGGCTTTGACAACGTTTTTTACGCTCCCCATTCACGCCACACCGAAGTGCGGAGCGAGGACATAAAAAAGGTAAAAGAACTTGAAATACTTGCCGAGTCTGACGAGGCGGGAGTATATATAATCACAACAAAAGGCGGCAGGAGAATTTTTGTCACGGGTCACAGCGAATATGATGCGGACACGCTCAAAAACGAGTATATCCGTGATTTGGAAGCCGGAAAGAAACCGAATATCCCGAAGCACTATTTTCCCGATGATAATCCTTCAAAAAAGCCGCTTGTGCGCTGGCGCTCGCACGCAAGCCTGCTGTTTTCAAACTGGCTCAATTACTTTGTATACCAGATTACGCCGTATGATATTGACAGTATAAAATAATCAGTCATTCAGCATAATAAAGCTGAGGTGACTGACTGATGGAATTTAATATGACAAATGATTTATTGAAATCAGACCCCGAAGCGCAGAGCTTTTTCAACTCACTCGATGCGGACACTCAAAAGCGTTTGCTTGACCGATACACCGGCGCCGCAAATTTGGAGGAGCTGAAAACCTTTGCAAGCGTTGTGAAAAATCACATTTAAAAATGCGAGCCTTACGGCTCGCATTTTTGTAATAGATTATACCACTTCCGCACCGCTTTGAATATCTTTAAGCGTTGTGAGAACCGTCAATTTTCCGTCAAACTCGGCGCTCAGTATCATTCCGCATGATTCGAGTCCCATCATTTTTCTCGGCTTAAGGTTTGCAATGAACAATACGTTTTTGCCTATCAGCTCATCGGGATTATGGAACTGCGAAATGCCCGATAATATCTGGCGTTTTTCACTTCCGACCTCAAGAGTAAATCTCAAAAGCTTTTTCGATTTCGGAACATTTTCGCACTCCAAAACCTTTCCCACTCTTATATCAAGCTTTTCCCATTCGTCAAACTCAATGTAATCCTTATACGGAGCAATCTCGATTTTTTCCTCTGCTTCTTCCCTTTCTGCGGCTATTTCCTCAAGCATTTTTTCCGCATCTATTCTTGCAAACAGCGGTTCTGCTGCGCCGACCTTTGTTCCCGGCTTAAGCACACCGAAAGTCTTTGCGCTTTCACAGCTTAAATCCTCCGCATTAATCTGCGCCGCAATTTTTTCCGCTGTCTGCGGCATATACGGCGTCAGCAATGACGCAATAATTCTAATCGTTTCGGCAAGATTATAAAGCACTGTTCCCAATCTCGGCTTTGTTGCCTCGTCCTTTGCCAGTATCCAGGGCGTTGTTTCGTCAATATACTTGTTTGCTCTGTCTACCACAGCCCATATTTCGTCCATACTGTCGGCAACACGCAAAGCTTTCATCTTTTCCGATATTTTATCGATTGCGCCCACGGCAACGGCTTTCAAATCATCATCAAATTCACCGCTGACTCCGCCGTCTTGAATAACGCCGTCAAAATATTTATTTATCATTGCAACCGTTCTGTTTACAAGATTTCCGAGCTTATTCGCAAGGTCGCTGTTAAATCTGCTTATAAACACATCGTACGTTATCGTTCCGTCCTGCGCAAAGGGCATTTCGTGAAGTGAATAGTAGCGCACCGCATCAACTCCGAAACGCTTTACCAAATCCTCCGCATATATAACGTTGCCTCTTGATTTGCTCATCTTTTCTTCACCGAAAAGCATCCACGGATGTCCGAAAACCTGTTTCGGAAGCGGTTCGCCGAGCGCCATAAGAATAATCGGCCAGTATATTGTATGGAAACGCAATATATCCTTTCCGATAATATGCACGTCCGCCGGCCAGTATTTTTTGTAAAGCTCACCCTTTTCATCAGGCGTATAGCCGAGAGCGGTAATATAGTTTGCGAGAGCATCTATCCATACATAGATTACGTGTCCCGGGTCAAACTCAACCGGCACGCCCCATGTGAACGTACTTCTCGAAACGCACAAATCCTGAAGTCCCGGCTTTAAGAAGTTGTTTACCATCTCGTTTTTACGTGATTCGGGCTGTATAAATTCAGGATGAGTTTCAATGTATTCCATAAGCTTATCCTGATATTTGCTCATTTTTAAGAAGTATGCTTCCTCTTTGGTCTTTTCAACAGGTCTGCCGCAATCGGGACAGCAGCCGTCCTTAAGCTGTGTCTTTGTCCAGAATGACTCGCACGGCGTACAATACCAGCCCTCGTACTCACTCTTGTATATATCGCCTTGTTCGTACAGCTTATTAAATATCTTCTGCACCGCTTTTTCGTGATAATCATCGGTTGTTCTTATGAATTTATCATAGCTGATATTGAGCATATCCGCTATTTCCTTGATTTTTCCGGCGATTTTATCAACGTGTTCTTTTGGAGTTATGCCTGCCTCCTCGGCTATCTGCTGTATTTTCTGTCCATGCTCGTCCGTGCCTGTCAGAAAGAACACGTCTTTTCCGATATAACGGTTAAATCTTGCGATTGCGTCGGTTAAAATTATCTCGTATGTGTTGCCTATATGAGGTTCTTTTGAAGTATACGCAATCGCAGTTGTGATATAATATTTTTCCTTACTCATTATTATCCTCCACTAATTCTTTAATAAATTTTTTGCACAGCTGCCACTGACTTTTTACAAACAGTCCGCAGCGTTTTAACAATGATATAATCGGGTCGAATATTCCTGCCTTATAAAAGCTTATGATTACCAAAAGCAGTATCGTACCCAAAATTATGCCGCCCACGCCCCAAATTCTGTAGCCTATATACATAGCCATAAGCGTGAGTATCGGATTCATACCTATTTTGGAGCTTACAAGTTTCGGCTCAATCAGGTGCCGTGTGACCACTACCGAAACAAAAGCAACCACCATAATTATTCCGGCTTTAATATTTCCGCCGAAGAAGTTTATTACAGCCAACGGCCACAGCACAATGCCGCTCCCGAATACGGGAAGTGCGTCCAGAAACGCCGTACCGAATGCGATAAGCATGGCGTAATTCACGCCTGCAAGCGTAAATTCTATAAGCATAATCACAAACGTTACGCACATTATCGTAAATTGCGCCCTGACATAGCCGCCGAGATAACGCTTGAACTCATTTTTTACCGCCGATAATTTTGCCGTCAGTTTTTTCCCGAGCATTTTATGCACCGCCACGGAAACATTCTCACTGTCGACAACCATAAAATATACCGACAATATGAATATAATCACGCCTATAAATCCGCCCGGAATAGCCTTTGCAAAATCCGAAGCATAGCCTACAACAGGCTTTGAGTGCGAGTCTATAAAGGTCTTTGCCTTATCGGAAATTTCCTGCGTCATATCCGACAGAACGTCCTGAACAAAGTCCGGCATACTGTTGTATATATGTGACAGGTTATCCGAAAAACGTTTCCAGAACAGCTGAAACTCCACATACATAGCCGGGAATTGATCATACAGATTTCTGATTTCCACTACCAGTTTCCAAACGATAGCCGTTATTATTCCGCCCAGTATTCCTATCGTAAATATAATTACCAAAAGTGCAGACACACCTCTTGGGCATTTCAGCTTTTTCTGCAGAAAATCCGCAAGCGGGTTCACAAGCCTTGAAAACCCGTATCCCAAAATAAACGGCAAAAACACGCTTACAATCAGCCCGATGAGCTTTGCAATTTTCGGCATAAACAGATATGCCGCCGCAGCAATAAGAGCAACGCCTATGACGAACAGCAGGATTTTAAGCCAGTTCTGCTTTATTTTCATAAAATCATCCCTTTAAAAATTTATCCATCAGAGTATATCCCTTATCTATATATATACCTGTCTTTTTGCCGTTTTCCTCGGTATATGTCATTCCCGAGCCGCCGTCTGTTTTTGTGCTGTCGTAAATAACATACGGTACGGGATCGCTTACGTGTGTCTTTTTGCATATCGGTGTCGGATGATCCGGCATAATAAGCATACGATACTCGATACCACGCTTATCAAGCTCGTCCTTTAAAAACTTTACAACCTTTTTGTCTATAGTTTCAACAGCAAATTTCTTTTTGTCGGGTTTACCCTGGTGACCCATTTCATCGGGTGCTTCCATATGCACATACACAAAATCGCTGTCACCCGTGATTGCGTCAAGCGCCGCCTGTGCTTTGCCCTCCCAGTTGGTTTCGCAGTTACCGGTTGCGCCCTCTACGTCTATCGACTTCATACCGGCGCATATTGCAATACCTTTTATGAGGTCAACCGCACTTATAACACTGCCGTTAAGACCGTACTTTTCCTTGAAATTATCAAGCAAAGGCTTTGTTCCCTCGCCCCACGGCCATATTGATGTCGCCTGGTTTTTACCCTCTGCGGCACGTTTTTTGTTTACGGGGTGTTCCCTTAATATCTTTTCCGATTTTTTCATCATATCAAGGAAAGTTTCCGCACCGTCACCCTTAGGGAGATATTCCGTTATCTTGCGGTCGGAAATATCGTGCGGAGGTGTGAGATTTACGTTTGTTGAGCCGCCGCTCCACACACACAGATGTCTGTAGCTTATTCCGGGATAGAATTTGATTTTATCCGTATTAAGTTCCGCCGCAACGGCTTTTATAAGCTGTTCGCTCTCCTCGGTCGTTATTTCACCGGCGGAGTAGTCGAGCATTGTTTTGTCCTCATAATTTTCTTCATCACTCAATGTAACGAGGTTTGTTCTGAACGTTACGTCATCATCTTTCATTTCAACGCCGATTGATGCCGCCTCAAGCGGTGAACGTCCGCTGTAGCATTTTTTTGTATCGTATCCCATTACGGAAAGGTTTGCCACGTCCGAACCGGGCTTCATACCATCCTGCACCGTTTTTACCATTCCCAGTTCGCCGTGAGCGCACATATAGTCGATTGTCGGCTTGTCCGCAACCTCAAGGATTGTTTTGCCGTCAAAATAATCAACGGGATAATCCGCCATACCGTCGCCCAAAATTACAATATACTTCATTTTTTATCCTCCATTTCTCCGCCATACGGCGGCACAAACAATAACACGGAAAAGACACTTGGCAGATTGCCCTCTTGAAAGAAGGCGCCCCGCACATCATACTTTTCACATTAATCTTCACATACACGGCACACTATAGCAAATGCGCCCTTTCCGAGATGTATTCCTATAAGAGGTCCGACCTCGGCATACATTAATACACAGTCCTCGCCGTATTTTTCACGAAGCTTTTCGCAAGCCTCCTCACCACGCTTTTCATCGGACTGCAGTACGAGAAATTCTTTCTTTTCCGCTTTATGAAACGCCGGATTTTCCTCTATTTTTTCTATAACCTTATCAACAAGCTTTTTCTTTCCCCGAAGCTTTCCGTAGCTGTCGACAAGTCCGCCCTCAACAGTAAGAATAGGCTTTATATCAAGCAGTGTACCCACAATCGACGCACTTTTTGAAAGTCTGCCGCCCTTTTCAAGATATTTTAATGTGTCCACAACTATATATGCACGCCATGTTTTTATATACTTCATAGACTCCTCTATGACTTCATCGGCGGTTTTGCCCTCCCGCACAAGCTGTGCGGCATAAACGGCTGTCTGCGCCATATAAACCGAAAGCTTTTCGGTATCGACAATGCGTATATCCGCATCGGGATTATCGTCCTCTTTTATCTGACTTGCAATCAGATTTGCGGTCTGAAATTCTCCGCTTGCTTTTGATGACATGGTAAAGAATATTACCGTTTTATGCTTTTTGCTCTCCTCAAGGAGCAAATCATACAGATACTGAAACGGCGGCTGTGAGCTTGTCGGGATACCGTCAAAGCTTTCAAGCTTTTCAAAAAACTCCTTATTCGTTATATCCTTTCCGTTCATATACTCCTTATCGCCGAAAATCGTAAGAAAGCGCACAATACCTATATCATACTTTTCCGCAATGTCCTCCGGCAAATCGGAACAGGTATCGGTTATAATTTTTATATCTTCCATTTATTAAATTCCTTTCTCTACCACGTGAATTTTGTAAGCTGTCCGAGATTTTTCAAATTATCGAAGCCTTGCTGGCGCAATGCTTCATACACCATAACCGCAACCGAGTTTGACAGATTAAGGCATCGTGCCTCCTCAATCATCGGTATCCTTACGCAGCGCTCCTCATGCTCATACAAAAGCTCCTCGGGAAGTCCTGCGTCCTCACGCCCGAACAGAATATAATCGTTATCGTGAAATTCTGCCTCAATATGCGTATGCGGCGCTTTTGTGGTTGCATACCAATATCTTGCGCCCTGTGTTTTATTGAAAAAGTCCTTGAGATTGTCATAATAGCAAACATTCAGCAAATGCCAGTAATCCAGTCCCGCTCTCCTCAAATTTTTGTCCGTTATCTGAAACCCCGTCGGGCGGACTATATGCAGTCTTGAGCCGGTAGCGGCGCACGTTCGTGCCACATTCCCCGTATTCTGCGGTATTCTCGGCTCTACAAGCACTATGTTAAACATCTGTCTCCTTCTTTCCGTCAGCATATTCAAATTATATTATATAATAAACTCGCCTGTATTTCAAGACTTTTTCCGTTTTTTTCAAATAAAAGCTGTATTTTCTCACTCGAAAATACAGCTTTCAGACTGTGACAAACCGTTTGAGGTTTGTCTGCTTTGTTATTGGGAGTTTGAGGTGCTAACCTCAAGTTTAAATCATTTCTGACGACAGGTGCGTCAGAAATGGCTTAAAATCGAAAGTTTCAGATTTTGACACTTCAAAATCCAATCAACGGAACTTTTGATTTTTCATACAGTAGTTTTGAAAAAAGTGATATGTCACTTTTTTCGCCTGTCGACAATATTTTGTCGACAGGCTCTTTTTCTAATCGTTCTGTTTTTTCCGTTTTGCCTTTATTTTTCTTAAAATCCACAGTGCTATGCACACAGCTGCGGCTGCCGCCGCAAGATACGCAATTATTATAAGCAGGCTGTACACGGGCGTGTGCTTTACAGCCACAAACACCGTATCAGAGGAATTTCCCTTAAACACGCAGTATGAGCCGTCAAACTCATAATTCACATCGGAAAATCCGCTTCCGTCATACACCATAATATTGATTTTCCCTGCGTCCTCGGGAGGCAGATAATGTATGATAGATGACTCCGACGCATTATCGGTAGCTTTAACCTCCCACGCCTCAATACTCTTATACAGAATTTCCGCGGGGATATTATCCGTCTTTTCAATCGTAAGCTTGGTATCCTCCGTATACAATCCCTCGCTTGTCACAATCGCACAGCCGTTGCGCTCGTCATCACACTCTATGGCTGTTATATACGGCTTGTATTCCACATTCGCAACCGTATCATGAGTAAGTCCCTCAAAGCTTTCAATGTCCCAACTGCCGTAGTTTCCGTCTTTTGACGGAATATCGGGAAGCTTTGCGCCCGATATTTTCTCGTTATGCATAAACTTTTCCGAATTTACGTACTCATCATCTATTTTAAACAAGACGGTATAAGATTTAAACGTATCGCCCAAATCATTCAGATCGGCAGGCTCGGCAATTCCTGCATAGCTTATAGAGTCAATACCGCCGATACCGTAATCGTAAAAGCTGTTGCGTGCGCATTTTCCCGTATTGTTTCCGGCAACCGCACCTATACATTCATCTCCGCTTTCGATATACGCACTGCTTTTGCAGTCGTATATATGGCTTGCCTCACCGGCAATTCCGCCGATGTAGTCATCGCCCTGTAAAAGTGCTCTCGAATTACAGCTCTTTATTACTGTTTCGCTCTTTCCCGCAATTCCGCCGATATAATCGCCGCTTTTGCTCTTTATACTGCCGCCGCCCGTGCTGTTTATGATACATCCCAAATCCGCTCTGCCGGCAATTCCGCCGACACAGTTCTTTTTAGAAACCACCTCACCGCTGTTTTCACATTCACGCACAACCGCACGTGAGATAAGCACAAAATTGAGTGATTTCTTGCCGTTTTTGGTAATATCGTCCTCACGGTCGAAATCATATTCTATCGCCATCGAACCCGTTATTCCGCCGACATTTATGTCGCCCTCGACATAACCCGTGCTTACGCATTTTGCCGTTTTACCCTCTGTTTGGTTTTCCGTATCAAACTCCGAAATATCAGACATTCTGTCCGAAAGCTCCGTTTTTATATCTCCCGAATACGCCTCATTAAGCGCATCGGTCATAATATCCACAACGACAAACACCTGATCGGAAACCTTCTGTAAATCACCCGTTATTCTGTCGATGCCGTCCTTTGCGGTGTAATTTAACCCGTCAAATGAGTCAAGTATTTCGGATATGCTGTTTGACAAATCGCTTACCGCATTATCGTACTCCTCATCAATCGGCGTTACGGTGATTATCGGCGTATCAGCCAAATCCTTAAGCGCCGCCGAAACTCCGTTTATCGTTTCGGCTATATTGTCGGACGCCGATTTTAAGCTTTCGTTTGCGTCTTTTATCTTATCTCCGAGACCCTCAAGCGCCTCGAAATCAATTTTTCCGTGCAGTACGTCCATTACGTCCGAAACGCTTTTCATTGCCGAGTTAAGGTTACGAAACGCCGCCGCCATGGAATCTGCGGCGTTTTCTATATTTATCGTATCCATTCCGACAATTGCCGTTACAAGCTCGTCAAGCTTTTCTCCGACGTTGCTTATTGCAGGCTTTAATTCTTTCATAAGCTCCGACATAGCCTTTAGCGCTTTTCCCATTTCACGAAAGCTTTCGGCAACGCCGTTCAAATCTCCGTTTTTGAGTTCATCGGCTATTTTTTCAAAAATCGTTCCGAGTTCGTCAAATTTACTGCCGAGATTGTCAAGCTCTTTATTAAGCTCACGCACGGCTTTTTGCATATGCCGCACCGCAAGAAGAACCTCGTCAATATCGTCCACGCTGTCGTTTATGTATTTCATAGCGGCATTAAGCTGTTTTAGTGCCGTGCGTGTACTGTCTATTGCCGATTTTGTATCTTTATAAATTTTATCCGCATCTTCATTTGTAATATCGGATATTCCGCCGACAGAGTCAGTAATTTCACTGCACTTGTCAATAAATGCGTCTATATCATCATTCGCTTTGTCGCAGTATGTGAGCGCATCGGAAATGCTGTCTACCGTTTCAGTAAGCCTTGCGCTTGAGCTGTTTATGTTATCTATATTTCCGTTTATCAAATCCCTTGTCTTATCCGCCAGCTTATCCGCACAGGTGAGCGCATTGTCCGCACTCGACTTTATACCGCCGAGTTTTGCGGAAACCGAGGAGTTTACAGCCGAAGCACTGTTTGAGGTATCGTTTAAGAGCGATTGAAGTTTTTTCAGTTCGCTCGATATTGAATCAATATTTGACGGCGAATATTTTATCGAGGAATACGGCTCCATCTGCCCCACTATTCCGCCGACATCTTTTCTGCCGTACACCTTTGCACTGTTGGTACAACCGCTTATATAGCCGGATTGTCTGCCGGCAATACCGCCCACATTGTATCCTATATGCTCATGTCCGACAATGCCGCTGTTTTCACAGCTTTGCAAAATTCCCGACGATATTCCGGCAATTCCGCCCACATCGGTAATTTCGATTGTGTTCTGCGTTGATATGAGATTTTCAAAATCAATATCCTCAAGGCTCGGTTTTATTACTGCCGCATCGGTGTTCACACCGCCCTCATTTGTACAGCTTATAATCGTTCCGTAATTCTGACCGACTATACCGCCGACATAATGCTCGCCGAAAACATTTCCCTTCATTCGGCTGTTGGATATTACGCCCGTTGCCGCATTTGTTCCGGCAATTCCGCCGATAAAGCTTTTTCCCCGGATTGTTCCCTCAAACTCGCAGTTTGTGATTTTTCCCTCGTTTTTGCCGGCAATTCCGCCGATATTGTTCGCAGAGCCTGAAGGCGTAAATTCTCCCGAAACCTTTAAATCTTTTATTTCCGCACCGGGCTTTACATATCTGAACAAACCTCTTTCCGAGCCGCTGTTGTTAAGGCGTATTCCGCTTATCGTATGCCCGTTTCCGTTAAAGCTTCCCGAAAAAGTCGGCACAGACTTAAACTCCGTTCCCGAAAGGTTAATATCCTCCGTAAGATTTACCTTTACGCCGTTTGACCACGTATCGACACTGCATTTTTTTGCAAACTCGGCAAACTCGTTCGCATTTGAAATATTGACGGTACCGTTTTCCGCACCTACAGGGATTATCGGAAGTATAATCGATAATATTATAAGCATTATGCTAATTTTCTTCATTATCTTCCCCTCCCTCCGGCAGTCTTTCCGTTTCTTCTATTTTCTCGGAGCTTACTGCGGCGCTGAAATCGCCCGTTATCACTCCGTGTATGTTTGCGTCAACAACACCGTTTATTCTTCCTCTTACTCTGCCGTTTACCATCATTGTGCCGTGATATGTACGCACAATTTCGGGCGGCTTTATAGTGAATGCGGTTTTCTCCACAAGCTTGTTACCCATAAGCAGTATCTGCGGAAGAACGCACAGTACAAGTATCATTGATATAATCGTTCCACGTCCCAGGCACTCACCTATCGACATAATTACGCCGTTGGTCGATATGCAGGCTATAAGTATTGCCGCCGCTGCAAGAATTGTGCCCGATGTAAAGATTGTCGGGAACGCCTGGTTGAGTGTGGCAATCATTGCGTCATGCGGTTTCATTGTCTGCTTAAGCTCCGAAAATCTGCTCGATATAACTATCGCATAGTCGATATTCGCTCCCATCTGAATTGAGCTGACAATCAGATAGCCGAGGAAAAACAGCTTGCTCCGCATAATAAACGGGAACGAGAAGTTTATCCACACGCTTCCCTGTATTACCGCAATAAGCAGTATCGGCAGTGCCGCTGATTTGAATGTAAAGAACAGAATAATTACCACAAACAGCGCCGACAGCACGGAAATGATTATATTATCCCTTGTAAACGATTTTGACAAATCGTAATCGCTTGTCGAATTGCCTGCCATATATGTATCTTCCGGGTAATACTTTGCCGTAACCTCGTTTATCTTATCCAGGAACGCAAACGTTTCATCGCCCTCCTCGGGAAGATTAAGATATACCAAAAGACGGCTGTATTTATCGCTTTCAAGCTGTTTTTTTCCGTCCATAATGCTGTCGTATATCTCATTGAGTTTATCGGATATTTCTCCGTCAAGCGAAACATATCCCTTATCCGACTCATCATGCAGGAAAATAAGCATATCAATAAGCGGTACGGAATAGCTGTCAAGCTTGTTTATTATCTGCCCGTAATCCTCATGGCTTGCCGCATACGCCGCATACAAAAGCTGTACCGCCTCGTAATCGACCTCGGTAAGCTCGCTCAATTCTCTCGGATTAAGGCTGTCGGTCAGCATATACCCCTGCATTGCTTCTGTATTTGCAAGTCCCTGTGTGTGATCCACCTCGTCAAACTTTTCAAGCTCGCCAAGCAGTAGCGCCTCTTTTTCATAATCGCCGCTCGGGACCATAACCGCAACAAGATTTGTTTTCTTAAACGTATTATCTATCTTTTCCTGTGCAATCTGCGTTTCGCTTTTTCTCACCGTTTTAAGTCCCGACTGCCCGAAGCAGTACGGGCATTGGTTTGACAGGAAAAAGCCTATCACCATAAGTCCGAGAAATATCGGCGGAATTATCTTTCTTGTTTTTAAATCGAATTTTCCGATAAAAGTTATATCGGGAATAAGGTTTCTGTGTTCGGTTTTTTCCATATATTTTCCGAACAGCATAAGAAGTCCGGGCATAAGCGTGAACACGCTCAAAAGGCTGAACATAATCGCTTTTATCAGTACAAAAGCCAAATCCTGACCTATTTTAAACTGCATTGTTATAAGCGCCGCCAAACCCGAAATCGTTGTAAGACTGCTTGACGCAACCTCGGGAATTGCCTTGCTTAAAGCCGTTATAACCGCTTCTCTCTGCGGCAGTGTTTCATGCTCCTCAGTATAGCGGTGACACAGAATAATCGCATAGTCTATCGCAAGCGCAAGCTGTAAAATTACCGCAACGGAATTTGATATAAAAGAAATTTTTCCGAGCATAAAATTTGTGCCCTTATTGAGCATTGCCGCCGCTCCGAATGTAATTGCAAGCACGGGTACTTCGGCATACGACTTTGAAGTAAGCGTAAGCACCACTCCTATAATTGCGGCGCTTATGATAAGAATTATCGTCATTTCCGACGCAAGAGAATCGCTTGTGCTGTTTCCGACCTCGCTTGACACATATATGTCACGCCCGTCAAGCTTTTGCTCTATTTTCTCCAGCGCCTCTGCGCTTTCCTCATCGTCAGCAGTTCCCGTAAACGTAACGCTGAACAGCGCCGACGCATTCTTAAAGTGTTCCTCGCTGTTTTCAAAATCCACCTTTGAAACACCGTCAATCTGTTCTATTTCGCCCGCAAGCTCCTCGGCTTTTTGGTACGATATATTCGACACCATAATTTCAGCCGTACCGTATGTGGTAAATTCACGGTTCATAACCTCCACACCACGGCGTGTCTGCGTGCTTTCGGGAAGATATGTGGTTATATCGTTTTCTACCTTTACCCACCCGGACGAGAAAATAATAAATACCCCCGCCATTATAAATATAAGAAAAAACAAGTTTCGTCTGTCGACAATAAATTCAGCTATTTTATACATAAAGCTCGGTTTTTCTTTCATATACACAACTCCTGTTACAAAAACTATATATGTAGATTATCTTGACAAATATTTCTCCTTATATTATTATAATAAAGACAAACGATAATTACAAGTACATAAAATAACTTGTGTATAATAAACTACAGATTTTAATATCTGTATATTTACGGAGGATTTTTATGAAAAACTCAAACGATTTGCGTGTCAGAAGAACACGCACCTTACTTACCCAGGCTTTGCTGTCGCTTATGAAGAAAAAGCCGTTTGAAAAAATCACAATCACCGACATATGCGAAAAAGCAATGGTGCACCGCACCACGTTTTATGCGCATTTTGAGGACAAGTATGACCTTCTGCGCCAAACGATGTCGCAGTTTGAGGAGCCGTTTGACAGCCTTGAAATAAAGGAATTAAGCTTTGACGGCTACAAAAATTACTATATGGACGTTGCGGAGAACATATTCAAATATGTTTTTGAAAACAGGGATATGTTTAAACTCCTCATTGAGAAAAACAAGCACGAGTCCTTTATATCGTTTTTCAGAAAATCGCTCACGGAAAAGCTTGAGGAGGAGCTTACACGCTGTCAAAAATCGGGAATTGACATCGGCGTACCCATTCCCGTGCTTGCAAATCTTTATATGGGCGGCGGAATAAGCGTAATGCTCTGGTGGATAGAAAACGATATTCCCTGCTCGTCGGAAAAGCTGATAGAATATCTTGACGCAATTATACAGCCCGTTTTAAGGAAAGCGCAGAAAGAAGAATAATTTTTTTAAATTTACTCTTGACTAATTCGGATTGCGGTGTTATAATAATAAAAAATTATTAACGGAGAGTACTAAAATGTTTACTATGGTTGCTTTTACATTTGCATACTATTATTACTATTATTTTAAGAAAAATAATAGTGATTTGTGTTGCAAGCAATTAAAAGCATTTTAAAATTTCCGAATTTTATAAAAGCTACCTAAGCTGCACAGGTCACTGTGCAGCTTTTTTATTTGCTTTAAGAAAGGAAGATGTAAAATGATCGCAGTATTAAAACCCAACACATCAAAAGAACAGAGAGGAAACCTTATTTCATGGCTTGAACAGCAAAACCTTGAGGTACACGTTTCGGAGGGACACGACTACACCGTTCTCGGTCTTGTCGGAGACACAAAATCGGTTGACGTTGACCTGCTCGAAAGCCTTGACATTGTCGAGTCGGTAAAGATTGTTACCGAACCGTTCAAGCAGTGCAACAGAAAATTCCACCCCGATGATACGGTAATAAACGTAAACGGCATAAAAATAGGCGGCGGCAACTTCTGTATGATTGCAGGTCCCTGCTCGGTAGAGTCGGAAAATCAGATAATCGACATTGCCAAAGCCGTAAAAGCCTCCGGCGCATCGCTCCTCCGAGGCGGAGCGTTCAAACCCCGTACATCACCGTACGACTTCCAGGGATTGCGTGCCGATGGCATAGAGCTTTTGCTTGAAGCTAAAAAAGCAACGGGTATGCCGATAGTTACGGAAATCATGAACGCAAATCATCTGCCGCTTTTTGAAAACGTTGATGTAATACAAGTAGGTGCAAGAAATATGCAAAACTTTGAGCTTTTAAAAGAACTCGGAAAAACCGACAAGCCGATACTTTTAAAGCGAGGTCTTGCAAACACGCTTAAAGAACTTTTGATGAGCGCCGAATATATAATGTCGGAGGGAAATCAAAAGGTAATTCTCTGCGAAAGAGGAATAAGAACCTTTGAAACCTACACAAGAAACACTCTCGATTTATCTGCCGTTCCGATGCTTAAAGAGCTTTCGCATCTTCCGGTAATAATCGACCCGAGCCATGCAACGGGCATTTCAAAGCTTGTAAAGCCTATGGCTCTTGCAGCAGCGGCGGCAGGTGCGGACGGACTTATGATAGAAGTACACAACGACCCGATACACGCATTATGCGACGGCGCACAGTCGCTTACGCCCGAACAGTTTGACGACGTGGCAAAAAAGGTAATGCAGGTACGAACGGTAATTAACAGTTAAAGAAAGGATAAAGCGAAAATGAAAACAGGAATTATAGGACTCGGACTTATAGGCGGCTCTATGGCTAAGGCATACAAGGAAAACGGCGGTAACGTTGTTTACGGCGCCGACTGCAACAAAAAAACGCTTGATTTTGCAATTTTATCGGGAGCGGTCGACAAAGAGCTTACACGTGACAACATAAGCGAATGTGATTTAATACTCATTTGCGTATACCCCGAAGCGGCAATTGAATTTCTCAACGAATATTCGCCGTATATTCCGAAAAGTGCGGTGGTTGCGGACTGTCTGGGAACAAAGCGTGAAATATGCGCACACGGCTTTAAAAAAGCCGAAGAATACGGCTACACCTTTGTAGGCGGACACCCTATGGCAGGCACGCACAACAGCGGCTTTAAATATGCAAGCGCAAAACTTTTCGAGGGTGCGCCCATGGTAATAGTCCCTCCTGTTTTTGACGATATTCGTTTACTTGACAAGGTAAAGCAATTGTTTGCGCCGGCAAAATTCGGATCATTTTCCGTAACAACCGCCGAAGAACACGACCGCATAATAGCGTTCACTTCACAAATGGCGCATGTTGTTTCAAACGCTTTTGTAAAAAGTCCCGAGGCGCTTGTTCATAACGGAGTTTCGGCAGGAAGTTTTAAGGACCTTACAAGGGTTGCGTGGCTTAATCCGCAGATGTGGACGGAATTGTTTCTGCAAAACCGTGACAATCTTTTGTACGAACTTAATTTGTTTATCGAAAACATAACAAAATACCGTGACGCAATAGCGGACAATGACGCCGAAACGCTTACCGCACTTCTGGACGAAGGCAGACAGTGCAAGCAAAAATCCGAACAGTGTCAATAAAAAACAAACAACCCGGAGTGCAAAGCACTCCGGGTTGTTTGTTTTCAGACTATAATTCTGAAAAAAGTGATATGCCACTTTTTTGCCTGTTGACAGGCTCTTAATTTCTATTTATAGACGTAACCGTATAGCCTGCACGGCTTACGGCGTCACGAAGCTGTTCGTCCGAAACGTAGCTTTTCATTTTCACATCGGCTGTTCCCTTTTCGGAATTTGCTTTTGCCCATACTCCGTCAATGGAATTCAATGCGTTTTCGACACGCAGTTTGCAATGACCGCACGTCATTCCGCCCACGGACAAATCGGCGTGATACGGGTAATGCGACAAATCTTTATCCGCCACTTTTATCTTCTTTTCGCCGCTGTCCGCACCGCAGCAGCCGGAGCTTAGCTTTTTCATATAGCTCCTCACTCCGACAACTCCTATACCCAACAAAATTGCAATAATTATTACCGTTCCCATAACAATTCCTCCTTTATTCTCTGTTTTTGAGTATTTCGGTAAGTTTTATTTTTCTTAAATATCTTTCAAGCAAAAGCCGTGCCGCAAAGTACGTTACCAGAATAATCGCTATTATTATGCCGTACTGGAACGGCGATATTGTCGCCTCAAACCCTGCGTTTACATTCGATACGCAAAACGGATACGCTTTATCCACCACAAGCTTGCACAGCGGTATTCCGAAAACTATAGACGCAAGCGTTATGTAAAACGAGCCGTCAAGGTAAAATGCGTCGACCGTTTCCTCACGATACCCCAATGCCTTCAAAAGCGATACCGAAAAACTGCTTCGGTCTATTTCAAGCTTCATCAGAAGATACATTACCGCAATAAAGATAAACATAGAAACGCCTATCATAAGCAATATCATTCCCCACATCAGCGTCATAAACTTGCTTGCGCCGAGATACATCTCGTCCTTTGATACCTCTGAAACCGACATATTATGCTTAAACTCAAGCTTTTTATCCGAGAACACCGTGTTATAATAATACGTTTCCGGCTTTGGCGCTTTTTCGCCTAGATTCAAATCCTCCTCATCAAAATACGGCAATCCGAATGCTTTTCGCATGGCGTCAAGGTTCATAAAAAAATACAATCCGCTGCTGCATTTCACCTCGCCCGCAATCTCAAACGCATATAATTTGTCCTCAGCGTTATCGTGAAAGATTACCTTGTCGCCCACTTTATATCCGAATTTTATCCTTGCCGAGTCCGACATATAGATTTTATCCTCATCTTTACTCAGCTGCGGCGCAAAATCAAAATACGGATTATCACTGCCTATTCCCTGCAGTGTTACCTCCATTTCCTTTCCCGTCATCGAATAATCAACATAAAATCCACGTGTGTACCCTATCTCGGAATTTGGCGGCAAATCCGACACGGGATTTCTTAAAATGTACATATAATTATAATTTATGTTCTTTGTTATCCCGTTTATATATTCGCTTATACTTCCGTAACACGCAACGGAAAACATAATCAAAAGCACCGAAACTATAATCCCGGCAAACAGTGTAAGATTGCCTCTTAATTCTCTGAAAAACTGGCGTATCTTGTACTTGTGTGCAAAGCTCATATTTCCCAGCTTGAACCCAAATCCGCCGCCGGAGTGCGTTTCGTGCATCATTTTAAGCGGTGTGGTATTAAGCTTTTTATTAAGCACATACCCATTTATAATAAACGAGAACACCGTAGGCATGCCTATTGCATATGCCGGCAGATACAGCGGCACAACGTGTATAATATCAGGGAAAGAATACATTGCCGTGTATGACGATGCCATTGCATCGGTAAGCAAAAATCCGCATACCGCACCCAAAACGGCGCCTGTTACCGCAACAAGCATAGGCATCATCATATAGTGCGAAAGTATCTCCTTTTTGCCGTACCCCAAAGCATACAGCGTTCCTATTACTCCTCTTTCCTTTTCTATCGTTCCGCTCGCAAAAATAGAAAGCATATATGTAAGCAGAATAAGCAGAAACACACCTATTACAAGCGCCGACTGCTTGCCTATCTGCGAATCGTCAATTGCGTCGGTTACTCTTATGTTATACTGCGCCTCACGGAAGGACGAAAGATTTACTATATCGTATCCGCCGTCTTCAAAATAGCCCGAAAAGCCGTCTTTCATACCTTCTATTCCTCTGTGCAGTCCGACTGCGCCTTCATAAAGCTTATCCGCTCCGCTGTCATCTATTCCTGCGTCCGCAAGAGCCTCGTCAAGCTTTTGCAGACCATCCGCCAAAGCGCCCGCACCTTGACTTAAACTGTCCGCAGTTCCGCCGAACGCCTTTTTAACACCCGACGCTTTTTCAAGCTGACCTTTTATGTATGTGTCCTTTACGGCATTTGTGTCAAATTCAAGCTTTGTAAGCTTTTTCTGCAAATCCTTTACCGTACAGCCGCTGCCGAGAGTATATGCGTAATTGTATATTATCTTGTTTGTTCCACGGAGCTTTTTAAACGCTTTATCGTTTACCACCGCAACGGAAAATTCTTCGTTCGCCGCAACGTCACTGCTGTTCTGCTTTACATATCCGTAATCGGGCAGACACCCTACTCCGCTCACGTAATATGTTTCATCGCCTATTTGCATTTCACTCCCTACCATAAGATTATGATTTGCGGCATAAATTTTTTCTAAGAATATTTCATTGTCGTTTTGCGGAAGTCTGCCCGATTCGGGATATGCCAAGTCTATCATTTTGCGGTTTTTGAATATACGCAGAGTTGACACATCATTTACAGGTATATCCGAATAAAACATTTCTTCAATCTGAACGTTAAGTTCCGACAAATCGTTGAAATTTCTCTCAGACAGCGGTATGTACGTTTCAAAACTACCGTCCTCTACATTGCATAGTTCCCACTCACGTCTTATCGTTGCGTTAATACATTCGGTAGTCGAGCAAAGCGCCACAACAAGCGACATTGACAATGCTATAATAAAAATCATAGCCGCATTTCTTATGAAGTTTTCACGAAAATCACGCCATATGCGCTTATTTAAAATCATTTCTTTACCACTCCAGCTCAACTGCGCTTACTCTGTTTTCGTTTTGTCTTATCCTGCTTACTGCGCCGTCCTTTAAATAAACGGTTTTGTGAGTCATTTCGCTTATTGTCTGATTATGCGTTACGATAAGTATGGTTGTGTTATATTCCGCATTGATTTTTTCAATCAGCGCAAGTATATCCTTTGAAGTTTTGTAATCGAGCGCACCCGTCGGCTCATCGCACAAAAGAAGCTTCGGATTTTTCACAAGCGCTCTGCCTATGGAGCATCTTTGCTGCTGACCGCCCGAAAGTTCACGGGGAAACCTGTCTTTAAAATCCGAAAGACCGAGCACGGAGAGTATTTCGTCCGTATTGAGAGGATTGTCCGACAAATACGCCCCCACCTCTATATTTTCAAGTACCGTAAGGTTTGGCACAAGGCTATAAAACTGAAACACAAATCCCAGATACCTGCGCCGAAACGCCGAAAGCTCCTCGCTGTCATACGGAACAATATTTTTTCCGTCAACAACAATTTCTCCCTCGTCGGCATTGTCAAGACCGCCGACAACGTTCAAAAGCGTTGACTTTCCGCTTCCCGACGGACCGAGTATGGTACACATCTCGCCCGCCTCGACAGACATATTCACTCCGTTTAAAACATTCACCTTTGCAAACCCCTCACCGAAGCTTTTGCAAAGATTTGAAACATTAAGGTATGCCATATACTCCTCCAAGTAAGTTAGTTTTAGCTAACTGTTGTTCAAAATTAAAAGGGTTTCCCCTTTTAATTTATTATATATCCATTGTTTTAATTTGTCAAGTCTTAATCTTCCATTATATTTATAAGCACTCCGACAGACGGTTTCGGGAACACGCTCAGCGTTCTTAACGGAAGCTTTTCCCCTGCCGCCACAACACTGCGTATCTGATCCGATTTTACGGGGTTCATAATAAATACCACGTCCGATTCGCCGTTTTCAACGCTCTCCACGCACCTGTGCGCACTTCTTGACGAGTGCACGCATTTTGCGTAATCGTCCTTCTTTATATGCAGTACATCGTCAATAATCAGATTATGCAATACCACCATATCCAGACTGCAATACGCCTCCGACATATCGGGAAGTATTTCTTTCTTAATATACTCTTTATCCAAAAGCGTTATCCGATAGAAGAAATCCCCCTCATAATATACGGCTATTTTTGTTTCGTGGCGTGCGGTTGCTATCTGCTTTTTCATTGTATCGGCAATCTGCTCGTCCTGCGAATCGACTATAATTTTCTCAACCTTAAAATGATCCTGTATTCCTGCTATAAAATAGTCAGACTTAAAGCCTTTCGGCATTTTGATTTTTCTATGTACGGGAAGTATCGCTATGCCGTCCGCACTCGAATTTGACAGCGACACCATAGTATAGTTATACGGCTCGTCACCCGTATGATTTGGGTTATTCTCACGCATATAGTCCCTGTACTTAAGACAGGTTTCGTACCTTGTCTGACCGTCCGTTATATAGAGCTGAATATCCTTAAAACGTTCCGTTATAAAATCTATCGTCTTTTTGTCCGTTATCTTCCATAACCGCTGATGAATATCGTCAAACGAATCAAATTCTGCGGCAGGTTCTTCCTCGCTCACCTCTGTCATAAGGTTTAAAAGGTCTTTTTCACGCTCCATATACAGACAGCTTATCATACTCAAATCCGCATTGGTATGCGTTAGGAAATCGTATCTGTCCTGACGTGAAACCTCACGTGTTTCCTCACACGGCATAATAACCCCGTGCGAAAACTCCTCAAGTTCAACCAGTGCCACAAAGCTCCTGTTTTTATACTGCACGTTATGAACATCGAGAGTCTGTTCGTACATATATATGG
>ERZ808246.220-NODE-220-length-50647-cov-5.741856_pt1 | contig 50647 bp, 50 predicted proteins | sample MGYA00521083_ERZ808246 | MGnify/ENA primary metagenome ERZ808246 (study PRJEB31516, sample SAMN03275577) | gut metagenome | biome: mammalia-associated habitat; material: feces | host: Papio cynocephalus | place: Kenya | collected 2012-07-07 ... | reverse complement strand
AAAGCAGCAGATTTACAGTCTGTCCCCTTTGGCCACTCGGGAACTCTCCCATATTCAGGGGACAAGCAAATGCTTGTCCCGTGGAGCTGGTAATAGGACTCGAACCTACGACCTGCTGATTACAAATCAGCTGCTCTACCAATTGAGCTATACCAGCAAATTTATGTGGTGGGAGTTACAGGGCTCGAACCTGTGACCCTCTGCTTGTAAGGCAGATGCTCTCCCAGCTGAGCTAAACTCCCATACATTTCGTCAAAATGGTCGGGATGACAGGATTCGAACCTGCGGCCCTCTGGTCCCAAACCAGATGCGCTACCAAACTGCGCTACATCCCGTAGTTCTTTCCACATCCTTCGTCAAACGACTTAAATATAATACCACGAATATTTCCTTTAATCAAACACGATTACGGGCGATTTTGGCTAATTTTCGCTTAAATATCTCTTATTTTCTTTGTTTTTCTTTAATTTTCGCCCTTTTACAGAAAATATAAGTATATAAATTACCACAAAAATTCCGACGTATCCGCAATAGCGGTATGCGGTGTCAATCAAGGCGGAAAAGGCGGTCATTCCGAAGCATAATCCGCATAAAATTGTTATAATGCATGCCGGTATGCGCCCGGCGTATGTGCCTATTATATTGACCGTGCTGATACCGCTCGACACCGCCGTTGACAGCACCGCCGCAAACAGCAGTAATCCGTAAATAACTGTAACGGCCGTGTTCTGGCGCATTACCATTGTGAGCATCGGGATTTCGCCGAGATTGATTTTGCCGTAGTATATACTTAAAATTCCCCATATCAGTAACATCATTGAAAACATTATGCAAGCGCTTACCGCCCCTGTTAAATATGCGTCGGTTTTGTTTTTGATGCGCTTGCTCATGGGTACAAGCACCGCCCCTGCGGTGAGTAAGTTGTATCCGGAATAGCTAAGGGCGGACATAGTCATTTTCGTGTTGTTTGAAAAGGTCTGATGCTCACGGTATGCAAGAAGGTAAATACAGCACGCAATCGTTCCGATTGTAATGACAGCACCGAGGACAGCATTAAAATTTATTGCGCCGTCCGTGCCGGTAAACAGCACCGCCGCACACAGTGCGCACATAACGGCAATGCCTATGCGTATGTCTGCACCGAACAGCATATATCCCATACGTCCGCAGCAGGACGACATCACGCAAAAAACCGACAGCCCGTACAAAACCGTTACCGCTTCGGATAAACGCTCAATCGGACGTGGCATAAGCTTTCTTAAATAATCGCTGTAGCAGTCTGTTTTAAACTCAATGCTTTTGCTGAGTATTACCGCCGCAAACAGACCAAACAGCAAAGAGGACAGCATTATCCCGAAAAGGCTTGCCTTTCCGTACCTGACAAAAAAGCTTATTATCTCCTGACCCGATGCAAACCCTGCGCCGACAAGCGCCGCCGCATAAGAAAACGAAACTACAAATATGTTAAACACAGTAAACCTCCGCAAAGTTTTGTTGTAATAATTATATTCCTTCCTTGTGATGGATATGACGATAAAATTATGTCACATAGTGTAAAAAATGGTTGCACAATAAAAACTCTTATGGTATAATGTGGGTGAGAAGAAAAATACGGAGCTGTGTGTTGATGTTAACATTAACGGGGGGTGATCAAAATGAAAAGAATAATTAAAATAATCGGTGTTGTTTTAGGCATATGTGTAGCGGTCGGCTTTGTGGTGATTTCAATAATGACTATTTGTCCCGGCACGCAGTACGGTACATATGGTGCGGCTACGTATTTTGATGAAAAAGGAGAATATCAACTGTTGGACGTTGCCGATGCTTACTTCTTATATGACGCAAAAAACAAAAAAGTATAGGGAGTTTCATACAGTACTATATACAGATTGATGAAAAGGTGTATTTGATAACCAATCCGAGCAAGCTTGGAATCAATTATGCAATATTAGACACATACAACGAAATTTTTATTGAAAAAGCGGATCTTAATTATTTCAATGATGATGAAAAGAAAATTTTTGAGAATACAGATGATATGGTAGACCTCACCAAAAAGAGGAGCAGAGATTTAAAAACCTTAATGGGCTTTATTCCTCAGAAGTGGCGAAAGTGGTGATACAGTTACAGCGGCGGAGGTGTATTGCGCCTCCGCTGAGAACAGGAGGTATAAAATGATAAGGAAAGCAGACAAAAAAACATATATAATTATATTTTTATTAATTGTCATAGTCGTACAGTCGGCAGTGTTTTGCAAAAAACGTTCGGAAATAATCGATAAGAATTTTTTAATAACACATAATTTCAAAGGTAACTGCATACCGGACGAGGAAACGGCAATAGAATACGGCAAGCTTATTTATAAAGTCCGTACGGGAAAAGAATACGAAAATGATGATTTTAATGTAAGGTACGATGAGAATAATAAAACATGGAATGTGGTTTTAAAAAAGTATGATGAAAATAATCAGCCGATTATGTATGTGGATTATGCGGGTATTTTTATTTATAAGGATTACGGTACAATCGTGGCAGACTATATAGGTTAAAGCTTATAAAAACGGTGATTATATGAAACTGACAACAAAAGAAAAATTGAGTATACTTATAGCCGCATGTATTGTTTTTATTGAGTTTTGTGTACCGGTATGCGAAACGGTGTACATAGAAGATTATGAAAACAAATATGCCCAAATCATGGCAAGAGAAAAGAATATTGCCTGCGATGTATCAATAGTCGGCAGGCAGGTAACTACGGGCGGAACTTCGTTTCGTGTTAAGGAAAGTACAAATAACAGTTTTGCAGGCGATGTCATGTTTTACGGAATGATTGACCCAAAAGACTTGGCGATTGATGATATTTTTATGTTCAGAGGTATAACGCTGATTGTTAAATCTCCGAAAATCTTTGGCGGAATACGTATAAAGGATTTGACAATTATGCGCCCGTACCGTGTTATTATGATAGCTGAGAGCAGTACATATAAAAAGAGATATTATGTAAAGGATCTTTCGGCGAGAGGACATATAAAGTTCTATTTGGGGTTGCTTAATCCGATATTTAAGTGTACACTGTGATTAGAGGAGGGAGTAAAATGCCAAAATCAAAAATTGTATTAAGAGTGATTACAGCAGTGTTAATTATACTCGGCATATCGGCAGTGGCTTTTGCAGGATATGTTTGGTATTGGATGGGTACAACGGAACTTGTTGTTGCAAAAGATTATGCTGATCTTGTTGTGGAACAAAATCAGACAGTGGATTATAAAGACTTTATAAATCCGAGCGGTACTACTGACACTTTGAAGCAGATAGAACCTGATGTCCGCTTAAAAATTGCAGAATATATGAAAGAGAATAACCTCAAATTAAAAGAGGGTAAACATCATTTTAACAGAGTGAACGGCACATATGATAAATATATCAATGATGAGTTCAAATTTGAAAAAATGGAATAATTTAGATGTTAAGAAAGCAGGAATATTAATGAAAAAGCATATTTTAATCATTATTCTGTCTATTGGTGTTTTAGGGGCGATTTTTAAAATAGTACCGTACATTGAAATTATTCCTAAAAGACCTGTAGTAAAACATGGGGAATTTCCATTCTGTTTGACGTTTGAATATGACGGGGAAATTCATGAGGTAAAAGACACCTTAATTTGTGATTATGACGGGTTTGCGGCTGATGCGGCACGAGGGATATATCGAAAATGGAAATCTTGTTTAAAAAGCGGTAAGGAACGAATTACATTATTTAAAGAGCAAGAAACAGAAATTTTTTTCTCCCCAAATATCAATCATTGGGAGGCAGGTGCATTTTTTATGGGAGATAATGAAATTTACGATAAGATCAATATTCCGTTTCCTGACGCATGGTATACCGATGATTTTGAAAGTCACAGGTTAAATGCATACATAATATCGGCGGACGAATTATGGGACAAGTACAAAATTAAGCTGTTAAGCTGGGATATTGCTTCTCCGATTAAAAATGAGTTTAAGGGTATATTGACGGTTAAACAGGGGGGATATGTGTGAAAAAATATGCATGGATATTGGGCATAGCAATTATATTGATATTGTGTATTAAAATATTTTATGCACACAATACAATCGACCTTGAGGGAAAAATTTTGCTCAATATGAATAACGACGGCAACAAAGAAATAATTGTATATGATTGCAGAACGAAAGAATTTCAAAATACGGGGATAAATGAATTTCAAGCTGTGTTATCAAAAAATAATACGCTTTTGATAAATGAGTATAATGCTATAAGCGAATATGACCTAAATACCAAAGAGAAAACAACTGTTTATCAAGGTGAAACGTTTGATTATTTTGCGGTATGCAATGATAAGCTGTTAAGTTTGTCTAACGATAATTGTATATTTTTGTATAATATTGAAACGCGGGAAAAGAAAATCATAGTACAGGATAATGGCTCAACAGTTTATTCGTGGTCGGACAATGGTGAAGATTTATACTATTCTGACAAAAATAACAAGATAAAATCCGTCGACATTTTGTCGGGGGAAACAAAAGAAAACGGTATGGGACGTGAGCCTGTTATATGCGGATATGATATGGCATATAGAAACGGAGATAAGCTGATTGTTAAGAATTTGCAAACGAATACGGAGTATGAGTATAACGGCAAGGCATACAGCTATTGTTTCTCGCCGACAGGCAGAGAGGTACTTATAGAAGATGAATTATCCATATGGACAGCAATCAAAAATATTTTCCGCAATGGTATTGTATTGGGGCATAGTGTTGTTGTATGGGACTATGAAAATAATAAACAGAATACAATTATTGAGGCATGTACATCTGTTCCGAATTTAATTTGCGGTTGGGAACATTCGGAAAGATAGCAAGACTTAATACTGATTAAGAACTCATTAAAGGAGGAAATATTATGAAAAGGGCGGTTATTGCCGTTTTGGCGGCAGCGGTAGCTTTGGGATTTTGCTGTGCGTACATATTTGGGAGAGTGTTGCATACGGAAAATTTTTCGGTTGAAAAAATAGAGATTGCCGATGTCCTTAATGCATCGTATGATTTGGAAAATCCTATGGGGACGTGGGATAATCCCGACATAGAAAAATGCCGTCAGGTACTTGATAATCCGCAGGATTATCGGCTTGTAGAAGTAGATTATAGGGTATACAATCCGTCCGAAAAGCTGGAGGCAGTGAATGTAAGAGCTTATCCGCAAAAGAGTGACGATTTGGTATGCTACACCTCGGGCGACGGATATTTTTTTGTAAATGTGGATTTAAAAACAGACAGAGGTTTTACACAGCGGATAATTGTTAAAACGCTCGGAAGGACGGACGAGGAAATTTTGCGGCAGTTTAAAGAACGTTATGTAAGCATAAAATATTATAGCAGTTTTCCGGGTGATAATCACATCTGTTTCGGACCGTATCGAATACGTAAAATAAAGCCGGAGAATTTGATAAAACCCAAATAAGGAGGAGCAGTGATGAAAAACACATTATTTGCAATAGGTGAGGCGCTTATAGATTTTATACCGAATGAAAGGAACTGCGGATTTTCGGAGGTAAAATCATTTTCGCCGAAAACGGGAGGAGCGCCGGCAAATGTCCTGGGAGCGTTTTCAAAGCTCGGCGGAAAAACACAGCTTATAACACAGCTTGGCGACGACCCGTTCGGGCATAAAATAGCCGATGAGCTTAAGGCATTCAATATAGGACTTGACAACGTTGTTTTCACAAAAGCGGCAAATACGGCGCTTGCATTTGTGAGCCTTGACGGCGAGGGAAACCGCACGTTTTCATTTTACAGAAATCCGTCTGCGGATATGCTCTACAGTGCGGATAATTTGTCCGAAAGCGTTTTTGAGGATTGCTTTGCCCTGCATTTCTGCTCGGTGTCTTTGGGAGATTTTCCTATGAAAGGCGCACACAGAAAAGCGATCGAGCTTGCAAAGAAAAACGGCGCAATAATCAGCTTTGACCCTAATATAAGACTTCCGCTGTGGAATGATACGGATTTGCTTAAATCGGCGATTGATGAATTTTTACCTATGGCGGACATAATAAAAGTATCGGACGAGGAGATAGGCTTTATAACGGGTTGCCAAAATATCAAAGACGGCTGTAAACAATTATTGCATACTGCAAAAATTGTTTTATGCACCTGCGGTGCAGAGGGCGCATATGCGTATACGGACAAATCGGAAATATATGTTCCGTCAGAAAAAATTTCGGCAAAAGATACCACCGGCGCCGGAGATGCGTTTATCGGCTCATTTTTGTACAGTCTGCATCACAGCCAAAAACGCTTGGAGGAGATAACCGAAAGCGAATTGAAAAGCTTTGTGAAAGCGTCAAACAATTACTGTGCAAAAAGCGTTCAAAAGTACGGAGCGATAGAGTCATATCCGACAAACATATAAAAGCAGACAAACCGTAAACGGTTTGTAAGGAGCTGCGGCTCCTTTTTTTGTTACGTAAATTTAATAAAATGTTCAAAAAATCTGTCAAGATTTATATTGACGTATTTTTTGTTCAATGGTATAATAGATGTGTGTATTTTAATATGGAAGATAACCTTGGGGTTTACATAATGCAAAAACGAACCGTGAAGAATATGCACGGTGTGTTTTGCGGTTGTATTTACAGCTGCTTATCGGCGGCGGAATGGAGATTAATGTGAAAACGAAATTTAATGCAAGACGTTACTTTCAGGTTTTGGGGATAACGCTTGGCGTTATGCTTATAGGAACGCTTGCTTGTCTTGGAATAAATTACAGCGCCGGTCTTAACGGCGAGGAGGTGGACAACACCTCGACGGTTGAAGCTTACGGAGGAAAAATAAACGTACTGCTTATGTGTACGGACGTGGACGGACTGCGTACGGACGCAATTATGCTTGCAAGCTATGATACGGAATCGGGACAGGTTAAGATGCTGTCAATCCCGCGTGATACAAAGGTTTTTGTGGGAAACAGATACCAGAAGATAAACGCCGCTCATGCGTATATGAAAAACGGCGTTATAGGCGGTCCGACGGCAACCTGTGAGGCAGTAAACAGAATAACGGGTATTCCGATAAACTATTATGTGGATTTCTCGTTTGACGCAGTTGCGCACGTTGTGGACGAGCTTGGGCCGATAGACTTTACAATACCCGACCTTTACGGTGACGGCGTGGGTATGGTGTATGATGACCCTGTGCAGAGTCTGCATATTGATCTGCCCCCCGGCGATTATAAGCTGAACGGTCAGCAGGCGGTATGGGTAATGCGTTACCGTCACGGAAATCCCATATATTACAATGAGAAAACGGGAAAGTATTATTTTAAAGGCTACCCCGAGGGCGACAAGGGCAGAATAGAAATGCAGCAAAAGCTTATAAAGGCTATTGTCGATCAGAAGGTCAATGCGGCAATGATACTCAAAGTCCCCGCAATATTCCAGGCGATTACTTCGGAAATAAAAACAAACTTTACGGCTAAGGATATTATAAAATATTCAAAATATCTTACGAATTTCAGCAGTAAGAATATTGAAAGCTATGAGCTTCCGGGTAACTACGGACACGATTCGTCAAACGGCGATGTGTGGGAGGTTGATCTGGATAAGACAAAGGAGCTTGTGCAGACTGTGTTCGGATATGACGCTGAGGGAATAACGATTGAAAATCCGAATGATAAATCATCGGGCGGTTCTTCGCAGTCGAAATCGGACAGCAGTAAAGAGAACGAGAAAAAGGCTTCGTCATCTTCAAGCTCGTCCGAAACAAAGCAGAGTAAGAGCAGTTCGTCATCTTCATCGTCCGGCTCGTCATCATCGGGAACATCGTCGGGAAGTTCTTCGTCGAAATCTTCTTCGTCGGGCAGTTCCTCGTCAGCATCATCGGGTAAGTCGCAGTCATCTTCGTCGGCATCATCGGGCGAGAGCAGCTCATCGGGCAGTTCTTCGCCTTCAAGCAGCGGCGGCTCATCGGGCGGTTCTTCCGCAGTTAAAACAAAAGACCTTGATGATGAATGATAAACCGAGGAGGCATAATGAAGAAGAAAGCGGCAGTATTATTCTGCATATTGGTTGCGGCTATGCTGATTTTTGTTATCAGATATGTCAACTCGCCCCTCAATTCCGTGCCTGTCGAAGCGGAAACGCACGAGGAGAGCATTTCGGCAAAGGGATTTGTCGTGCGTGACGAAATTGTGTACTATGCACGCAATACGGGCACAATATATAACCATGTCCTGGAGGGCGCAAGAGTATCGAAAGACGCAATAGTAAGCACAGTGTACAGCGGTGCCATAAGCAGTGATACGATTAAGGAATTGAGCGTTGTAGACAAGAAAATAGCTCACGAAACCAACGAAATGAAAAAAAGCTCGCTATATACCTCGGACTCCACGTCCGTAGAGGCGCAGATAGCGGCAAAGTCAAACGCTGTGTTTGACGCCGCAGACGAGAAAAATATTTCTCAGATAGCGAGATATAAAGAGGATATTAATAAGCTCCGTGCCGGCGAGGATTTGTCAGAGGATAACCGCTTAAACGATTTGCAGCAGCAAAAGCAGGCTATCGAAAACAGAATAGGCACAAATAAAGACGAGATATTCACCGAAATATCGGGTATTTTCTCCACTTATCTTGACGGATTGGAAACAGTTTTAAAGCCCGACAGAATAAAGGAATATACGGCGGAGTATATAGAGGGACTCGACAGCAACCGTGACGCTTACGGAAACATAAGCGGAAACGTTTCGACAGGCGATCCCATATGCAAGGTAATAAACAATCATTTGTGGTACGTGCTTGTTCCGATTGAGAGCGACAAAACGTCCGGTTGTAAAGTCGGTTCCAAGGTAACGGTGCGCTTTAAAAATATTGCGGACTCCGAAACAACGGGAACGATTTACAGCATATCCGAACCGGATGAGAACAATAAAGTGCTTTTAATGATAAAATTCACGCAGTATCTTGAGGGAGCGTTCGCTTACAGGGACGCAGACGTGGACATTATCTTTAACCGCTATACCGGCTATAAAGTGCCGATACAGGCTATCCGCACCGAGGACGGCAAGCACAGCGTTCTGGCAACGGCGGGAAACAAGCAGTACAAATGCGAGTGTGAAATACTCTACAGCGATACGGAGGATAACTCCGTAATCATAACGTCAACGGATACTGCGCAGAATAAAATATCCAAAATGGACACAATAATCATAGGAGAGCGATAAAATGCAAGACATAGCTCAAAGGCTTTCGGAGGTTGAAAAGCGCATTGAAAACGCCGCACAAAAAAGCGGACGCAAGCGCAGTGATATTTTGCTTGTGGCGGTAACGAAAACTCACCCTCCCGAGATGATAAATGCGGCGATTGCGGCAGGCGTTACCGACATAGGCGAGAACAAGCCGCAGGAGGTAAGAGATAAGTATAATGCGGTAGAGCCGGTAAACTGGCATCTGATAGGGCATTTGCAGACCAATAAAGTAAAGTATGTGATAGATAAATGCTGTATGATACACAGCGTTGATTCCGTAAAGCTTATGGACGAAATAGACGCCCGTGCAAGAGCATGCGGAAAGGTTATGGATATTTTGATACAGGTCAATATATCCGGCGAGGAATGCAAATCGGGGATAGCGCCCGAGGAACTGGATTCTGTTTTAAAATATGCGGCGAATACGCCTAACCTGAAAGTCAGAGGGCTTATGACAATAGCTCCGAACACGGGGGACAGCAATATAAACAAGCTGCATTTTAATAATATGCATAAGTTGTTTTCGGACACAAAAATGAAAACATATGACAACGTAAGTATGGATTACTTATCAATGGGTATGAGCGGCGATTTTGAGGACGCAATCGAATGCGGCGCAAATATCGTACGCATAGGCAGTGCAATTTTCGGTAAAAGAGATTATTCTAAAATAGGGGGCTAAACAAATGAGTATTTTAAAGTCAATCAAGAGCTTCGTGGGAATAGGCGAGGACGAGGATTACGAGGACGATTACTACGAAGATGACGAGGCGGAGGCAGAGGAGGAAACAAAACCGCATTTTAAGCGTATGCCGAAGGTAGTGCCGGTAAACAGTGCGAGCGGTTCGAGAATAAAGGTTATAAAGCCGACCGATTTCAACGACTCGCAGAGAGTTGCCGATGAGGTAAAGGCACGCAGACTGGTAATTTTCGATCTGGGAAATATGCCCGAAGCGGACGCAAGACGTGCGCTTGATTTCGTTACCGGAACGTCTTATGGGCTTGACGGAAACGTAAAGCGTGTTTCGGGCGAGATATTTGTAGCATCTCCGCACGGTGTGGATATTACGGGTGACAGCGTACAGGCGCAGACAAAAAATTCGTTTGACTGGAATGTATGACAAGCGAGGAAAGATTGGTTATCGCAAAAGTTGAGGATATTGTGCGATTGTGCGGAAAATATTCCTGTGCAAGGTTTTCGCAGTTTCTTGACGGCGGAGAGGTTGCTCTTATAAAGGACGAATTTCATTTCCCGTATGACTGCAATTATATGTTTTACGGCGGATATGATGAAAGCGAGCGTATGCTTCTCGGCGTTTTTCCCGAATGGGAGGAGCCGTCGGGGGACGCTTTTCCGATAACGGTACTTAAAATACAGTGCAGTTTTAAAAATGAACTCACTCATCGCGATTATCTCGGCACGCTTATGTCGCTGGGACTTGAACGCAGTAAAATGGGTGATATTATTGTCGAGAACGGGTATGCATATGTTTTTGTATGCACCGATTCGGCGGAATATATAAAAGAAAATATCCGTAAAATAGGAAATAAGGGCGTTAAAACGGAGATTATAGAGCTTAACGGCTTTGTTGCGCCAAAGCGCAGATATGAGGAAATCGAAACGGTGTGTGCGTCAATGCGTATTGATGCGGTAACGGCGGCAGTCGCAAAGCTTTCAAGACAGGATGCCGCACGGCTTATCGAAGAAGGCAAGGTAAAGCTTAATCATCGTGAAGTGAGCGACGGTTCAAAAACTCTTTCTGTAAACGACCTTCTTTCGATACGCGGTTTCGGGCGCTTTGTCGTTGCCGATGTCGGCAATGAAACGAGAAAGGGCAGACAGCATATAACTCTTAAAAAGAGTATATGAGCATATTAATTTTAGCCGCATATGCGGCGGAACGGGGGGTTCTATGTTAAGACCGGTCGATATTCAGGACAAAGAATTTGAAAAAAAGATTAAAGGATATGACTGCGATCAGGTAGATGATTTTCTTGACGAGGTAATTCATGATTACGAGGCATTGTGCAAGGAAAATCAGACTTTAAAGGACAGAATAGGACTTTTAACTCAGGCGGTGGAGCAGTACCAGGGAATGGAAAGCGCAATGGAAAAATCGCTCGACACCGCAAAAAAGAACGCCGAGGATATGAAGCGCAATGCGGAGCTTGAGGCGCAGACGATTATAAGCCGTGCAAAGCTTGATGCGGTGCGCCTTGCAAAGCAGATAGACGAGGAGCATATAAAAAAGCATCAGGAAATGCTCTCGATAAAGGCGGACGTTGAGGCGTATAAAGCGAGAATACGTCAGCTTTGCTCAAATCTTATGTCTGCTGTGGACGATATAAAATAAAAACAGTTGACATTACGGGATTTTTGTAATATAATGTATTTGACAATTAAAAAAATGCGTTGAACAAGACAGTAATCCGACAGGAAAGCAAACAGCGAGCCGCAGACGGTGTAAGTGCGGCAGTGAGTATTATCGGACGAAAATCACTTGGGAGCAGCATAGCCGAAACCTTTTTTCCTCAGTAAGCTATGACGGTTTTTCCGCCGTTACAGGAACGCATATGTTAGTATGACGAGTGGTACAGCGAAAGCAAAGGCTTTCGTCTCGATACGGGACGAAAGCCTTTTTAATTAATATAAGAAAGGAATGGCGCAAAATGTACAATAAGGTAGACCCTAACCTCAATTTTGTTGAGCGTGAAAAGAAAACCTGTGAATTTTGGAAGGAAAATAACATTTTTCAGAAAAGTATTGATGAAAGACGTGACGGAGAAACGTATACGTTTTATGACGGACCTCCGACGGCAAACGGCAAGCCGCATATAGGTCACGTACTCACACGTGTAATCAAGGATATGATTCCCCGTTACCGCACAATGAAAGGCTATAAAGTCTTGAGAAAAGCGGGCTGGGACACGCACGGACTTCCCGTTGAGCTTGAAGTCGAGAAAAAACTCGGACTTGACGGCAAGGAACAGATTGAAGAATACGGACTTGAGCCGTTCATAAAGCAGTGTAAGGAAAGCGTTTGGAAGTATAAGGGTATGTGGGAGGATTTCTCGCAGACGGTAGGCTTCTGGGCGGATATGGACGACCCTTACGTAACATACGATAATAATTTTATAGAGTCCGAATGGTGGGCATTAAAGAAAATATGGGAAAAGGGACTTTTGTATAAAGGGCATAAAATAGTACCGTATTGCCCGAGATGCGGAACTCCGCTTTCTTCGCACGAGGTGGCACAGGGATATAAGGACGTCAAGGAGCGCAGTGCCACGGCAAAATTTGCCGTTAAAGGTGAGAAAAACACATACTTCCTCGCATGGACAACCACTCCGTGGACGCTTCCGTCAAACACCGCACTTTGCGTAAACCCCGATGAGGAATACGTGAAAATAAAGGCGGACGGAACATACTATATTCTTGCAAAAGCGCTTGTTGAAAAGCATTTTGAAGAATATGAAATCGTTGAAGAATATGTTGGCAAAGACCTTGAATATAAAGAATACAAGGCACTGTATCCGTACAGCAAGCTGAAGAAAAAGGCGTATTACGTTGTATGCGATACGTATGTAACTCTTACGGACGGTACGGGTATCGTTCATATTGCGCCGGCGTTCGGTGAGGATGACTCAAATGTAGGCAGAAAATACGATCTTCCGTTTCTGCAGTTGGTTGACGGCAAGGGTGAAATGACCGAGGATACTCTCTGGCCGGGCGTGTTCTGTAAAGACGCTGATAAGGAAGTCCTTAAAGACCTTGATGAGCGTGGATTGCTTTTCAGCGCTCCCAAGTTTGAACACAGCTATCCGTTCTGCTGGAGATGCGATACGCCGCTTATCTATTACGCAAGAGATACGTGGTTTATTAAAATGACCGCCGTAAAGGACGATCTCATAAGAAATAACAAAACCATAAACTGGATTCCGAAGTCAATAGGCGAGGGACGTTTTGGCTCATGGCTTGAAAACGTTCAGGACTGGGGACTCAGCCGTAACCGTTACTGGGGAACTCCGCTTAATATCTGGGAGTGCGAATGCGGCGAAAGACACGTTGTAGGCTCGATTGAAGAATTAAAGTCGATGTCCGATAACTGCCCCGATGATATTGAACTGCACAGACCGTTCATTGACGCCGTAACGATAAAGTGTCCGCACTGCGGCAAGGAAATGCACAGAGTTCCGGAGGTTATAGACTGCTGGTTTGACTCGGGCGCAATGCCGTTTGCACAGTGGCATTATCCGTTTGAAAACGAGGATGTATTTAAGGAAAACTTCCCGGCAAACTTCATCAGCGAGGCTGTTGACCAAACAAGAGGCTGGTTCTATTCACTGCTTGCGGAGTCGACGCTTTTGTTCAACAAAGCGCCGTATAAGAACGTTATCGTTCTCGGACTTGTGCAGGACGAAAACGGACAAAAAATGTCCAAGTCAAAGGGAAATGCCGTTGACCCGTTCGATGCGCTTGAAAAACACGGCGCCGATGCGGTAAGATGGTACTTCTATTCAAACAGCGCACCGTGGCTCCCGAACCGTTTCTATGATGCGGCGGTAACGGAGGGTCAGCGCAAGTTTATGGGTACGCTTTGGAACACATACGCATTCTTTGTGCTGTACGCAAATATAGATAACTTTGACGCCTCCAAATACAAGCTTGAATATGATAAGCTGTCCGTAATGGATAAATGGATATTGTCACGCCTTAATACTACGGTTAAAACAGTTGACGATTATCTTGCAAATTACAAGATAACGGAAACGGCAAGGGTATTACAGAGCTTTGTAGACGATTTATCGAACTGGTATGTACGCCGTTCGAGAACACGTTTCTGGGTAAAGGATATGCCGCAGGATAAGATAAACGCATATATGACGCTGTACACGGCGCTTGTAACATTCTGCAAAGCCGCAGCGCCTATGATACCGTTTATGACCGAGGATATTTATCAGAACCTTGTGCGCAGTGTGGATAAGAGTGCGCCGATAAGTATTCATTTGTGCGACTTCCCCTCATACAACGAGGCGCATATAGATGAAGAACTCGAAAAGAATATGGAATATGTTCTTGATATAGTTGTATTGGGCAGAGCGTGCAGAAATACGGCAAATATCAAAAACCGTCAGCCGATAGGCAAGATGTACGTAAAAGCGGACGCAAAGCTTGACGCTTTCTATACGGCGATTATCGCCGATGAGCTTAACGTGAAGAACGTTGAGTTTACGGACGATACTTCGGCGCTTACGTCATACACGTTCAAGCCGCAGTTAAAAACGCTTGGCAGACGTTTCGGAAAGAATATAGGACTTGTAAAGAACATCTTAGCCGAGATAGACGGAAACAAGGCAATGCAGGAGCTTAACGAAACAGGAAAGCTTACAATAAACGTTGACGGTGTTGACGAGGAACTCGAAAAGGACGATCTTCTTATCGAGTCCGCTCAGAAGGACGGCTATGTTTCCGACTCCGATTACGGTATAACGGTAGCGCTTGAAACCACTCTGAGCGAGGAGCTTATCGAGGAGGGCTTTGTACGTGAAATTATCTCAAAGATACAGACCATGCGAAAGGATTCGGGCTTTGAGGTAATGGATAATATAAAGATATACGAAAACGGAAGCGAAAAGCTTGAGGGCGTAATGCAGAAAAATGCCGAAACGATAAAATCGGAAACGCTTGCAAAAGAGATTATTTTCGAGTCGGAATGTGAAAATTCAAAGGAATGGAACATTAACGGTGAGAAAGTTAAATTGGGCGTTGAAAGAATATAAAGAGCTACCGTACCCCGTATTTAAAATGCGGGGTACGGTTATATAGGAGAGCAGTATGAATATTAAACTTACACGTGAACAACATATTGAAGTAGGAACAGATATGATTGTATACCCCGACGGCACCACGAATAAGAAGTGTCCGATTTGCAATAATGATGTTATTGTTGAGAGACATGGCAGTGCTGATACAATAAAATGTAAAACGCCCGGGTGCTTTACGATAGATATAAGAGGTATTTAAAACAAAAACTCCTGCTTGTTAAAGCAGGAGTTTTTGTTTTATTGGTAATTAAAATTCAATTTCCAGTCCGTCATATGAAATGATATAGCCGTTTTCTTCCGCAATCGGTTTTAAATCATCATACAAGGCGTGTTCGTTATTATGAGAAAAATGATTAACAACGAAAACCGTATTTGCATTGGTACAGCCGATTTTATTCAGTCTGTCACGCACGGTGTTGCAGTTGCCGATTGACATATGTCCCAACCAGTCATTGGGACTGTCGCAGAAAGTACAGTCGAGCGAAACAAAATCAAAATGCATATTATTCTTTTCGATATAATCAAATGTTTCCTCAGCAAATATTCCCGTATCATGTGCGTAAAGCATAGATTTGCCGTCTTTTTCGAGCGCATATATTACAGGTGAGGAATACACGTCATGTACCGCCTTTAAAGGTGTTATTTTATAACCCTCGGCTTCAAACGGTTCAAACGGAGCAATAACGTTTGCCGAAACTCTGTTGCACGTATCAAGCCTTGAACGGTTAATTGCATCACGCACAAAACGCATAGACGGAGCAGTGCCGTACATATTAAACGGCTTATCGTCAAATACAACTCTTGCCATGCCCGGACCACGGTTTAATAACTCCACTGCATAAAGATGATCGCCGTGGGAGTGGGTTATAATGCAGGTGTGAAGCTTTTCAATCGGAAGTCCGTTTAAGCAGTGCATATATGTGTCTGCCGGCAAGTCGATAAGAATGGTATCGTCAATAAGCGCCTGTGAACGTGTTCTTACGTTTTTGCCGCCTCTTTCACGTGCTTTTTTGCATACTTCACATTCGCAGAATATGGCGGGAATACCCTCCGCCGCCGCTGTTCCGTAATACTTTATTTTCATAATAATCCTCCCTAAAGATTAAACATATCATTGTTTTTCCATGAGCAGTGATTGCAGGAGGGGCAGTTACCCTGTGCAATCTCCTCTCTGTATCTGTCGGAAATGCTGTTATTGAAAATTTCTATAACGTCGCTTTCTTTCACGTTTCCAGCAGAAAAATCATAAAAATCCGTGCAGTAGAGTACGTTTCCGTTCCATGCAATATGCATATGCCGCTGTGAGGAATAGCAGTTATGCGCCGTGTTCCCGTGCGGAAGATGTATAACGGGGAACGGGTAATCCTTTTTTAATACCTCGTTTAAAATTCTGTCCTTTTTTGCGTAATACTCCTCGCCGAGCTGACCCTGCCAGGAGTATATTTCTTTTGCGGTCATACCGAAAGCGGATTTGAGCCATGCCGCATAGCGGTTTATTTCGTCCTCCGACATAACAATCATTTCCTGCAAATACAGCCTTTTCGGCTTCATCGCCTCAAGTGCATACGGGAAATCCTCAAGGCAGTCCAGAAGCTCGGCGGTAAGCACCGACATAACGGTAACATCATCAAACTTAAGCTTTTGCAGATTTTCGCTTACCTTTTCAAACACACCCTCGCCCCGTATACTGTTGTGTATGGCGGAGGGACCGTCAATCGACACGTATATTTTTGAAAGCGCATCACGGCACAGCGAAAGGTGCTTGTCAATGAGCGTGCCGTTTGTTACCATACCGAGTTCAAAGTCACGCTCTTTTAAATAACAAACGATTTCCTCAAAATACGGCGATAAAAGAGGTTCGCCTCCCCAAAGCATAATTGCCGGGGAGGCGCCTGTGATTTCTCGGTTGCGAACAAGTGAATCGGCAGTGCGCTTCCAATCATCAAGCGTCATGGCTGATCCCGAGGAGTTTGAAAAAAAACCTTTTTTACCCCATTGACCGCAGAACCAGCAGTGCAGGTTACAGTTACGTGTGAGTTGAAAATGTACCATTTCAAGGTTTTTTTCAAAATTGCCCATAATTATTCTTCTCCGAAATATTTGATTTCCATTAACTTGTCGTCAATAGCCTTAATCTGTGTTTCCATAAGGTTAGGCGAGTACAGACCTCTCTTGTGTCCGATACCGTGAGCTTCCATAGCCTTCTTAATGCAGTCGTTTGCTTTGTACATATCGTCAAGGCTTTCACGAACGTTAAATCTGCCGGGGCTTGTGGGAGCCGGAGGCCAGCGGCTGTCCGATACCCAAGCGCTTGCAAGTGCGAGCATTGCGTTGTTGAGGTCGGTATCGAGATTGTCGATAGTTTCGCCGAGCTTTTCAGCAACAGCCTTAATGCCGTTGAAGATTGACATACACACGGGGTCCATAATTCTCGAATATTCCGTGTTTGCCCAAGCCTTAGCCGTACCGCCGTGCCATGCAACGCCGTTTTCTATATTGTCAACGTATTCGTTTTCGATAGCGCCGTCAAGAACTTCGCTCGGGAGAACAAAGTCATAACCCGACTCCTTAGCAGCGTCAAGGATTTCCTTAAATCTCTTAACGCTGTCAGGTTCTTCTTCAAAGAAACGAGCCTGGTTGAACTGCTTTACATAGAAGTATGCGCTCGAACCGATATATTCGGCGTCCTCTGCATACGGCATAATAAAGCTTCCCGTTTCGGCAATTCTTTCTTTCCAGTTAGCAAGCATATTCTTGATTTCGTCCATATTGATAGGCTCTTCTCTCATACCCTCTGTTGCACCCATAAGGTACCAAAGAAGAAGATTTGCCATACAGTCCGAACGGAAAATCATCTTCAAGCCGTTCGGAGCAACCGAAGCGTTTGTGATGAACTTTAAGAATTCGGGCTTGTCCTTTATGTATTCTTCAATCTTGAAGAGGTGGTTCTTGTTGCTGTGACCGGCAACGTCAAACTTAAGACCCGTAGCCTGTCTTATTTCGTCAAACGAAAGCATAAGCGAATCGGCGTCCATGATAAGAGCCTTCATACCTGCTTCCTTGTAAACGTCGAGTATGTAGCTTGCCCAGCCGCATTCGGGGTTCCAGCCGATTTCCGGTCTTTTGCCGGTGTGCTTTTCCCAAACGTCGAGCGAGTGCTTTAATGAGTGCAGGCAAACCTCTTTCGGAATGTTTGCAAGCATAAAATGAATATACGGCGAGCAAACCGGCTCGATTTTGCCTTCTCCGACAAGCTTTCTGAGCTTTGCGAGAACCTCCGGAGCCTGTGCAGCCATTTCATCAATAGTGATACCGCTTGCTTCAAATGCTATACGGTAATCTCCTGCGTCGATGAGGTCAAACAGCTTTTCGTAGCAGTTTTTCATAACCCACTGTCTTTTTTCGGGCGCAAGCTGTGAATACTGAATATTAGCATGCGGTAAGAATATGATTTTTGATTTTTCCATTATAGTTTCTCCTTTATGTAATTGTAACTGCGCAGCAGTCCTTCTTTTATGTCCTCAACGTTTTCGTACTCGAACAACGCATTGCCTTTGAAATCGGACATAGCCTTTAAGATAAGATCCCAGTCCATATCGCTTTCGCCGCAGGCAGCCGGCTTTATGTGACCGCTTTCCATTTCGGCAAAATCTTTAAGATGCGCAACCGCAATCCTGTCTTTTAATGTGTTGTAAACCTCTTCGGGGTGCTTTACGCCGACCGCCCAGAGATTTGCGGGGTCAAAATTGACCTTTATTGTTTCCGGCAGTTCCGACATCATTTTATAAAGTGCGGTCGGGTCTGCCGATGTGCTTAAGAAATGCTCAACGCCGCCGTCGTCAAAAGCATTTACGCCGCCGTGTGTTTCAACGGTAAGCGTAACGCCCTTTTCATCGGCATATGCGCCGACTTCCTTAAGACATTCTATCATTGTGTTCCAGCGTCCGCCGACAACCGATTCAACGGGCGAGAAACCTGCGAATATACGCAGATATTTCACTCCAAGGAATGCGCATATGTCGATAACCTTTTTGATTTTCGGCACATCGTCACGTGTTCCTGTTGTGAAATCGTTTCCCGTAGCGGCGCAGTCAAGCTTAACGCCGTACTTTTTGTAAAGCGCCTTAACGTTTTCCAAAGCGGCGCTGTCCGCATCGAGCGGAATATCGTTCGGAGCGTTGGCTATGCCAAGCTCCAGAACGTCAAGTCCCATATCGTGAGTGATTTTCAGCTGTTCCTCCAAAGGAGTTTCACGAAATCCCCACGCAGCGTTTCCCAAATTCATATTAAACTCCAATCTTATAGCTTACTTGCTCCATTCAAGCAATATCTTGAAGCAGTCAGCACCTGCTTTGAGCTGATGCTTGAATGCCTCCGAAACCTTTGAAACTCCCCATACCTCGTACGGAAGCTTTGAGGTGTCGAACTTGCCTTCGCTTATCCACTGCAGTACCTGCTCCTTGCCGCCCTGCTTGAGCGCACAGGTCATTGTAATGGTTGCGTTCTTAACAAACCATCTGTGATAGTGGTCGAATATAATTCTGTCGGGGTAATCGCCCTGCAGATGAATGTGTGCCGGGCGGTCGTCGTCTTTCCAGCCGCCGTCCTTGATGTACTTATGAAGTGTTCCGACAACCTCGGGGTTACCGCTGCATTCCATAAGCTGATCAGCCATTTTGCCGTTTGTAGCTTCACGGATAGTATCAACCGCATTTTCGGGCGATGTTACTATGTCTGCGTAATTGTCGGCAATGCTTCTTCTGAAAGCGTTTCTTTCAATACAGATTACCTGCAGAGTAGGCTCTAAAATTTTAAGCTCCTGAATAGCCGAAATACCTACCATACCTGCACCTATAACAACGATTGTTTCGTTCGGTCTTAATGTAAGACGTCCTATTCCCTTTAAAGGAACGCAAGCCAGGTAAGCAAGAACAGCCTGCTCATATGTAACATTGTCGGGGATTTTAACCATAAGGTCGGCATGGTCGTTTGCGGTTTTTGAATCTTTAATAGTAAATTCGCTGCCGCCGCCCCATGCTGCGCATACGTCGCCGTATTCACGGCACTCGTTTATCATAACACGGTCGCCGATTTCGAGTCTGTTGTCGGCTTTTTCGCCCTTTGCAACAACTATACCTGCCGTTTCGTAACCCGGAACGAGCGGATAATAGCACTGTTCGGGGTGCTGCATACCCTTGTAGGTTTTCATATCCGTACCCGTTGAAATAGCGCTCCACAAAGTCTGCGCAACATATGCGTCGGGTTCGGGTTTTGTAAGCTTGATTTCTCTGAGATCCGCAACATACGGTCTTTCAATAACTACCGCACGTGTTGTTTTGTAATCCTCAGGTTTCATAAAAAACAACTCCTTTATAATATTAAAATTTATTTACTCAGCCGGCACATCGGTATGCGCCGTATAAATAATTCCATACAGAAACAGTTTACTACATATAAACATTGTTTGTCAAGCGGATTTTGGAAAATAAGCGTTAATTTTCTCCCGCAAGCTTTTCTGCCTGGTCGGCGGTGATGAGCGCATCTATTATTTCATCGAGAGCGGCGCCGTCCAGTACCTGCTCAAGCTTGTATATCGTAAGGTTTATTCTGTGGTCGGTAACACGTCCCTGAGGGAAGTTGTAGGTGCGTATGCGTTCGCTTCTGTCGCCGGAGCCTATCTGCGATTTCCTTGCGTCCGCAATTTCCTTGTGGCGCTGTGCCTCCATGGCGTCATATATTCTCGAACGCAGAATTTTCATTGCCTTGTCCTTGTTTTTAAACTGCGATTTTTCGTCCTGGCAGGAAACGACTATTCCTGTCGGGATATGCGTAATTCTTACGGCGGAGTCCGTTGTGTTTACGCACTGTCCGCCCGGACCTCCGGCACGGAAAACGTCTATTCTCAAATCGTTCTGGTTTATTTCGACTTCTACCTCCTCAACCTCGGGAAGTACGGCAACCGTTACGGCAGACGTGTGTATACGTCCCTGCGACTCCGTTTCGGGCACACGCTGAACACGGTGTACGCCGCTTTCAAATTTGAGTCTCGAATATGCGCCGTGACCCTCGATTGAAAAGCTTACCTCTTTGTATCCGCCGATGTCGGTGGGGTTGGAGTTTAAAATATCTATCTTCCATCTCTTGTTCTCGGCGTACATCGAATACATACGCATAAGATCTGCGGCAAAAAGCGCCGCCTCGTCGCCGCCCGTACCGCCTCGTATTTCCACGATTACGTTCTTGTCATCATTGGGGTCTTTCGGGAGCAGGAGTATTTTAAGCTCCTCGGACGCTTTTTCTATTTTTTCCTCCGCCTCGGACATTTCAAGGCGTATCATTTCTTCAAAATCCTTGTCCTGACCCTCCTCAAGCATTTCTTTATCATCCGCAAGGGTCTGCTTTGCCGCCTTAAGCTCACGGTATTTTGCCACTATCGGCGTAAGGTCGGAATGTTCCTTGCAGTATTTCCGCCATGATTCCTGATCGTTTATCACATCGGGCTCGCTTATTTTTTGGCTTACAAGCTCAAATCGTTCTTCAAGAGCGTCTAATTTATCAAACATTTCAAGTCTCCTCTGTATTTGGATTACAGACAAACCGTTTGGCGGTTTGTATTCTTTATTTTGGGGAGTTTGAGGTGCTAACCTCAAGTTAAATCATTTCCGGCGACAGGTGCGGCGGAAATGGCTTAAAATCAAAAGTTTCAGATTTTGATATTCAAAATCCAATCAACGGAACTTTTGATTTTTTCATACAGTAGTTTTGAAAAAAGTGATATGTCACTTTTTTCGCCTGCGTGCAGGCTCATACTGTTTATATTTTATAATAATTTTCACCTACTGTCAATATTTACGGCGCAATACGAAAAAAAACAGCAATAGTAACAAAAAGTTCATAAAATATGTATAGACAATTTAAAAATTATCTGTTATAATAGGTTATGTTCAGTTTTAGTAAGTAAAATCGGAAGGAATGAGTTTTCTTGGTCAAAAGAAAGATTAGATCAAAGCTTTGTATGCTTATAGTTGTTGCTCTGCTTGCGTCAAGCGCCGGATATTACGGTATATCGGCAATGGCGGACAATGCGGAAATAACCGAGAGTGCGGCACTGTCGCAGGCGGTTTCTCTGTATGAGAAAATGTCGGGCGATGAGGTTGCAATCCCGTCTGACGTAAGTGCGGACGGATTTGACAGCGGCATACTTAAATCGGTTGTTCTCGGATATATCAATTTGGACGAGGCATCGGCGGCTGCCGAAGAGGGAATTACAAAGCAGGATATGGCAAACGTACTGTACAAGACGGTAATAAGCTATGACGGAAGCTTTGAAATAAGTTCGGAGGAAGCGGACAGCATTTTAAACGGCTGTTACGACAATGCTTATATAAAAGACGAAAACCGCATTGCGTATGCGTTTATGATAAAGCACGGCATAATAACCGACAAGACAGGCTCGGAGCCGGACAAGAAGATAACACAGGAAAGCTGTGAAATACTTACGGAACTGATTTACGATTTGTTTGAGAAAAAAGCGTCGGTCGATACGGGCAAATGCACCGTTACGGTGGGCGCAAACATAAATACGGTGATTGACGCAATCGGCGAGCCTAACCGCATAGATTGTTCGGAATACGGCTTTGACTGGTATGTGTACAATGCAGACCTCAATAATTTTGTTATGATAGGCGTTGAGGCGGACAGAATATGCTCTTTCTACACAAACAACCCGAATTTTTCGGTGGGCGAAATAAAGAGCGGCGATGGTTATGCAAAAACGCTTATATATGACAGCGACAAGAATTTGAGCTTTTATACGGACAAGGACGGAAAAATAGACGCCGTTCTGTACAATCCGAGAATGAAGAATAAGGAAAACAGCGAGGAGTCAGCCGAGGCGAAATCGAAAGAGTTTATCGATATGATGAACGTGTACCGCAAAAAGAACGGCAAGTCGATATATGTCCGCAATGCGGAGCTTGACGGCGAGTCGAAGGCTATTCTGGAGGAATTTAAAAATAACGCCTCCGTTGACGAAAAAGCGTCCGTTTACAGAAGCTATTCGGTGTTCAATATGTATAACGAATACTTAAACGACGATAACAGATTTCTCGATTACGGCGGAAAATACCCCTTGAGTGTGGGCGTAAGCTCGTACATAGACGATAAATACAGACTTGTAACAAGCCTTATCTGCGATGAAAACAGCGTTGCTGTTCCCGAAAAGGCGCAGACGGTATCACTGAACCGTGAAATACCGAAGGTCGGCACACCCGAAAAATATACTGCGCCGGAGCTTGAAGCACCGACGGAGGAAATCGTCTATAATGACGGCGATGATGTCACTGTAAAGCTTAAGGAACAGGCGTCCGACAGATACCACGTTGAGATGTTCGATGTGGAAAATGACGATTACGTAATAAATGCATATATGGTTACGGACGCAACGGAGATAACTCTCCCCGCAGAGCTTTTCAAAAACGGCGGAGATTACCGTCTTAAGGTGAGCGCAATAACTCCCGACGGCTTTGCTCTTTCGTCGGACGATACGTTTATAAGCTACGGCTCGGCGTATGAGTCGGGCGTTAAAATACTCACTCCGTATAACGGAGCGTATACGGACGATGATTATCTTGCAATAAACTGGGAGTCGGAGGAATATCACGATTTCTGTGTTGATTTGTATGATTACGAGGGAAACCTTGTCGCAAGCAAGACCGTTGAAAACCAGTATGATGCACTCATTCAGGGCATAGACCCCGGCGAGTATTATGTGTATGTAACGGCTCTGAGGAGAGGAACGGCGGTTGAAAAATCGCAGGCGTCGGTATACTGCAAGGTTAATATGCCCGAGCCCGTTATTGACGAGTTCATCTTAGACCGTGACGAAAAGTATTATTTCGTATACGAGGATAAGGATTTAGGCGTTCTATATCTCTATGATGAAGAGCTTGTGGATGTAAATGAAAACGGCACAACCGTAAAGAAGAAAAAGATAATAAGAAAACAGGTAAAGGCTACAAAGGCGTATAAGGCGCTTGCGGCGAAACAGATACGCCGTGAATATACAACGGGCGAACCCGTGCTTACTCCTACGACCGTAACGGCGTCGAGCGAGCTGGGACAGAAGATTGTAAACGAGGCGGCTAAGTACCTCGGAACACCATATGTATGGGGCGGAACAACGCCTGACGGATTTGACTGTTCGGGACTTGTTCAGTACGTCTTTAATTCACTCGGAATCGATATTTCACGTGTATCGCAGACGCAGTTCAATGAGGGCGTACCCGTAAGCAAGGGTGACTTACAGCCGGGCGATCTGGTATTCTTTGAATCGAACGGCGATGTTCACCACGTCGGAATATACGCAGGAAACGGTATGATGATACACGCACCGAGAACGGGCGATGTGGTACGTTTCCAGTCAATGGAAACACCGTATTATCAGAGCGAATATGCGGGAGCAAGAAGAATATATTAATTAAATACGATCAGATGCCGCTATGCGGCATCTTTTCGGCGTTACAAGGGGGAAAAAGATGGGACAGGTTGTCAAAGCAAAAGTAAAGCCGTTTAAGCGGCGTGCAAGCGCAGTATGCATAACGATTGTAGGATTGTTTGTGTGCTTTGCGATATTTATGGCGTGCTATACGTTCGCCGGAGATATGACAAAAAAAGCCGTGTACGGCACGGGCTATGTGATTGCGGCAATACTCGGCGCAGTGTATATTATAATGCGCATAAATACAATGTATGCCACCTATATTTCGTGCGACGGGGAAAATATATCTATGTGCAGCTGGGATAACGATTTTCTGCCGTACAATACGGACGGGAGCGTTAAGCTTATAAGCTCGTTCGTTCCGGCAAAGACAAAGCATATGGAGTTTCCCGTAAAGGATATTACCGCCGTATATATAGGTACGAAAAACTTTATAAAGCGCAATGCGAAAACAAACGAGGACTTTCTCAAAAACGTGAGGGACTTTGAGCGTTCAAAGGACAGATACGAGAAAAAGCAGGTGCAGAGTATGGATATAATCTATATCGAGCTTGCGGACGGTACAAGCCGTCATATGCCGATAGTCGATTATGATGCGAACACCGTTAAAAAAATACTGAAAATGATTATCAGAAAAAATCCCGACGCCGAGATAAAAACGGGCAGCAGGGAGTACAGACTGACACGCATTTCGGATAATAAGGAATAATATTGCGTTGCTTTTTAAATAATAATCTGCTATAATATGGATAATAATATTTTATAAACGAGTGCATTTGGCACGGAAAGGATTTTTATATTGGTTAATATAGGAAATGATTGGGACGGTATACTTCAAGATGAGTTTTCAAAGGAATATTATAAGAAACTGCGTGAATTTCTGAAATCCGAATACAGAACTCACAGGATACACCCCGATATGTATGATATTTTTAATGCACTGAAGTGGACATCGTACAGCGATACGAAGGTTGTAATACTGGGTCAGGACCCGTACCATGAGGAAAATCAGGCGCACGGTCTGGCGTTTTCCGTCCCGGCAGGTGTGCGGATACCGCCTTCGCTTTTGAATATATACAAAGAACTGCAAAACGAATTGGGACTTTATATTCCGAATAACGGCTACCTCGAAAAATGGGCAAGACAGGGCGTTATGCTCTTAAACTCGGCGCTTACGGTGCGTGACGGAGAGGCAAATTCGCACAGAAACAAGGGCTGGGAAATATTTACCGACAGGGTGGTAGAGTGCTTGAATGAACGCACCGACCCGGTAATATTCCTTTTGTGGGGAGCAAACGCAAAAGAAAAAATGAAAATAATCACCAATCCGCAGCATAAAATACTTACATCGGTGCACCCGAGTCCGCTTTCGGCAAACAGGGGATTTTTCGGCTGCGGACATTTCAAAACGGCAAACCGCCTTTTGGAGGAAATGGGCAAAATGCCGATAGACTGGCAGATAGAAAATATATAACGGGAGATAACAAATGGAATTTTACAGACAAAAAAAGCAGGACGTGCTGAATGATTTGGGCACTTCGGAAAACGGACTTACAAAGGAGCAGGCGGCGGCAAACCGTGAAAAATACGGTGCAAACGAGCTTACCGAAAAAGATAAGCAAAGCACGTTTATGATATTTTTGGAGCAGTACAAGGATTTCCTTGTAATAATCCTTATAGTGTCGGCAATAATATCGGGCATTTTGGGCGACTGGGAAAGCACGGCGGTAATTCTTGCCGTTATAACTATGAACGCAATCCTGGGAACGGTGCAGACCGTAAAGGCGGAGCAGTCCTTAAAAGGATTAAAGGCTATGTCCGCCCCGACCGCAAAGGTAATCCGTGACGGCAAAATAAAGGTTATTCCCGGACGTGACGTAACAATAGGCGACGTTGTTGTTATAGAAGCCGGCGACTGCGTGTGCGCAGACGGGCGTATAATCGAAAACGCAAACCTCAAAGCGGACGAAAGCGCACTGACGGGTGAGAGCGAGCCTGTGGAAAAAGCGGATATTGATATTGACGGCGAAAAGGCATTGGGCGACAGAGTAAATATGCTCTATTCGGGAACGTTTGCCACATACGGCAGAGGGAAAATGGTCGTTACGGCTGTCGGAATGGACACCGAAACGGGAAAAATCGCATCACTTCTCGAAAAGACGAGCGCAAAGAAAACTCCGCTCCAGGAAAGCCTTGACGATTTCGGAAAAAAACTTTCGTTTATGATAATCGGAGTCTGTATTCTCGTGTTCGGACTTGATATGTTACGGGGCGACAACATAGGCGACGCATTCATTTTTGCGGTTGCGCTTGCGGTTGCGGCAATCCCGGAGGCGTTAAGCTCGATAGTAACGATAGTGCTTGCGGCAGGTACGCAAAAGCTTGCAAAGGAAAAAGCGGTTATAAGGAAATTGCAGTCGGTAGAAAGTCTGGGAAGCGTTTCGGTTATCTGCTCCGACAAAACGGGTACGCTTACTCAGAATAAAATGACCGTTCAGAAAATATACTTTGATAATAAGGTGATAGATAAAGAGGAGGATATATCCGACTCGCAGAGTGAACTGATAATCGACAGCGTGCTTTGCAGTGACGCACAGCGCAGAGGAAAAACCGTAACGGGCGATCCGACGGAGATTGCGCTTATTGATTTTGCGGAGAAAAAAGGCTTTTCCGTTGCCGATATACGCAGTGAAAACGCACGTGCGGGCGAAATACCGTTTGATTCGGACAGAAAGCTTATGAGCGTTGTGTATCATAAGGACGGCACGTGCAGAATGATTACAAAAGGTGCGGCGGACGTGCTGCTGCCGAGGATAGAGAGCATTGCCTGTGAGGGCGGAGTGCGCCCGTTTACGGGAGATGACAAAAAACAGCTCAAGGCGGCAAATATGATGTTCTCAAACAGCGGCTTGCGTGTTCTTGCGGTGTGCAGTAAAGAGGTCGCAAGCGACAGCGTTACTGTGGAAGATGAGGACGGATATACGCTTGTCGGACTTGTTGCAATGCAGGATCCGCCCCGTGAGGAGTCAAAGGAGTCGGTTGCAAAATGTAAAAGAGCCGGCATACGTCCGATAATGATAACGGGCGACCACCTTATAACAGCGTCGGCAATTGCAAGGGAAATAGGCATACTTGACGATACATTGCGTGCCGTTGAGGGACGTGAGATTGACGGACTTTCCGACACGGAGCTTGATGAGTTTGTAACCGATGTTGCGGTGTATGCGAGAGTATCGCCGGAGCATAAAATACGTATAGTTGAGGCTTGGCAGAGAAAAGGCTGTATCGTTTCGATGACGGGCGACGGCGTAAACGACGCTCCCGCACTTAAACAGGCGGACATCGGCGTTGCAATGGGAATAACAGGCAGTGAGGTTGCAAAGGACAGCGCCTCGGTCGTGCTTACGGACGATAATTTTGCCACGATAGTAAAGGCGGTCGAGAACGGACGTAATATTTATAAGAATATTCAGCGTGCAATTCAGTTCCTGCTTTCGGGAAATGCCGCTGCCATACTTGCGGTGCTTTATGCGTCGCTTATGGCACTGCCGCTGCCGTTCCAGGCTGTACATCTGCTGTTTATCAATCTTTTAACGGACAGTCTGCCGGCTATTGCGCTCGGCGTTGAGCCGTATTCGTCCGATGTAATGCGTGAACACCCAAGGAACAAAGCACAGTCGATACTGAGCGGAAAGGTGCTTACAAGCATAGGCACGGAGGGACTTGTAATAGGAGTGCTTACAGTAATTGCGTTCTATATCGGTCTGCCCGATGCGGGAAAAGCGTCCACAATGGCGTTTTCAACGCTGTGTCTGTCAAGGCTTGTGCACGGATTTAACTGCAAATTGGAGTCGCCCGTGTGGTTTACAAAGAAAATGTGGAACAATAAACAGCTTATCGGCGCATTTGTGCTGGGATTTATCCTGCTCAATGCGGTGCTTTTGATACCGCCCCTGCACGGAGTTTTCCGCATAACGCCGTTAAGTTTGTATGAACTTTTGAGCGTGTACGGATTGTCGCTTATGACGCTTGTTATTGTACAGCTTTTAAAGCTTATCAGGAGAAAATAATGCTTATATTCGGTATAACAGGAGGTTCGGGAACGGGAAAAACTACCGTTTCCGATATGTTCCGCTCGCTCGGCGTTTATGTTGCGGACGCGGATAAAATTGCGCACGAGGTAACGTCGGGAGGGGAATGTCTTGCGGAAATAACGGAGCATTTCGGGGACGGAGTGCTTAGTGCGGATAAAACGCTTAACAGAAAAAAGCTCGGCGAAATCGTCTTTTCGGACAGCGCCGAGCTTAAAGTGCTTAATAGAATAACGCATAAATATATAAAAGCCGAAACGCAAAAGCAAATAAGAGAAAATGCGCACGATATTGCGGCGATAGACGGCGCAGTTATAATCGGGAGCGATATAGAGGGTATGTGCCGATTTATCGTGTCGGTTATTGCGGAGCGTGATACGAGAATACGGCGTATAATAAATCGTGACGGAATATCCGCCGAAAGTGCGGAAAAACGTCTTTCCTCACAGCCCGATGACGAATTTTATATTGACCGCTCAAAGTATGTAATATATAATAACGGCGGAAAAGAGGAGCTTAAGGCGCAGGCAGAGGGTATTTTGAAAGAAATAAAGGAATTAAAGTTATGAGAAAGTTTTGCGGATTTCTGGTTTTTCTCGTTGCGGCGGTTGTTGCCGTTTTGGGTACAATAAGCGGCTTCAGAGCCGGAAAAAGAACGAGTTATCCTGTCGCATACAGTGAATACATAATGAAATATTCGCATAAAAACAATCTTGACGAGTGCCTTGTAATGGCGGTTATAAAGGTTGAGAGCAATTATGTACCCGAGGCGCAGTCAAGCTATGCTTACGGACTTATGCAGCTTACCGAGGAAACCGCCGAATGGAACGCACGCAAGATGGGTCTTAAGGATTACGACTGGAGAGAGCCGGAAACAAATATAAAGATAGGCTGTTACTATTTAAAAAGCCTGATAGACAAGTACGAAAACGTTGAAACGGCGCTTGCGGCGTACAATGCCGGCGGGGGCAATGTCGATTCGTGGCTCCAAAACAAAAAATACAGCCGTGACGGAAAGACGCTGTATCATATACCGTTCCCCGAAACAAGGAATTACGTCAAAAAGGTTGAGGATAACCGCAAAAGCTACGAAAAAATTTATAAATAATTTTATTGAAAACCGGTCGGAAATGTGATAGAATAGATTTAACAAAGTTAAATCTATTCAGCCAAATTCGCCCGACAGCGAGCTGAATGTATACTGATTTTAAAACAAAAAGGGAGGAATACATATGTCTAAAGTAATAACTATAGGCCGCAAATACGGCAGTGCCGGAATAGAGGTCGGAAAAAAGGTTGCGGAGCTTCTGAACGTGCCGTTTTACGACAAGGAACTTGTGGAAATGGCGGCAAAGAAAGATAACCTTAATCCCGAAACCGTAAAAGAGGTAGACGAGCGTGCAACAAACAGCCTTTTGTATTCGGTCGTGAGCGGAAATTACAGTATGAGGGGACTCGGCTCGCCGATGTATTACAATATGCCCATAAACGACAGGCTTTTTATTGCGCAGACGGGCGTTATAAAGGACGTTGCAAAATCGGACTGCGTAATAGTCGGACGATGCGCCGATTATGTGCTTGACGAGGAGGAAAACGTCAACGTTTTAAGCGTGTTTATATATTCTTCAAACGAATACTGCATAGATCATATCATTGAAGAAATGGGACTGACAAAGACAAAAGCACGTGATCTTCTCAATAAATCAAACAAACGTCGTAAAAATTACTACGAATATTACACCGGCAGGGACTGGGGCGCAATGGCAAACTACGACCTGTGCATAGACGTGGAAAAAGTGGGCGTGGAAAATGCGGCAAAGTTGATTGCCGAATGTGCAAAAATGATTTGACGGAGGCAGCAGCTTAAATGTTTATCGATATAATAAAAACCGTAATTCTCGGCATTGTCGAGGGTATAACCGAATGGCTTCCGATAAGCAGTACGGGGCATATGATACTCGTAAACGAGTTTATGAATACTGCGGACGGCTTTTTCGGCTCGCAGATATATCTGTATGTTATACAGCTCGGAGCAATTCTCGCAATAGCAACGCTGTATTTTAAAAAGCTCAATCCGTTTTCGCCGTCAAAAACAGCGGCGGAAAAAAAGGATACGTGGCAGATGTGGTTTAAGGTAATTGCCGCATGTATTCCGGCGGCGGTTATCGGCTTGCTGTTCAACGATGCAATGGATAAAATATCAAATCCGCTTGTGGTAAGCGCAATGCTTATTTTGTACGGTATTGCGTTTGTATTGGTCGAAAGGCGCAAAAAAGAGCCGCTCGTTTCCGATATGAAGCATATGACGTACAAAACGGCGCTTTTGATAGGATTGTTTCAGGTGCTTTCAATCGTACCGGGAACGTCACGCTCGGGCGCAACCATTCTCGGAGCGATACTTATAGGCTGTTCAAGAGAAGTGGCGGCGGAGTTTTCGTTCTTCCTTGCAATTCCCGTAATGTTCGGCGTGAGTCTGCTTAAAATAGTGACCAATACATACGCTATGACGGGTGCGGAATGGGGACTTCTCCTTGTCGGAATGGCGGTTGCATACGTTGTTTCGCTTTTGACGGTAAGATTTCTGGTGGACTATGTGCGCCGCCACGATTTCAAGGTTTTCGGTTACTACCGGATAATTTTAGGTATACTGGTTATCGCATATTTTGCGGTGGCAGGAAAAATAATATAAAAGACAGAAAGGAATTTACACAATTATGATGGCAAAAACACCGCCTATGGGCTGGAATTCATGGAACGGATTTATGGACAATATTTCCGATAAATTAATTATGGAGGCTGCCGACGCAATGGTCGAGTCGGGTCTTAAGGACTGCGGATACGAGTACATAGTAATGGACGATTTTTGGATGGCGCCTGAGCGTGACGAAAACGGAAGAATGGTTCCCGATCCCGAAAAGTTCCCTAACGGAGTAAAAGCCGTTGCGGATTATGTACACAGCAAGGGACTTAAATTCGGTCTGTATTCATGCGCAGGAATGTTGACGTGCGGCTCACGCCCCGGAAGCTTTCAGCATGAATTTGTTGACGCAAAAACCTTTGCGGAATGGGGCGTTGACTTCTTAAAATACGATAACTGCCAGAAACCCGACGGTATAGAGGATCACCTTTTATACAGAAGAATGGCCATGGCTTTGAGAAACTGCGGACGTGACATATTGTTCTCGGCTTGCAGCTGGGGCGAATATAACACGCTCGACTGGGCAAGAAATTCGGGTGCGCATATGTGGCGCTCAACAGGCGATATAATGGATAACTGGGTTTCAATGCGTGATATTGCAATGAGCCAGTTTGAACATTCGCCGTACAATGCGCCGTACAGCTTTAATGACCTTGATATGCTTATAGTCGGTCTTGACGGAAAAAGCTGTGTGGGACTTCCCGGCTGTACAAAGGAGGAGTATCAGACTCACTTTGCACTGTGGTCGCTTATGTCATCACCGCTTATGATAAGCTGTGATATAAGAAATATGAGCGCCGACACAAAAGAAATACTTATGAACAAAGAACTTATCGCAATCAACCAGGACGAAGAAGGCAGACAGGGCTATGCGTGGAAAATTCACAAGGACGAGGATTATTACGGTATAGTAAAACCGCTCTCAAACGGCGATTATGCGTTCGGTCTGTTTAATCTCAGCGATAAGGATTGCAATATAACAAACAATCTTAACCTTAAATTCTGGGATATAGGACTTCCTTACGGCAGCGGCTACGGCTTTGAAATAAGAGACGTTATAAACCATAAGGATTTGGGCGTAAGAAAGGAATACGTAACAGCAAATCTTAAAGCGCATGAATGTGCGGTATTCAGAGGAAAGCTGGTCGAGATTTGATAAGCTCAAATTGTGTGAAATGCGGACGGCAGCTTACGGCTGACGAAAAAGCCTTGTTTAAAAAGATGGTCAGGCGCAATGCGGAGGAGTTTTGGTGCATAAGCTGTATGTCGGAGCATTTTAAAATAGACGAGGAAACTCTGTACAAACAAATAGAAACATTCCGAAAAATGGGTTGTTCATTATTTTGATACAGGTGAAAAAAGTGATATATCACTTTTTTCAAAGCTACTGTATGTAAAAATCAAAAGTTCCGTTGATTGGATTTTGTTTCAAAATCTGAAACTTTTGATTTTAAGCCATTTCTGACGCACCTGTCGTCAGAAATGATTTAAACTTGAGGTTAGCACCTCAAACTCCCAATAACAAAGAAGACAAACCGCAAACGGTTTGTCTTTAGTCTGAAGCCTGTCGGCAAAATGTTGCCGACAGGCTTTTTATAAATATTTCAAAAAAATTTGAAGATTTTTACGGAAAGTTTATTTTTGTTTAGAATTTGTTTATAACTGTATTATATAATGTTTATAAAGCAACGGTAAAATAAAAGTATGATATATCATAAATAAAATACTTTGTGTCACTGACACGGAAAGGAAGGAAAAACCATGAATTTAAAAAGAAAGAAAACAATAATCATTACAAGCATTATCACAGGCACGTGTATTCTTGCCGGATCGGCGTTTGCAAACTACTCAACCGCAAACGGCTATGACGTTTACAAGAAAGGCATAAAGAGCCTTATCGGTCAGCAGAATTATACGCTCAACACCTCCGCAACGATAATCGGAGACGGAGAAACGCTTTTGGAAACAACTATGTCGGAAAAGTATGACAGAAACGGCGAGGTTGTCTTAAACAGAACTCAAAAAACCAAGGATATTACCGCCGATATGAATGAATATGAAAACAGGGAGATAATCCAGGGCGGAAAACGGTATTACTACTACAGCGGTATGGACGAAGATTGGGTTTCGTATAATGTTTACGAGGGTGATACCAATCGCGGGTCGCTTGATATGATTGCGCCCGAAGATAAGGATACCGCAGACAAAGTGGTAAGATTTGTCGAGCTTTTGACGGACACCGTTGTGGGCGATTTGAAAAACAACTTTGTTTATATCTCCGACACGGAAAACGGCGGAGCAAAATACTCAATATCGCTTGACTCAATTCAGATACCGGAGCTTATAAATGCCGGAATATCCGCTATGTGCTCGCTCAATAAATACGACATGGAGGAAAGCGATTACTACAACAGCCTTGAGCCGATAGACCCTGCATATTATCTCTATCACAATGCGGCAATAAAATCCGTATCGTCCGATTTTGAGGTTGACGGCGAGGGCAGACTTACAAACAATGTCATAACCGTTTCGATAGAGTCGGAGGACGGACACAGTATGGAAATGAAGCTTGAACTGAATTTCTCCGATTTCGGAACAACCGTTCCCGATGCCATGGATCCCAACGTTAAAGTAGAGGATCTTGAGGTTTTGGACACTGACGAAGAATAAGCAAGCGCTTAGGGGGAAGAGAAGATGAGTGTTATTGAAGTAAATAATCTTACCAAGCTGTATAAAAACGGACGCGGAATAAAAAACGTTTCGTTCAGCGTGGAAAAAGGCGATATTCTGGGACTTTTGGGTCCCAACGGTTCGGGAAAAACCACCGTAATGAAAGCCGCATCGGGGCTTATCCGCCCCGATTCCGGATCGATAAAGGTGTTTGACAGACCTCAGGAGGAGCATTTTGAAGAAATCATGTTAAAAACGGGAGCGCTTATAGAAGCGCCTGCCATATACAAGGATTTGACCGCATATCAGAACCTGTGCATAAGAGCAAGAATGTTCCCCGATGTCAAAAAAGAGCGGATAGACCATGTACTTAAGACAGTACACCTTGATCAATACAAAAACGACAGGGCGGGTCGCTTTTCGCTCGGTATGAAGCAGAGACTCGGACTTGCGCTGGCGCTTCTCACAGAGCCCGAACTGCTCATACTTGACGAACCGGTAAACGGTCTTGATATTGAAGGCGTTGTTGAAGTCCGTGAGATTATAAAACGGCTCAGCGAGGAAAGGGGAATAACCTTTCTTATTTCGAGTCATATGTCGGCGGAAATAGAAAAAACCTGCACTAAAACCGCCGTTATGTATGACGGCGAAATAATCGCTTTCAATACAATGGAGGAGGCACTGCGCCTTCACCCATCGCTTGAGGATTATTTCTTAAGCATCGTAAAAGAACGCAGAGGAGATATTGTCATATGAATACATTGATTTTAAATACGAAAAATGAGTTTTATAAGCTCATATCAAAAAAGAAATACCTTGTAATTCTGATAATAGGAGCTATAGTGTGCGCTGTCCGTGTGGGCGGAACACTCTTGATTTCCAAAATATCGCACGGAATGGTAAATGTCAAGAGCAATATGGTTATGGAAATGCTCCCTCTGTGTACGGATATACTCATACCGCTTATTACGTTTATGGCTGTGACCGATCTCTTTTCGAGCGAAGTCCAGGAGGACAACATAAAAGCGGTGCTTCTCTGCCCCGTTTCAAGATTTAAGGTAATGACGTCCAAGGCGCTTGCCGTGCTGTCTCTCGGTGCGGTATACACGGCGGCATACTTTATAGTCTGCGCCGTGTTTCAGAGCCTGTCGGGAACAAAGTTCCCTGCGGCACACACTGCGGCGGCATACCTTATAGATATTATTCCCGTGCTCGCACTTATATTTATGGCGGTGCTGATTAATATGATTTCAAAATCCCCCTCACTTGCAATGCTCTTATGCATAGGGATTTATGCGGTGTTCAAGTATATGAATTACTTTGTTACTCCGTTCGGACAGCTTATTTTCACGGCGTACTCGCAGTGGCATAAGCTGTGGCTCGGAGCAACGCTTCCCCTCGGAGCGATGATTTCCAAAGTGGGAATTTTATTCGGAAGTATATTGACTTTATACACAATTTCATATATAATATTTGATAGGAAAGATTTCTGACACACAATACGGGTATACTTATGAAGCTTAAACAGAGATTTACATTATCAAATCTTATTATCCTGATAACGTCTATCGCTCTGGTAGGCGTTATTTCGGTGTGTTTTTTAATAATGTTTATTTTAAAATACCCCGTTGAGGATTTGTACGTGTCACGTGCCGAGCTGTTAAATCCGATGATTTTAAGCCGTGCGCTGGGCGAATTTTTTCAGTGTAACCCCGACGCTCTGCGGTACATAATCATATGGATTTTGCTTGACATTGCCGTACTTGCCGTCATAACAACAGCCGTGACGGGTGCGCTTGCGAGAAATGTTCAAAAACCTGTTACGGATCTTACAAATGCGGCGGATAATATCCGAAACGGAAATCTTGATTTCCGTGTTATGGAAAGCGGCTATGATGAAATAGACGCCCTGTGCCGAAGCTTTGACAGTATGCGCAGAGCCTTGAAAACCGCAGAAGTCAACGAAAAGCGTATGAGCGAGGAGCGCAGTATGCTGCTTGCAAATCTTTCTCACGATTTGAAAACACCCGTAACCTCCATAAAGGGGTATATCGAGGGTATTCGTGACGGCATAGCGGACACGCCCGAAAAACAGAAAAAATATCTTGACACGATTTATTCCAAAGCGGTTATGATAGACGATATGGTGAATAATCTGTCCGTTTTTTCAAAGCTTGAGCTTTCAAAACTGAAATTCGAGTTTGAAAAGGGCGACATCAACGCCTTTGTAAGCGGGATTTTTGAGGAGTATCGGCTCGATCTTGAAAAAAACAATATGGAATTAAGCGTTGACACGGAAAATACGCCTGTAACAGTGAGAATAGATTATGAAAAAATGCGGCGTGTTTTTGCAAATATTATAAGCAATTCAATCAAGTACAAAAAAGACGGCAGGGGAAAGCTTGAGGTAAAGTCACATTTGGGTGACGGCGGCGTGTATATAACCGTTGCGGACAACGGAATAGGTATAAAAAAAGCGGAGCTTAAAAGCGTGTTCGATGAGTTCTACCGAGTGGACGCCGCACGCAGTATGAACATCAAAGGAAGCGGCTTGGGTTTGGGCATAGCGAAGCAGATAGTGGAAAACCACGGCGGCAAAATATGGCTCAAAAGCGACGGCGAGGGTTTGGGTACAACAGCCGTCATATATTTGCCGCAATGCGAGGATTAATATGAAGAAAATACTGATTATAGAGGACGACCGCGCGATTGCGGAGCTGGAAAGGGATTACCTTGAAATTAACGGCTTTGCGTGCGAAATCGCCGAACGCGGTACGACAGGACTTGAAAAGGCTTTGTCGGAGGAGTACAATTTAATTATCATAGATATAATGCTTCCCGGCAAGGACGGATTTGAGGTTCTTTCGGAGCTTAGGAAAAAGAAAAATACGCCCGTAATTATGCTTTCGGCAAAGGGCGAGGACATAGATAAAATACGCGGTCTGGGAATGGGTGCGGACGATTATATGACAAAGCCGTTCAGTCCCAACGAGCTTGTGGCACGTGTCAAGGCGCATATTATGCGGTACGACACGCTCACAAATTCCGACCGAAGTATAATAACAATTCACGATCTTGTGATAGACAAGGACGCTCACAAAGTAAGAGCACACGAAAAAGAAATAACGCTTACGGCTAAGGAGTACGATTTGCTGTTATTTTTGGCTGAAAATCCGAACAGGACTTTTTCAAAGGATTTGCTGTTCGACCGCATATGGGGTATGGACGCATTGGGTGATGTGTCTACCGTAACGGTACATATTCAGCGCATACGTGACAAGCTCGGCGAGAGCGGCGGCTGTATCGAAACCGTTTGGGGCGTGGGATACAGGCTTGTATGACAATTCTTGCGGCGGTAAGCGCCGTATTTACATAAAACATTGAGATGTTTATTCAAAGGAGAAGAGTATGACAATATTCAATTTATTGAGTCTTTTTGGGGGACTTGCGATGTTCCTTTACGGAATGAGCGTTATGGGCAACGGACTTGAAAAGTTCGGCGGCGGAAGATTTGAGAGCATTTTATCAAAGCTTACCTCAAATCCCGTAAAGGGCGTTATGCTGGGACTGGGCGTTACGGCGATAATACAGTCCTCATCGGCAACAACCGTTATGGTTGTCGGATTTGTAAATTCGGGCATAATGAAACTGCACCAGGCAATCGGTATTATTATGGGCGCCAATATCGGTACAACCGTTACGGCGTGGATACTGAGCTTGTCGGGTATTCAGGGCGACGGATTTTTCATTCAGATGCTCAAGCCCATAAACTTCACGCCTATTCTGGCATTCATCGGTATAGCTCTTTTAATGTTTGCGAAATCGGATAAAAAGAAAAATATAGGCGATATTTTCCTCGGATTTTCTATTCTTATGTTCGGAATGAATCTTATGTCAACCTCGGTTGAGCCTTTAAAAGACGTTCCGCAGTTTGCAAACATACTTACAATGTTCTCAAACCCGATACTGGGCGTTCTTGCAGGCGCACTTCTGACGGCGATAATACAGTCCTCGTCAGCGTCTGTAGGTATTCTTCAGGCACTTTCCGCAACCGGCGCAATCACGTTTGGCTCTGCAATCCCGATTATTCTCGGACAGAACATCGGTACGTGTGCAACGGCACTTATATCATGTATAGGCACGAGCAAAAACGCAAAGCGTGCGGCGGTTGTTCATCTTTATTTCAATATTATAGGAACAATTGTCTTTTTGACGGGATTTTACATCTTAAACGCAATATTCAAGTTCAGCTTTATAAACAGCACGGTCAACGAAGTAAACATTGCCATTGTGCATACAATATTTAATATTTCGGCTACAATTCTCTTGCTGCCGTTTAATAAAGTGCTTGAAACACTGGCAAAAAAGACCGTCAAGGACGGAAAAAGCACCGACGCATTCGGCTCGCTTGACGAAAGATTTCTTCTTACTCCGCAGGTGGCAATCGGTCAGTGCGTGACGCTTGCGACAAATATGTCGTACATAGTGAAAGAAACGGTCGATATGGCTGTTTCCTGTATGGAGGATTACAACGAAAAAACGGATGCGGTTATAATCGAAAACGAACAGCTTACGGATGATTACCAGGACGCACTGGAAAATTATCTTGTAAAGCTTTCGGCAAAAAATCTTACGTCGGAGGAATCGTTAAAGGTTTCCATGATAATGCACGCCGTGGGAGATTTTGAGCAGATGGCGGATTATGCGGTAAATATTCTGCACACCGCACGTGAAAAGAAAAAGCGTGAATGTACTTTCTCGGAAAAGGCAAAATCGGAGCTTAAAGTAATGGCGGCGGCAGTGGATGACGTGATAGATATTACCATTGAGGCATTTTCGGAAAATAATATACCCGAGGCGATAAAATGCGAGCCGCTTGCAGATGTTGTAAGCGCATTGAGAAAATCGCTTAAAAAGCGCCATATCCACCGTATGCAGGAGGGCGTATGTACGGTTGAAATGGGATTTGTATTCACGGATTACATCACCGCAATGGATAAGATTGCAGACCATTGTCAGAATATAGGCATATCGGTTATTCAAATGAATAACCCCGAATACGAACTTCACGGAACAGCTCACGAGCAGAGAAGATCCGACAGAGAGTATAAGGATTTGTATGCTGAATATATTGAAAAATATGAGCTTCCGTATTCAAAATCGGAACAAGCTAAATAAAAACGGAGTTTATCTCCGTTTTTTTTGTGCCAATACTGCGGAAAATTTTATTTAAGCTTACATCATTTTAAACTATTGATTTTTTACAGATAAGTTGTTATAATATTACCACAAACTAAAGATACGGAGGACATAGGAAAGAATTGGCTTGACGGAGAAGAAAAAAGCATCAGGCTGAAACTATATCCGGATAAAAGCGTGTTTTGCCTGTTGTCAGATTGGCGGGAGAGGAAAGACTGTTAAAGGGGATGTCGGGACTTATACAGGACAAGATAGCGGCAGAAGTTTTCATTTACCGTGATAATTATTACGACAAGTTCGCAAAAGATAATGATATAAAATTTATTGTTGCAAAAGGCAGGTGTGAGTACAAAGTACACAGTCCGGATTATGATAAATTCAAAAGAAAAGCATCAATACAGGGGGAATGACTTATGAAAATGGATAATGTAAAAAGCTTCAGACTTTTAAATATGTTTGAAAAGCTGAACAGGGGCGAAATGATAAATAAAAAGAAGTTTGCCGAGGATTTCGGTATCAGTGAAAAATCGGTGCAGAGGGATATCGATGACCTGCGTGCATATTTGGCAGAAAGCTGTGAAAGCGGTGATGAGGCGACAATAGTATATGATTTCGGCAAGTGCGGCTACAAACTGATCAGACCTGACAGAGAGTTTCTTACGAACAAAGAAATATATGTGATAGCAAAGGTAATTTTAGAAAGCCGAGGCTTTAACAAGGCAGAATTAAATGAACTTGTGGATAAGCTTATGATTCAGGCAACGCCGTCGGCAAGAATGAATATCAAGGAATTGATACAGAATGAGAGATTTCATTATACGCCGCCGATGCACGGAAAAGCGGTTATTGATTCCGTGTGGGAGCTGAGCGGTTACATATCAAACAGAGAAGTAATTGAATTTGATTATGTGCGGAAGGACGGAGCCGCGGGACACAGAGCGGTGAAGCCGCTTGCGGTTATGTTTTCCGACTATTATTTTTACCTGGTAACGTATATGGCAGATAATTCAAAAGAGTTCCCGACAATATTCAGAATTGACAGAATAGCGAATGTAAAGCCAACCGGTGAAAAATATAAAATCCCGTATAAAAATAAATTCGAGGAGGGCGAATTCAGAAAAAGGGTGCAGTTTATGTATGCGGGTCCGTTGCAGACAATACGCTTTGAATTTACCGGCAAGTCAATCGAAGCAATACTTGACAGGATACCGAGTGCGGAAATTGTGGAGCAAAGCGAAGGCAGGTATGTGCTAAGGGCGGAATGTTACGGTGACGGAATATTGATGTGGCTGAGAACGCAAGGAGAAAATGTAAAAATTTTAAATTAAATTTTTGATAAGGACATCAATTGTCCATACCCTTTTTGTATAATGGTACTGCCAAATACAAAAAGGGTATTTTATATTAAAAAATGTTGCTTTCGTACAGAGCAAGTAAAATATCAATGTACATAATCCTTTTCCGTTTCAGAACTACTAAACTTGTTTGGATTAATGTTTAATAAAAGTGCGATCTGTATGAGATACCCGGTTTGTATTATAGCAGGCAGCAGCTCCGCTTGTTGCTATTTTAAAGCAAAGGTTGTTTGTAATGAACAACCTTTGTTTGCCCGGGTATAAACTTTGCAAACTACTTCACTGTTGCGGTGCTTTGCGTTTTTAAATTCTACAAAATGACAATTAATGGCACAATATTTTGGACAAAGTGACAAATTTTTTAGGAAGGTATTTGCTTGCGTAAGAAAATGTGATATCATGTAGTCATAAAGGATGGTGAAAGCATATGAGGTATCTTGCACACAAGACCGAGAAAGGAAAAGAACAGCTTCTTTCGGAGCATCTTAACAGTACGGCAAAGCTATGCGAAGAGTTTTCAACAGACGGATTAAAGGAATATGCATATTTATGCGGATTGATGCATGACATAGGCAAGTACACGGCAACTTTTCAAAGAAGAATAAACGGTGAGAATATCCGTGTACAGCATGCCATCAGCGGTGCTTGGGAAATAAACAAAAATGCGAAGGGATCGTTTTACGCACCGATTTTGGAATATTGCATTGCAGGGCATCATACGGGATTGCCTGACGGCGGTCATAAAGGCGACATTGACTCTACGCTTTGTGCATTGCTTGGAAAGAAAACGGAGGACTATTCCGCATTTGCAGATGAAATAGTTCCGCATTATCCGAATGATAATTTCATAACTTTGCTCGGCGAATGCGAGAACAAGGAGGAAATTATTGAACTATATTCGTTTTTGACCCGATATATGTATTCGTGCCTTACAGATGCGGATTTTTTGGACACCGAGAATTTTTTCACTCCCGAAACGGACAGGAAATTAAAAGGGGATTATAAAGCGGCATATCAAAAAGTGTGTAATGCACTAAATGGGTGTAAACGTAACACAAAGCTTCAGAAAGCACGAAACGGCTTGCAGGAGCAGGTGTATGAATGTATGGATAAGCCGGCACAGATGTATTTTGTCGATATGCCGACAGGCAGTGGAAAGACCTTGTGCAGCATTAAATCCGCACTGAAAAAAGCGATACAACTCGGTAAAAAGCGTATCATTTATGTAATTCCGTATGTCAGTATAATCGAGCAGACAGCCAATCTTTTCAGGGACATATTCGACGAAACGCTGACAGTTGTTGAACATCATTCAAATTACAACTTTGACGATAAAGCCGACACCACAGAAGAAAAACTGAAAAAGGCGTGCGAAAACTGGGACGCACCGCTTATCGTCACCACTAATATTCAGTTTTTTGAGTCTGTTTATCATCACAAAAGCAGCAGACTCCGCAAACTGCATAATATGGCAGACAGCATAATTGTCTTTGACGAAATTCATATGCTTCCGCCTGAATATATTTATCCCTGTATGCGTGCGATAAGCTATATAACAAAATACCTTAACTCGGAGGCAATTATTATGTCCGCAACTATGCCGGATTATAATGCTATCATGCCGGAATGTTTTAAGGTAAACACAGTGGAATTTACGCCGTCCGACAAGACCGATTTTGCACTTTTTAAAAAATGCGCATACAGCTTTATCGGCAAACGTGCAATAGAGGAGCTTGCAGATGATATATGCAATAAAAAATCAGTGCTTGCGGTCGTGAACAGGAGAGCATATGCACGTGAGCTGTACAACAGGGTAAAATCGGATTTTGACGGAAATGTTTATCATTTATCTACATATATGACTCCCGAGCATCGCACAAGAGTGATAGAAAAGATAAAGGAAAGTCTTAATAAAAAAGAAAAGACTGCAGTTATATCAACGTCGCTTATTGAGGCGGGAGTCGATCTGGATTTTGAAACGGTATACCGTGAAAATGCGGGAATAGACAACATTATTCAGTCGGGAGGACGGTGCAACCGTGAGGGCGGAAAAGATAATGCGGACGTGTTTGTGTTTGAAACGGAGGAAATAATAAAACCGCTTAGGCTGAAAGCCAATATAACACGTGCATTGTTTGAGGAATTTGAAAGCATAGATAATGAAGATTGTATAAAAGAATATTACAGGAGGCTTTTTGCGGCGGACGAGGATATTTTAAGAACGAAAACAATAATGGCACTGATGAACGACTGTCTGCGTATCGACACAATCCCGTTCCGCAGTTATTCGGAAAGGTTTAATTTTATAGAAAGCGAATCGTATGCGGTTGTTATTCCGTGTGATGAAAATAAAGAACTTTTAACTAAGCTTAAATACGGAGGACTCAGTGCAAAAAGAGATTTGCAGAAATACAGTGCATCTGTTTACGGATATGAGCTTGACGAATTAAGAAAAATGGGCGTTGTTGAAGAAATCGGAGATGTATTTGTTCTTGCGGTAAATGATTATTACAGCGAAGAATACGGACTCGATAAAAATAAAATTATAAATACAATTATTTAAGGAGGGATTTATGTGGGATATGGATTCAAAATACTTATAAGCGGCGATTATGCCTGCTTTACACGTCCCGAAATGAAGGTTGAGCGTGTGAGTTATGACGTTCCTACGCCCGGAGCGCTCGAAGGCATAATCAAAAGCGTATACTGGAAACCGGCAATCAGATATGTAATAGACAAAATATATGTATTTAAGCCGATTAATTTTATCAATATACGCCGCAATGAGGTTAAGGAAAAAGTAAGCTTTTCGGGCGTGAAAAAACGTATGAAAGGTGATGACAACAGTATTGAAATATATACAAAGGACTGCATCAACCAAAGAAATGCAATGATTCTTAAAGATGTATGCTACGGCGTTGAATTTCATTTTGAAATGACCGGTATACGCAGTGACAGAGATGATGACAACGAGGAAAAGCACTGTAAAATTCTTATGCGGCGGCTGAAAAAAGGTCAGTGCTTTAAACAGCCGGTACTCGGCTGCCGTGAATTTCCGGTAAGTTCAATCGAATTGACGGACTCTTTTGATGACTTTAAAGCACCGAAGGAGTTAAAGGGCGATTTAGATCTCGGATTTATGCTCTACAGCCTTAAATTCCGTGACGGCGGAGTACCCGAGGATAATGATTGGGAAAAGCACAGATTTTCTGATGAGGCGGACGCTGTGTTTTACCGTCCGCATATGACGGACGGAATTATTGATGTTGAAAAATATCGTAAAACGATAATAGGAGAGGAGGGATAAAATGCTTATAAGTGCGTTGGACGATTATTATGACATTTTAAGCGCTGACGGGAAAGTTGCGGAGAACGGTTTTTGCTTTTTTGATGTTACTCATATGATTATGCTCAAACCCGACGGCAGGCTTGCCGATATTATTGACGTACGCAGAACCGTCAAAATCAGTAAAGACAAAGAACGCCTTGTTCAAAAAACCATATGTCTGCCGGAGCGCACGCAAAAGCCGGGCATTGATTTTAACATTGCCGAGCATAGACCGCTGTACATATTCGGATTAAACCGTGATTCCAAAACGGGCAAATTTACAGACGAAGATAAGACGTGTAAAGCTCAGAAATCGCATGACTGCTTCGTAAAAGGAACGCTTGAATATACGGAGGGCATGACCTCCGAAATCGTAACAGCGTTAAGAAACTTCTGCAACAGGTGGAATCCGAAAGATGAAACGGAAAACGTTTTGCTTGCGCAGCTTGGCAAAGATTATGATACCGCAAAATGCTGTTTTGCACTTGACGGTCACCCGGAACTGCTTGTAAGCGACATCAAAGGCGAAGTAGCCCAAAAAGTGAGGAGGTCGCAGAACAAGAATAGCGTTCCGAACGGCATATGTGCCGTTACGGGAAAAAAGGATACAATAGCCCGCCTGCATAATAAGATAAAAGGCGTAAGGGGTGCGCAGGCATCGGGCGGCTCTATGGTGTGCTTTAACAACAGTGCTGAGGAGTCATACGGAAAGGAGCAGTCATACAACAGCTCTGTTTCCGAAACTGTTATGAAGCGTTATACCGCATCACTGAATACTCTTTTGGCAGATGAAAACCACAGAATGTATTTGGACGATATGACAATCGTGTTCTGGTCTATGAACAAGTTTGACGGAAAAGAAAACGATATGTTTAAGGCGGTAATGGGAGAATCCTCTGATGACGGTTCCGATAACATGGATATAGGTAACACAATTAAAAATGCTGTAAACGCACTGTGTTTGGGTAAAACAATTGACTACTATGCGGTGGATATAGATGCAAATACGGATTTTTATGTAGTGGGTCTTTCACCGAATGTTTCGAGAATTTCCGAGCGTTTTGTATGCCGAAAAAAATTCGGTGAGATTTTCACAAACACATTAAAGCACCAGGTAGATATGATGCTGGGCGAAGAATACAAACAAATTTCGATGTGGAGACTGTTTAAGGAGTTAAAGCTTGAAAACAGCTCAAACGATAAAGTTCCGCAGTCGATTATATCGGCAATGTTTACGGCAATTTTAAACGGGACAAAATATCCCGACACATTGCTTTCATCAGCCGTAAGGCGTGTTAAAGCAGATCGCAAAGTAAATTATATAAAGGCAGGCATAATTAAGGCTTGCATAAACAGAAAAATGCGAATTAATAAAGAAAAGGAGGAGATTGGTATGGCACTGGACATAAACAACAAGAATCAAGCGTATCTTTGCGGCAGACTGTTTGCCGTTCTTGAAAGGATACAAAATAATGCGAGCGGAGGCAATTTAAACCGCACAATCAAGGACGCTTATTTCTCATCAGCCTGCTCAAAGCCGTCATCGGTTTTTCCGAAGCTTGTAAAGCTTGCGCAGTATCATTTGATTAAAGACGACTATGCCTTGAACAATAAAAAATTGCTCGGAGAAATAATTGATGGACTGAATAATGAGTTTCCGCAAACACTGTCGCTTAACGAACAGGGAAAATTCATTATAGGATATTATCAGCAAACAGAAGAATTTTTTAAGAAAAGCAAGTAAAAGAAAGGAAGAATGAAAATGAAAACAATAAATAATCGATACGAATTTAGTGTTATTTTTGAGGTTGAAAACGGTAATCCCAACGGTGATCCCGATGCGGGAAATATGCCGAGAGTTGATCCCGAAACATCTTTGGGACTTGTTACCGATGTATGCATAAAGAGAAAGATAAGAAATTATATTGAATTGAAAATGGAGGGTGAGCCGGGATATAATATTCTGGTTAGACCGGACAAGGCGCTTAACATCAAATTCACCGAGGCATATGAGGCACAGGGACTTAAAACTGGTCAAAAAGGAAAAAATGAGTCTGATGTACTCGCCGCAAGAGATTACATATGCAAAAACTACTTTGACGTACGTACTTTCGGCGCAGTTATGAGTACGGGCGATGATCCCTGCGGCATTGTAAGAGGCCCTGTTCAGATAAGCTTTGCAAAAAGCGTTGATCCGATATATATTCAAGATGTTACAATCACACGTCAGGCAAGAACAACGGTTGCCAAAACCGAAACCGGTAATACCGAAATGGGAAGAAAGAGTATAATTCCGTACGGACTTTACAGAGCAGACGGATATATCTCCGCAAATCTGGCGCAGAAAGTCACGGGATTTTCAGAAGAGGATTTGGACTTGCTTTGGGAAGCAATAATCAATATGTTTGAAAATGACAGAAGTGCGGCACGTGGAAAAATGTGTGTACGTGCATTATATGTGTTCAAGCATGATACGGAAATGGGAAACGCTCCGGCGCATATCTTGTTTGACAAAATCAAAATATCCAAAAAAGAGGGTGTTGTTTCGCCGAGAAGCTTTGACGATTATACCGTAGAGGTTGACAAAAATATGCCCGACGGAGTACATTTTACGGAAATGATATGATTAACATAAGAAGTATTCAGCATTATATGTACTGCCCGAGGAGATTTGCACTGCTTGAAATCAATGAGGACTGGGCGGAAAATGTATTTGTTGTTAAAGCAAATATAATGCATGACAAGGTACATTCCGCCGAGCACATTGTAAGAAGTACGAACAAGGTCGAGCTTAGTTCCGTGGTTTTGTACAATGATGAGCTGGAGCTGTATGGCGTGGCGGATTGCGTTGAATTTACCAATAACAGTCGAGGAAGTTACATAAAAGAGCTTGACGGCAGATACAACGTAAAGGTTATTGAATATAAACCAAAACGCACGTAAACGCAAGAAAGGAGGGCTGTAGATACGGTTGCGCCCCACACGGGGCGTGTGAGTTGAAATTGGGCGATTTTTTCGTTGCTGTTGTCGGTTTCATCGTTGCGCCCCACACGGGGCGTGTGAGTTGAAATTAAAACGTTGATTTGCGGTTTAAAGGAAACATTTGAGTTGCGCCCCACACGGGGCGTGTGAGTTGAAATGTATCGAAAATTTAGTAAACTATTACAAAATCGAGGTTGCGCCCCACACGGGGCGTGTGAGTTGAAATTATGGAAGCAATTAAAAACGCTTACAGAAGTGAAGGTTGCGCCCCACACGGGGCGTGTGAGTTGAAATATCCGTAAATATTTCTATCAACCGTTTTAACACCGTTGCGCCCCACACGGGGCGTGTGAGTTGAAATGTATGTTCTGCGCACCGAATTTGGGTTCGGGCGTGGTTGCGCCCCACACGGGGCGTGTGAGTTGAAATCGTGTATGATTGTATTCTGCGCATTTGAGCAAAGTTGCGCCCCACACGGGGCGTGTGAGTTGAAATAAAACAGGGGCATGGAATGACGAGTTTCGAGCAAGCGTTGCGCCCCACACGGGGCGTGTGAGTTGAAATCTAAAAAATTAGTTTTATTTTTTAGGACGGTGTAAACCCGGTTGCGCCCCACACGGGGCGTGTGAGTTGAAATATGCCGTTTACACCAAGGGTAACCGCCGAGGACAGTTGCGCCCCACACGGGGCGTGTGAGTTGAAATCTATGATTTTGTCATCATAAAGATCTGATGTTCGTTGCGCCCCACACGGGGCGTGTGAGTTGAAATAACCTTAATAGGTTTATTCTTGTGTACGTGTACATGTTGCGCCCCACACGGGGCGTGTGAGTTGAAATGTACATTCCTGATGTTTCGGGTTTATCGTTGTTTGTTGCGCCCCACACGGGGCGTGTGAGTTGAAATATCAACGCCATCAACAGTCAACTTGCGGAGTTGTCGTTGCGCCCCACACGGGGCGTGTGAGTTGAAATATCATGTAATACAATCATTGCACCATGTTTCTGTGTTGCGCCCCACACGGGGCGTGTGAGTTGAAATCGCTACCAGTACGCCGATGTAATCGCATGCCGTGTTGCGCCCCACACGGGGCGTGTGAGTTGAAATTCATATTCCCATTCGTTTCCGTCATCTGTTACATAAGTTGCGCCCCACACGGGGCGTGTGAGTTGAAATCGCTACCAGTACGCCGATGTAATCGCATGCCGTGTTGCGCCCCACACGGGGCGTGTGAGTTGAAATACCCGTGGAGTTACTAATTCATTGTAACGGTTTAAGTTGCGCCCCACACGGGGCGTGTGAGTTGAAATGTACCTCTGTTATAATACTGTGATACACACTATCGGGTTGCGCCCCACACGGGGCGTGTGAGTTGAAATCTTTCTTCCACGGTACCATATCTGTTATCCTCCGTTGCGCCCCACACGGGGCGTGTGAGTTGAAATTATAGATATTCATTAATTAATCCTCCCATTTGATGTTGCGCCCCACACGGGGCGTGTGAGTTGAAATGTTATCATCTATTTTTTTGTTTGTGATAAAATAGGTTGCGCCCCACACGGGGCGTGTGAGTTGAAATTCAAAAGCTGTCGCGCTGTCAGAAATTGTCAAAAGGTTGCGCCCCACACGGGGCGTGTGAGTTGAAATTCAAAAGCTGTCGCGCTGTCAGAAATTGTCAAAAGAGTTGCGCCCCACACGGGGCGTGTGAGTTGAAATAGGTATGCGGTTTTTTTGAGGTTTTGAAAAAAACGTTGCGCCCCACACGGGGCGTGTGAGTTGAAATAAGCTATATATGTCACCAACGTCATAACCATAAAACGTTGCGCCCCACACGGGGCGTGTGAGTTGAAATGTGCCATTCATCAACCTGCCTTGCGGTGCAGTTCACCGTTGCGCCCCACACGGGGCGTGTGAGTTGAAATAAGCCGCTCGTTTGCCTTGGAAGAAAGAAAGAGCCGGTTGCGCCCCACACGGGGCGTGTGAGTTGAAATGCTACTGCAAAGATGAAAATATCAAAGTAACAACGTTGCGCCCCGCATGGGGTGTGCGAGTTGAAATGGCATAATAATGTGTGCAACGATAAAAATAATGTGTTAAACGTTAAAATTTGCATACACAAAGTAAGCGTTGAAATTTGCATAACACTATTGCAAAAATCAAATACTTGATATATAATATATATGAACCGTTTCCCACGAGGGGGAGGGACTTATTCAGTCCCTTGATTCTTTCTTGGTTAGCCTGAGCAGGATTACCGCTGTAGCAAACGAGATAATCGAAGCTGCCGGGCTAACCAATTGTATTACCAAATCAAGCATTGGTTTTTGACTCCATTTCTTTAATATTCACCTTGTATGTTATGACATCACGCATTGTGATCTGCATAAGGGGTGCGAGTTGAAATAATCAGTCTGATTGAGGTTTTAATAAAAGTTGCATTCCATATGGGGTGCGTGAGTTGAAATGCGTATGAAAAAGTGATGATTCGGTTTAGCTGCGCCCCACACGGGGCGTGTGAGTTGAAATGAACGCAGGGCGGATATGTTCACAAAACGGACTATGTTGCGCCCCGCATGGGGCGTGTGAGTTAAAATGCACAGAAATGAGATATACAATTTACACTTGTGCGTTGCGCCCCGTATAGGACATATAATCTGAAATGCCGGTATGTTTTCGCATCATCGAAACTTTCGATTTAGACTTGAGGTTAGCACCTCAAATTTCCTATTACAAAACAGACAAACCGTAAAACGGTTTGTCTGCAATTTGTTATATTTCATTATCTGAATTGGTGCTGTCGGGCACTATCTCAAATTCCTCTACAGGATACAAATAATCTTCGCCGGTTTCATCAATAACCCGAAACCGTGAGTACTCTTTTCCTAAACATTCATATATGTTGCCGTGTATTAGTTCCAGTGGACTGCTGTCGGTGCCTATGTATTTAACTTTCATCAAATCACCGCCTTTTTCTTTGCGCATACGCACATTCGGCCCGATTTATTTTTTAGAACCGTAATATCGGTAAAACCTGCGTCAGACATATATTGCGACAACTGTTCGGGAGTATAAATTCTGATATTCTCAACCATTTTGCCCCATGCACTTTTTGAGTCGGAAAGCTCGCATACAGCCATAAACGTGCCGTCGTTTTTAAGAACTCTGAAAATTTCATTAAACGCTTTTTGCAAATTTCCCCAAAAATAAATTGTTTCAAAAGCAGTAACAACATCAAAGCAATCGCTCTCAAACGGGATATTGTCGGCACTGCCATGCTTTATGAAGCACCGTGTGCCGAGGTACTTTCTGTTTATCTGCATACTCTTTTTAACGCTTTCCTCGGAAACATCGACTCCTGCGGCAATGCCGTTGGGGGATAGCTTGAGCATGCGCTTTATATTCATTCCGCCGCCGCAGCCTATATCCAAAGCCGCCGTGTCGGGCTTCCAGTCATATTTTTTCAGCGCCCATTTTGATATGGGAGTATGCGTTGCGTTCATACTTGCTAAAAATACTTTTCCGATAAATCCTTTGGGATTGCTGAAATTGCGTGTCAAACCCATAAGAAACACTCCTTTAATTAGTCTTGTCTAACTCATTGTATCACAAATAAACACAAATTGCAATAAAAAAGCTGAAGCAAAATAAAATCATTTTGCTTCAGCTCAGACTGTAGACAAACCGTTTAAGGTTTGTCTTCTTTGTTATTGGGAGTTTGAGGTGCTAACCTCAAGTTTAAATCAT
>ERZ808246.219-NODE-219-length-50801-cov-3.491349_pt1 | contig 50801 bp, 48 predicted proteins | sample MGYA00521083_ERZ808246 | MGnify/ENA primary metagenome ERZ808246 (study PRJEB31516, sample SAMN03275577) | gut metagenome | biome: mammalia-associated habitat; material: feces | host: Papio cynocephalus | place: Kenya | collected 2012-07-07 ... | reverse complement strand
CCCCAGATTCGTAGTCTGATACTCTATCCAGTTGAGCTACGGGCGCACATCAAGCCATCCGGCTTGATTAATATAGTCTACTTACCTATGGTAAGCAAGTAGCAAATGGAGCATCCTGCCGGATTCGAACCGACGGTAAGTGAGTTGCAGTCACTGGCCTTACCACTTGGCTAAGGATGCAGCGTAGCGATTATATCACTACAACGGAAATAATTAAAAGGTTTTTATAGAATTAATTGACCCTTATAGATGCAATAAATGCAAAATATAGCTATAACAAGCAAGCCTAAGGCAATTCGATAGATACCAAATGGCTTGAAGTCATGTTTTTTGACAAAGCCCATAAGCCATTTAACGGCAAAAATAGAAACTATAAAAGCAGAAACCATTCCAACTAATAAAAACAACCATTCATTTAAATTCGGTGCACCATAGTCTAATAAGTATTTAACAAACCTTAGCAAAGAAGCTCCAACCATTACGGGTATAGACAAATAGAACGAGAATTCAGCCGCGCTTTCTCTAGATAAACCTAAAAGCAACGCCCCAAGGATAGTTACCCCGCTTCTACTAGTTCCAGGAATCAAGGCTAGAACTTGAAAACAGCCAATAAAAAAGGCGTATTTAATAGATAGGTCCTTAATAGAATTGACTTTAAATGGTTTATTTTTCTTTTTTAAGAAAAATTCAACCAAGATGAAGGCAATGCCATAGAAAATCAAGGTAATAGAAACGCTTATCCAATTTTCGATCTCAACATCCAATATTTCTAATATTAAGCCAACAATTGCAGCAGGTAATACCCCGATGATAGTCTTAGCCCAGGTAAGCCAAATATCTTTATGCTTTTGCTTGTTTAAACTCTTTTCATCTATTTCCCCTTTTTCTATCAAAACTTTTTCTTCCTCGCTTATTTTCTTTTTGCCAAAAGGCCATAGCTTAGGAAAGAAATAAACAACAACCGCCAGGATTGCCCCAAGTTGGATAACAACCAAAAACATTGAAAAGAAGCCTTGGCTAAAGTTAAATTCCTTGGCTATATCAAAATTAGCCATCTTCATAAAGCCATCTAATAAAATCATGTGACCGGTAGAAGAAATAGGCAGCCATTCGCTTATACCTTCTACTACACCAAAAGCTAACGCTATCAATATCAATATAAAATAAACCATATTTGCTGACCCTCCGCGCCTAATAATATACATTATCAAAAAAATGTTTTCTTCTATTTATTTAAAGAAAGGGATCAAAAAGGCCATTATTTTAATGGCCAATTCATAATTTTAATTAGGACGTATGGTTTTTCTTCTAGCCACCTTAAGTGCCCTGAATTTCATTTTCGTAACGAATGCCGAAATCGATAAAACTAGAACAATTCCAACTATGATTCCAAAGACAGCCACACCCCACCAAGGCAAGTTGTTACCTTTGACATTTTCCCACATAGTCAAAACGTATTTATTGTTACTGCCATAATCTTTCATGGCGGCTAGCTTAGGGATTAATTCTTCGGGTGGATATTGAGCAAAGAATTGCCTACCAATCTTAATATCGTCTTCCTCGCCATATGGAGAAGAAATATTTTCTATCTGATCGGTATAAAAATAGAAAGGATTAGTTTCTGGCTTAGAAGAAGTTAAATCATACCCAGTTACATCAACCGTGCCTTCAAACATATAGGTTAAATTGACAATTTCCCATTCTAGATAATCTTCTTCTTCTAAATCTTCTTGCGAATTATAGAAATCAAGATAACTCGTCCAGTCCATGCTAGTTCCATTAACTACGGCTTCATCATAACTAGATCCACGCATATCAAAGCTACCATAATCATCGCCGTTTTCGTGAACGCCAGTTCCATCTTTATAAACTTTTTCCCCGTTTTCATCATAAAGGAAATCGCTATCCTCCCAAGTGCATCCGGTTTCGCCGCTTGCATCATGATAAACATACATTTCATAGCTACGTGGATCAAACCATTCCCTAATCAAATCAAAAATATCTTCGCCTGCAATAAAACTAGTATAACCAATCGAATTCATATTCTCGGAGGCTATATCTGGCCTAGATAAGAAATCGACAAATTCTTCCGCTTCTTCTTTATGAAGGGTATCACTTTTAGGCATTACCCAACCATCGAACCAAATATTCCCACCTGTTTTTGGGATGGAGTAATAAATAGTTTGATCGGCTTCGTTTTCGCCTCTATCCATAGAATAAACGGCATCGCCACTCCAAGCCAAATTCATTCCGATAAGACCCTTGACAATGTCATCTTTGCCGGAATCAACTTCAAACCCAAAAACATTGGATTTTAGTTCAAGCAAAATTTCTTCAACCTTTTTAACGGTTTCTTGGTCACATCTATTGAAGATATCGCCCATAGAATTAAATAAATGGTCAGAAGTAATGTTTTTGACGACATTATTGAAATCTACCTCATCTTTTGGATTAAAAAATTCGTCGTAGTAAGCAGAAGAAGAAATAGCTTGTTTTATTTCTTCGTCAAATAACTTCATTATGCCAACAGAATAAGTGTCCCTCATTGAGTCTTTAATGGACATCATGCCTTTGTATTTATCATTCCAAAGAGAAGACCAATCATTCATGTCAAATTTCACTTCATCTGCAGGAATTCCTTTTTCTTTTTCTATTTTTGCAGGGTTATATAAAATGCCTAAAGTTCCCCACATATAGCCTTTTGCATAACTGCTAATTGGATAAGAGTTCCCTGTTCCATCCCCAGTTGTAGAAGAAATATAATCCATTTGGGAAAGCAAATACTTAGATGCATATTTATCATAGTTTGGAGTTTTGCCTGCATCATATGGCTCGAGCATGCCGCTAGCCATCATTTTTTGTATCGTATAATCGCTAGGACAAATTAAATCATAAGTTGATTTTCCTGTTTTTAACGAAGAAAGCATGGTTTCGTTGGTATCGAAAGTATCATAAATAACTTTAACATTTTTATTATTAACTTTTTTCTCGTAAGCCTCGAAAGCGGATATAACATCTTCGAATGTTTCGCTTTCGCTTTCATCATCTAGGCAAATCTCTATTTCGTCTTCCCCTATATAGTCTTCACAATTTAAAACGCGTAAGTTAATCGTAGAATTAGATTCACTAGAAGAAGAACAGCTCAAGGCAAGCGGAGCAAATAAAAAGGATGAAGCAATAAAAAGAAATGACTTTTTTATTTGTTTTTTCATATACGTCCCCTTCCTTTCTTGTTTTTAACTTTAACATTATTAAAAATCGTTATTCCTATAACAGCTAACAAAACCAATAAGAAAATAATGGTAGTCAAAGCTCTCATTTCCGGTGGAACCGGCCCTTTTTTTATCTTAGCTTGAACTAGTGTAGATAAAGTATCTATCGTTTTATCTCCAGATAATAACCCAGACCCCCTTGTAAAGGCCGTAACAATAAAGTCATCCAAAGACAAAGTGATAGCTAGTAAAGTTCCAGATAAAATACCAGGAAGTATTTCTGGAATCACAACTTTCCATAAAGCCCTATTTTGAGTGCAACCTAAATCCAAGGCAGCTTCATAGATGTGTGGATCCATTTGAAGCAACTTTGGTTTAACGGATAAATAAACAAAAGGAAGGGAAAGAATGATATGGCCAAGCAATAATGTCCAGAAAGAGAATATATTTTTGCCCATGAAAATATAAGTTCCCATGAAAACAAACATAACAGTCAAAGAAAGGGCAATGACTATCTCGGCATTGACTACTGGGATTTGGGTAACGGTTTCAATAACGGCACGCGTTTTCTTTTTCGAATAGAAAACCCCTATTGCTCCGCACGTTCCTAGAATCACCGAAACAAAAGAAGAAACTAGGGCAATTATTATTGTATTGCCTAAAGCCGTCATAATTTCTTCATCTTTAAACAAAGCAGAATATAAATCAAAACTAAATCCAGTCCAAGTACCAACGTTTGTGGCCGTTGTAAATGAATAGGCAATCAAAACCAAAATTGGAATATACATCAATAGCAAGACTAAATAAATTATGGATAAACCAATCGTCTTATTTATAAGGGCTTTTTTCTTAGCCTTTTTTTCATTTATTAGGGACATATCTATTTCTTTTACCATATATTCGCCCCCCTAGGATTATTTTCCCCTTTGGAAAAACGTTTAGAAACTAACATGGAAATGCCAACTAAAAGCAACATGATGAAAGCCATAAACGAACCTTCGTTCCATTGCGATTGCGAGAAATTCAAATAAATTATATTGCCAAACAAAGTTATCTTGCCTTCAGAAAGGGTATCAGAAATAACGTAAGAAGAAATGGTAGGCATAAAAACCATTTCGGCAGCCGATACTATTCCTGGCACCGATTGAGGAACAACCGATAAAAAGAAAGTCTGAATTGGGCTAGCGCCTAAATCGCTAGAAGCTTCTATTTGACTTTTATCAAGCTTTATCATAGTGGTATATAAAGGCAAAATAGTAAATGGAAGATAGTTATAAACCATACCGATCATCGTTGCTAGATAGGGGTGGTTGCCACCGTTTATCCCCATCCAAGACAAGACATCCCTAGTTGCCCCGGTCCTTAAAACGAAGTTAATCCACATAGGCATTATAAATAGAAGCACCAAAATCTTGTTTTTGTTTATTTTTGAATTAGCCAATAAATAGGCAACGGGGTAACCAATTAATAAGCAAATAATCGTATTTAGCATCCCTATAAATAAAGAGACAATAAGAATATTTATTTTAGTAGATGAGGTAAAGAAACTTACCAAAGCAGAGAAAGAGAAAGCCAAACTGCCGTCATCTTTTGTTTCGGTAAATGCATAAACAACAATAATTAAAATAGGTATCAAAACAAAAAGAAGGAGGAAAACGCTATAAGGAATGGCAAGGTATTTTCTTTTAAAGGAGAAAAACCTTTTTCCTTTTTTAGCTAAGCTAGATTGTCTCATTTTATTCCACCACATATTGATCGGCATCTAATTTTAAGCGTAGACGTATGTCTTCTTTTTTAATAGAAACCGATACCATGTCATTTTCATTCCAAGTATATGGAGAGTTGACAACATAATCTTCTTCATCGTCAGTTCTAACTATATATTGCCAATGGTCACCAATCCAAACGGCCTGAACAATATTGCCCTTGGCTTGACCGATTGATAAATCATCGGAAAGTTCGATTTTATCCAAATCAACTTCGGCAACTACTTCTGCATCGTTAAAATCATAGAGTTTCTTACTTGTTGGATCAAATACCTTGCCATCCTCTTGCAAAATAGAGCCAGGAATAAGCTTGGTGACATCGCATTCGAAAGGGTCTTCCCCAATTATGACATTATTGTTTGAATCAATATAGGCATCCGTATATTGATTAACCGTTAGCTCTTTATGCATGACTTGGATGTTGGTCTTGTCAACGGAAAGGGAAACCTTGGTGCCTACTTCATGGTCTTTTGTATCGCGGCAAAGAACTTCGTTTTTGCCAACATTAACAATGAATTCATAATGGACGCCCTTAAATATTTTCGAAGAAATGATTCCATCGACCGTTCCCTTGCCAACTTCACCCATAATGACATCTTCAGGGCGAATGACAACATCGACTTTTTCATTTAATGGGAAATCATCAACGGCATCAAAATTAGCCCCGATGAAGCGGACCTTCTTTTTGCCTATAACAGTCCCGTTATAAATATTAGACTCACCGATGAAGTCAGCGACAAAAGCATTAATGGGTTCATTATATATGTTTTCTGGCGTACCAACTTGTTGGATGACACCATCTTTCATAATGACAATTCTATCAGACATCGTCAAAGCTTCTTCTTGATCGTGGGTTACATAGAAAAAGGTAATGCCAAGTTTCTTATGCATATCCTTTAATTCAATTTGCATATCTTTTCTCATCTTGTGGTCAAGGGCTGATAAAGGCTCATCAAGAAGCAAAACCTGAGGCTCATTAACGATAGCCCTAGCTATGGCAACTCTTTGTTGTTGGCCACCAGATAAAGTAGAAACATCTCTATCTTCCATTTCGTCTAAATCAACAACTTTTAAGGCTTTATAAACCTTTTCGTCGATTTCTTTAGGGGTTAGATGCTTATATTTGGTGATTGTTTCGCCTTTTTTATTCTTAACTTGATAAGGGACTTTCTTTAGCTTAAGCCCAAAAGCAACGTTATCGTAAACATCTAGGTGAGAAAATAAGGCATAATGCTGAAAAACCGTATTAACCGGCCTTTTATATGGAGGAAGCAAGGATATATCTTCCCCATTAAGCAAAATAGAACCTGAACTTGGTAGTTCAAAACCCGCGATCATGCGCAAGGTGGTAGTCTTCCCGCACCCAGAAGGGCCAAGAATTGTAATGAATTCTCCCTTTCGCACATCGAGGTTGAAGTCCTCAACAACGGTTGTCCCGTCGAATTGCTTGCATAAATGTGACAAGCTGATGATGGTTTTGTTATTTCCTTCCATAACGTTACCCTCCCGGTAAAAAGAAGACAAAGAAATGTGGTGTCGAATTTGCTACTTAGGAGTCATTTTCAACGCGAAAAATAATATATGCAAAAATCCAAAAAATAAATAAAAATTTTTAAAAGTTTTTTCTTACTCTTTATTTTAGAAAAATTCTAAGGTAATTGTTTCGATAAATCCTAAGTTTTTTTAAAATTCAAATTTCTAATTTTTTTAATGAAAATATAAGGTAAAATATCTAAGTAAATATTAATAAGAAAAAATTAGGGCAAAATCATGAAAAAAATAAAATTAAATACATTACTATTACCTTTATTTAGCATGTGCTTATTATCTTCTTGCAACGAAAACGTTGACAATGTAACACAAGTCCATATCGATATTGGAACTTTAATCGATATGAGCAAAGAAATTAAAAACGACTCTCATATGAAAAAAGTAAAATATGAAGAAGTCGAGGAACTAATAAGTGAAGAAAAGAATTTCCTTTTATTAGTTCATTCTACGGTTAACTTTTGTTCTTGCTACCATGACTGGCACGATAATATTCTTGCCCCTTATATAAAAAAGCATAATCTGCAGGTATATTTTTTGGATTATCAAGACATAGAAAATAAAGAGGAAGAAGGAAAATGGGGATTAAAGCTCTATTCAAACCATGAAACCTTAGCCATTTTTGAAAAAGGAAAACTAAAATATCAAAACGATAACAAAGACCAAGATAAGCCATGGGTAAATTCTTATGAAGCCTTTTCTTCGTGGATGGATGCTAGGATTACTTATCCTAGAATGCTAGAAGTGAATCTAAATTTATTGGATAAAATGTATACTAGCGAAGAAAAAAGTGAATTTACCATCTATTTTGGTAGAGGTGGCTGTAGCGATTGTTCTTATCTAGAAGATACTTCAATAACCTCATATTTTAGAAATAACGATAACACGTCCCCTTTATATTACATCGATACCAATGTCGAAGGTATAAGGCTAGTCAAAGACGAAGAAGGCAAATTATATGGCCCATCAAGCGAAGAAAACGCCTCAATTTATCAAAAAGAGGCCATGGTTCAATATACAAAATTCAAAGAAGATTATGGCTTATCCTATAGTCAAACAAACCCTATGGGATATGGCGAAGGATATTTCCCAACCATTTATCATATAAACCCAGATGGCATTAATAAAAATGGTTCAGTAATTGATGCAGGTGGCGTTTTCTATAATGACGATTTTGATTACGATAGCCAAACCATCACTGCTTCTTATTTTGATGAAACCAAGCCATCCATGGAGCAATTTGAATATTTGAATAATGTAAGCACAAAAGTCTTACAAGGAAAAAGAGTCGAATTAGAAAAAGGAAATCTAAGCAAAAGAGATTATTACCATCAAAGCAACAGGCCTTATGTTGAGCCCATATTGAACGCCTTGCTAGATTGGTGCATTAAAAATTAAGGGTATCTATTTTTTCTTTTATTTGTTTTGCACTAAATAATAAGCCATCCATTTCTTCTTTTGAATAATTAGGATGAATTATTTTCTTTATTCCTTCTCCATTTACTACACAAGGAAAAGACATATAAACATCTTTTATTAAACCGTTAAGGGCATTATCTATATGAGTAGAAACCGTTAAGACGCTATTTTCATCATTTAATATTGAAGAAACAATTCTAGAAGTCGCAAGGGCGATGGCATAATTTGTCGCTCCTTTTTTTGAAATAATTGAATAGGCAGCATTTTTAACTTCTTCGGCAAGCTTTTGAAAATGGTTAGTGCTTTTGTTTTTACACTTTCCACATTTAGAACAATATTCATCAAGAGGGAGTCCGCCTACAATAGTCGAAGAAAATAAGGCTACCTCGCTATCCCCATGTTCTCCTATAACAAAAGTATGGATGTTTCTAGAATCAATAAGGGTATCTTTGCTAATTAATGTTTTTAGCCTAGAAGTATCCAAGACAGTTCCAGAACCAAAGACTTGTTTAGATGGCAGTCCTAGCTTTTTATAGCATAAATAAGAAAGGACATCACAAGGGTTAGAAACTACTATAACAATACTATCTTTGCTTAAATAAGGTTTTATGCCATCGCAAATAGAAGCCATTATGCTTGCATTTCTTTTTAACAAATCTAGCCTTGTTTCACCTTCTTTTTGAGCTACTCCTGCCGTAATAATTACTACATGGGAATCTTTAACTAAAGAATAGGAGCCGGATTTTAATACTTTTAGGGTCTTAAGAAAGCTTAATCCATCTTGCATATCAAGCACATCGCCTAAAGCTTTGTCTTTATTTAAATCAATAAGGGCAATTTCATTGACAAAATCCTCAAGCATTAAAGTATAGGCAATGCTTGAGCCCACCGCTCCATCGCCAATAATAGCTACTTTTCTTGTATTAATCATAAATCACTCCTTTCAAAATAAACCCCCATCGTGAGATGGGGAGAGAAAACTTATTCGATGTCGTTCCCGTTCTCGTCAACGGGTACTAAAGCCTCAAATGGAGCCCCGCACAAAGGACAACTTCCATCTGGGTTTGGGATGACGATAGCCCCACATACAGTGCATCTGTATTTTTGGGTTTTATTTTCTCCCATATGTTTTCCTCCTACCTTAACTATACTATAAAAGGTGAAAAACTAAAAATTAGATGCTCTACTACTATATAAAAAAGATGAACTCCTTTGCTAAAAGTTCATCTATTTTGCTTTTTAAAAAATAATTTCCTTAATCGGCTAAAGTGCCCATCGGATCCCAAGGATCAAGGTGGATTGGTTCTTTCTTAATGGCAGAATTTTCTTCCTTAGTCAGATATTTTTTATCCACGACGGCCTGATAAACAAATTTATCAAACCAGGATGAAGACATTACATAATATCCTTTTACGCCCCTGGAATCGCCCCAAGAATTTTCAATCTTCCATTTTGTGGGCTTGCCATCTTTTATATCAACCCCGGTTATTACCATGGCATGGTTCATAGCCGAATTCCTAAAATCAAGCATGGCGCCTTTATCAAATTCAACGCTTAGGTCAAACATCGATTCAAAATCAAATGCCTTATCATCCCAAGCGAAACCATCCCTATCTCTATAAAAAGAGACATCGCTGCCAAACCAAACAGGATTGCCCTCACTAAGTTGGGCAATAATGGCTTCTTTCATTCTATCCATCGTAACATTTAAATGATTAATGCGTTTCCCTTCGATGACGTTGCCTAAATAATCAATTGTAAAATTGCGTTTAAAAGGTTTATCTTTAGTCGGAGAATTTATCAAACTTTGATAGCTTTCAATAGCATCAAACCCAACATATTTTTTAAAGAACTCAAGAGGAGTCAGGTTTTCTTCACAATGATATTTTTCTTTGTCGTCGACATATTCAAAATTAAATCTTGTAGGTGGAAGGCCAAAAGAGGATAAAAACATCCCATATATCTTTTCAATATATTGGTCTTTTAATTTTCTAACTTCGCTTAATTTCTTTTTGCTAGCAAGGCAATTTGCTTCAAAGGCAAACTTTCTAATTGCGGCATTAACCAAGAAATCAGTTTCATGAGTTGAATTGCTTTGGGAAGTTTCCGGGAATGCGCTTTTAGGCATTAAGCCATATTTTTCCACCAAATTTACAAACATGTCCCATTGTCCACCATCGGAAACAGGATTTTGCAAAATGAATTGATAAACTCTTTGATTTGGCGAGTATTGACATAAAGAAATTATAGTTTCCAAAGCAAAATTGGCTTTTTCTATTTTATCAAATAAGGAAATATAATTTTGCGATAGTTCAAAATTCTTGATCTTGCATTTTTTTGCGATTATTTCCCTTAAAATATTTAAACCAGCAAAAATCCAGCAACGTCCACTGCTTTTTTGATCACAAACAGGCATGGTTTTAACTTCAATAGAAAAAACGGGATTAACCCCGATTAAGGAAGAAGAATCAAAAGCAACATTAGAGAGTGAACTACGCGATAAAGCATGTCTAATCACTTTGTTTTTGCTATCTTCTTCGTATCTACTTAAAATTTGTTTGCTACTAATTTCGTCTAACGCACCTTCAATTTTTTTATTCATGATTATCTCCTATTGGGCCTTGGATATTTTATCTATGTTAATTATTCTTTCAACTAAATTAGTCTTTATTAACAAATTAGTTGAACATTGAAATATAATATTGATGGTTCTTTATATCAAGATAAACCAAACTTATATTAAAAGGAATTAATAATATGGATGAAAATTTAGAAAGATTCTTACGTTACGTTAAAATAGATACTCAATCTAACGATCAAAGTCAAAGTGTCCCAAGTGAGAAAAAAGAGTTGAATTTAACTAAATTATTACAAAAAGAGTTAAACGAAATAGGCATTTCTTCCTATATAGATGAATTCGGTGTCCTATATGGAAAGCTAGACGGGGAAAATGATATGGATCCAGTTGGTTTAAATGCCCACGTAGATACAGCTTTAGAATTATCTGGAAAAGATGTAAAGCCCCAAATAATAAAAAATTATGATGGAGGCGAAATAAAACTTAACTCCAAATACTCCATGTCAAGTAAAGACTTTAAGACATTAAAGGAACATATAGGCGATGATTTAGTCGTTACTAGCGGCGACACTTTGTTAGGGGCAGATGATAAAGCAGGTGTTGCTATAATCATGTCGACTTTAACTTATTTTGCAAGGCATAAAGAAATTAAACACCGCCCCATTTGTTTTTCCTTCTCCGTTGATGAAGAAATAGGTAGAGGTGCCGATCATTTCGATGCAAAAAAGCTAGGGGCAAAATATGCCTATACAATCGATGGAGGCAAGTTCGACGAAATTGCCATAGAAACATTTAATGCAGCCCATGCCGATGTAACGATTCAAGGCTTTGCCATTCATCCAGGAGAGGCTAAAGGAAAACTTCTTAATGCTTCTACTCTTGCTTTTGAATTCGATAGACTTCTCCCTGCTTTAAAACGTCCAGAATATACAGAAAATAGAGAAGGCTTTAACCATTTAATTTCCATAAACGGCACGGTAGAAGAAGCCAATATGCACTACATAATAAGAAACCATGACAAATTTAAACTAGAAGAACAAAAAGAGGAATTCATTAAAGCGGCAAATTTAATGAAAGAAAAATATCCAAACGCTAAAATAAAAGTCGATATCAAAGATGACTATAGGAATATGAAAGAAATCCTAGACAAACATCCAGAAGCAATAGAAACAGCAAAAAAGGCCTTCGAAAAGCTAAATATTACTCCATGCTTCCCTCCAATTAGAGGAGGGACCGACGGAGCGACTTTCTCTTTTAAAGGCTGCCCAACACCAAATTTAGGAACCGGCTCATATAACCATCATGGAAGATATGAATATCTATCAATCAAAGAATTTAATTTAATGATAGAAATAGTAAAAGAAATAATGAAAAAATAAATAACCCCAAAAAATAAAAAAAAGAGATTCTAATCAATCTCTTTTTTACTTTGGCTGGGGTGGCTGGGATCGGACCAGCGTATCCAGGTTTCAGAGACCCGTGCCTTACCACTTGGCTACACCCCAAGGCAATCGATATTGTACTTCTTTTTATGATAACGACAAGAAAATTTTATTTTCCAAAGAAAAGATTTATCGAATAAAAGCAATCTATATAGAAAGACATTTTGTTATCGATTGTATTATTGCTACTATCTATAAAATAAATTCTTATAGATGCAAATTAATTAATTTAAATCGTTTTATTGAGGACGTGTAGGCAAAAATGGTAAATAATTGGGTAAAGAACGAGTTATATCAATAAAAATATTTTCATTGCAAAAAATGCTAAAAATAATTTTTAATATCTTAAAATCCGAATTTGCTTTAAAATAAGTTTACTTTGATTGGAGGAAAAAGCATGAAAATACTATATGTTGGTTTTAAACCTTTTGCTTCTCACTCAATTAATCCGTCTGAAGTATTAGTTAATGAATTAATAAAAAAGGGGCATAATGGGGTTATTTTGGATGTAAGCTATCAAAAAGGCAAAGAAGAATTTGAAGAAGCATATGAAAAAGCAAAGCCAGACTTTGTTGTAATAAGCGCATTATCTCCATTTACCAATCATTTAACTTTGGAGCAATACGCCTATAACGAAATGGATTCAATTCAAGAAGATAATGATGGAGTGATAAAAACGCATGAAGCAATCGATGAATCTCTTCCAAAAAGTATTTCCACTACCCTAGATCCTTCTTGCATCGAACAGTATTTGGCTTCAGTTGGAATCACTTCTAGAGTAGCTATCGATCCTGGAAGATTTGTTTGCAATGAAATATATTTCTTATCCTTAAATAAAAATGGCAAAACATTGCTAGTTCATCTTCCATTAAATGAAACTCGTCCTGTTAACGAAAATCTAGAAGCTTTTGATTACATAGAGAAATATTTGCAAGGAATGAATTAAGCCCCATCAATATTATCTTTATAAGCGGAGGAAAAAGCTCCGCTTTTTTCATTTTCATATTTTCTTTCATTAAGAATATCAATATCTTCGCCCGTCCTATTAAAACGAAGATAGCTATGCTTTCTATTTACGTATTTTTTTCTATATTTAGCCATATTTGAAATTAGTATTTCCTTTTTAATTATATTTTTTTCCTAAAAAAATAAAAATCAAACAATGTGTTTTGCTAATTTTAGAGCCAATAATTAAACCCGTGTATCCGATTAATGGTTTTATTGAACTAGAAAATTATATTGTTATGAACGTCGAAAGAAAATTTAAAGCTATAATATAATTGTTAAAAAATCAAGTGAAGAAGAGGTAATGGGATTATGTATAAAGGAATCATTGTTCTAGCCGATGGATTTGAAACCGTCGAGGCTTTAGCGACCCATGATATTTTATTAAGGAGTAAAAAAATTGAATCGGAATTAGTTGGCTTAAATAAATTAGAAATTGTTTCATCAAACAATACAATAGTAAAAGTTAAGAAAACACTAAACCAAATAAACGAGGAAGACTATGACTTCATTTGTTTACCGGGTGGTAAAATTGGAGTTGATAATTTATCAAAATCAGAGGAATTAAAAGACCTTTTATTCAAGTTTTATAAGCACGATAAATTAATTAGCGCTATCTGCGCCGCCCCTAGCATCCTAGGCAATTATGGTTTTTTAGATAATAAACACTACACCTGCTTTCCGGGTTTTCAAAAAGGGAAGGGCATATATGAAAATGTTGGCTCGGTAGTCGATAATAAAATAATTACCGGCCATTCAATGTATTATTCAATTGAATTCGCCGAAAGAATCGTATATTTCTTTCTTAAGGAAGAAGGAATAAAAACTATCTACCCCGGAACTAGAGGAATCTAAAAAACGTAAAGAAAGATATAACCAAAGACTAGTGAAACCGTAACGCAAATTGAAAGAATCAACGAAGCCTCTTTTATCTTTTTCTTGTTTTTAAACAAAAATAACATCCCAAGTCCAGCATTAACCAATAATCCAGATAATAAGGCCCCAAAAGGCAGCGCTCCTTCTATATATAAAGAGCTAAGTAAAATTGAAGAAGCACAATTCGGTATCAATCCGATTAAAGTGCCAAATAAAGGCGATAAGGCAAAATTGCTCGTAAGGAAATTTTCAATATTTGTTTCCCCGATATAATAGACTAACGTTCCGAACAAAAAAGAAAGAACAAAGGCATAACAAAATACTTTTAAAGAATGCAAAACAGGGTGAAGAAGATGCTCCCTCCACTTATTTTCCTCTCCTTCAATCTCATGTCCGCAACAACCTTTATGGATTTCCATTTCTTTTTCGCACTCTTTTAAATGCTCGTCAACCTTCTTTCCATTTTTATAAAAAAGCAAATCGACTACCAAGCCAATTGAAATACCAATTCCTAGCTTTAATCCAATCAATACAAAAGACATATACCAAGTGGAATTAAACGAAGAAAACAAAATAGGCAAGGCTTCGTCTGAACAAGATAGAAAAACCGCAATAAGGGTTCCCATTGTCAAATGACCATTTAAATATAAAGAAGAAGCGACTATAGAAGTCCCACATTCTGGAATTAAGCCAAAAATAGATCCAACAACGGGTCCTAATTTTCTTTTTCCCTTTAAAAAAGAAGCAACTTTATCTTCAACAAAAGAAAAAACAAAATGGAAGACAAAGACAAAGGCTAATATTTTTAAGGAATCAAGCAATGAATCAATAAATACTTCTAACATGCCAATAGTCTAACACCTTTGTCAAGTGCGACTATTTTCGTATGAAAAAAATCTATTTAGACTTATAATTTAAATATGAAATTAGAAGATTTGCTGACATCAAAAAATAAAGTAACTTGCCTTTATAACAACATGAATTTGAAAGAATGCTACGAAAGAATAAAATCGAGCCATTTCATGATGATTCCAGTTTTAGAAAAAGGTTCGGAAAGATATTTATATTCATTATCTTCCTACGATTTGTTAAAAAAGATAATGGACGAAAATTCCATTGATAAATCGCTTAATAGTCCCGTTTCATCAATTGAAATAGAAAGGCTGATAATAAGTAGCAGGATTGATTCTTCACTAGAAGAAATAGCAACTTTAGTAGCTAACCAAAACTACTTACCAATCGTTTCGCCTACTGGTGAATTTTTAGGAATAATAACAAGAAAGACTTTGATATTTTATTTATTAAACCGATTGGAGGAAAAATAATGCCAGATTGCAATCATGATTGCTCTAGTTGTAATAAATCTTGCAATGAAAGAGAAATAGAAAAATTAAAACCCCATCAAAATACTACAATTAAAAAAATAATTGCCGTTGTTTCAGGAAAAGGCGGTGTAGGCAAATCTCTTACCACTTCTTTATTAGCGGTAAATGCAAGAAGAGAAAATAAGGAAGAAGCTTTAATGGACGCTGATATAACGGGTCCATCCATCCCTACTATTTTTGGAATAAACGAAATGGCCATGGGCAATGAAAATACCATCTTCCCGGTCTATTCAAAAACAGGTATAAAAACAATTTCCTTAAACGAATTAACAGAAGATAAGGCCGACCCCGTAATTTGGAGAGGACCGGTAATTGCTAATTTAATAGAGCAATTCTTTTCTAATGTCGATTATGGCGAAGTTGATGAACTATATATAGATATGCCACCGGGAACAGGAGATGTCCCGTTAACGGTTTTCCAATCCATCCCAGTAGATGGAATCATTATAGTTACCTCACCTCAAGACTTAGTTTCCTTAATCGTAGAAAAAGCCCTAAGAATGGCCAAAATGATGAATGTGCCTGTTATTGGTTTGGTATCGAATTTATCGTATTGTCAATGCCCCCACTGTGGCGAAAAGATATATCCCTTTGGCAAAAGCAATATCGAAGAATTATGCCAAAAATATGATATAAAAAACATTGATTATCTACCAATTGATCCAAATTTGGCATCTTTATGTGACAAAGGCAGAATAGAATCTTATCAAGGAAGATATCTATCTAATATTAGCAAGGCAATAAACGAGTTAAAAAAGAATTAATCGTAAATCCAGCTTTCATTTGGCAAGGCTTTCCACCTATTAACATGAAGCCTATGCATTTCTTCAACTAGAAGAAGCATTTTTATGCTAGTTGGATGAGTAGGGATAATATCAAAATATTGGCCATCATAATATAAAGAAAGATAACTAGTATCAGTAGGCATCCCAAAGGTATTTATCTCATCATAATCTAGTTTAAAGCAATAAGAAGCTCCATCTTTTGTGCCGTTATAACTAACGCCTTCATGATTAATGATGAATTCACCTTCGCCGCAAACTAGACTTGTCTTCTTATTCTTTAAAGGCTTATAAGGATCTAGTTTTCCTAATTTAACTTGTTGTTTGAACTCATAATGGGGGTTTATCTTTATTTCGTTATAAACATCTTTCCTTTCTAGATCAAACCAATTGGAAATATTTTTTGGGAGTTTGGAATCTTTAGTTAAGGGAGAAAGGGCGTAAGTGTCGTCAACTTTAGCCCCGCAGCCACATTTTTTGCAATAAATCTTATCTCCTTCCCCTTTCATTTGAAATTCAGTCCCACAGCTAGGACATTTATAGCAAATGTATTCCATATCTTTGCAGATGTGGTTAAAAGTTTCGTAATGGACTTTTTCTTTTTCATTCCAAACATAATCATCATGAGTCAGGGCTTTATTGACTTTAGCTTCTATTTCGTCCGCATCCAATTGTTTTAAGTCTTCACTAGAAAATAGTTTTACCAATTGAGCATCGATTCGCCCTTTTCTTTCGTCTAGACAAGACTTGGTATTTGTAAGAAATGCCCCCTCTGTCTTTAATAGATAAATAGGGATGCCATAATGCTTAAAGAATTTTCCAGTTCCAGCTACAACAGGTTGGTTATGCCCAGAAATGGATGACATTCCTTCAGGAGAAAAAGCAATGGTCCCTCCTTGCTTTATAATAGAATCAATGCCTCGCATTGAAGGAAGATCGATAACAAAATTTTTCTTAGGAATGGCGTTAGCTATTTTTAGAATAAATTTTAAATGGGATCTAAAAAATTCATTATATCCAACCACGAAATTCAATCTTCTTGGATAAGTAGCTTGGACTGCCCAAACATAATCGATTCTTGACTGATGGTTAAAGATAAGAAAACAAGGGCCTTTTTCTTTATTTATATCATCATTTATTTGATAATGGATGTTATATTTCGGGGCAAGAATCCTATCTATAACGACATTTTTTAAAAGAGAATATAAAAATTTGTTCGGCCTATGATATTTCCTATGGTTAATCTTTTCTTGTAAGGTTTCTTTGTTTTTCATCGCGGTTAATTGTACATATATGTCAGCAAATAGTAAAAAACATTTTTAAACACTTTACTTTATTGTGTCTAAAATCTCTTATTAAACAAAAAAGAAGCTATATCTTTTTTGCGACTCCATAAAGTTCTTTAGGCAATTCCAAATCGTCTTCCTTGCATTTAAGTATAGAAATAACCTTGGCTTTGTTTTTATTTGGTAACAAAACCAAATCGCCAAGTTTAATTTCTTCATCAACGCACAAAAAATCAAGCGTTTTGACTAAAGGGTTTGCCAAGCCTAAATCACTACTAACGCTAATTAAGGTAACCAATTTGCTATTATCTTCATTCAATATAGGGGAAAAAGAGACAAAAGGAAGATAAATACTGCTTCTAGATTTAATGGATAAACCGACGAAAACAATATAATTATTATCTTTTTCTATATGCACATCGGCATTAGAAAAAGTAAAATTCCTACTAGGAAAATAAGTCGATTTATCAGTTTTTATTTTGTATCTAATCGATTTAAGAAAACATGCTTTTTTTGCTTTTAAAAAGGATAAAAGTGTTTTGTTTCCATAAAAAGATTCCAAATCAAAGGAAATATAAGCGCCATCTCTTTTAATATTTTTAACCATAACCGAGTTAGATTGCTTAAAAAATTGAGTAAAGCCAAAATAAAAATCATTTTCGCTAGTCAATTCATTATTGGCGTCTACCTCCGTTTTTATTTCCTTATACCTAGAGTCAATTAAATAAGACAAAGAAAGATTATCTTGGTTATTGGCAACTAATAATTTTTTCTTAATCGCATATCTAGCAAACAAAAGAAAACCTGTTTCCATTTCTATGTCGACATGGCCAAAATCACCATTTCTAAAAGTAAGGGAAATCCTATAGGCAGCATCAGCAAAAGGCAAAGCATACTTTTCATCGACAAAATCTTTTAACATGTAGTAATAGACGTGATTATACATTTCATCGGATAAGTCTATTGAATAGTTAGAAAAGTCTTTATTGGAGTATAAATCCCCTACTTTCAATTTGGCCTCCATTATCCCAAAGGAAGAAGCTATAGATAGAAAAGGATAAGCTTGTTCTAAATCCGAAGAACCATTTGGGTTATGTTCTAAATATAAACAGCCAAGAAAATAAGCCGCCTGAGGGTCTCCGTTTCCATAAAGCAGAAGCAAATTATCTTCTGCTTTTTTATAATCTGCTGCTTCATAGGAAGTTCCAAAATAATGAGAATAAGCTAAAGTTTTTAAGGCCCGTATTGAATGATATTTATCATTTAATACCTCTAAACATTTATCATATAAATACAAAGCTTCTTCGTTGTTTTCTAATTTATTTTTATTTATTTCAAAATAAGAACAAATATGTGCAAGTTGGTTATAACTATATTGTTTAAAACTTGGATTGCAGCCTAGCTCCTTATAAGCGTTGTTTAAATCGATTATAAAATCAGAAATAGCGATTAAATCGTTTTTGTCTAAATTGCTTAAATCGCCAATAAAGGAAAATACTATCGTCTCTTCTTTTGTAAAAAAAGGATCCTTTTCATCGCATCCATCAAATAAATATAATCTATATAAATCCTTATCTAGATAAACCGCATTATAGCAATATAAGTCCCAATCACGCAAAGAGAAATCTCCTTTTGCATAAGAACGTTCAACTACATTTTTTAACGTCAATAAAGAAAGATGGAAATTTAATGTTTCTCTATCTTTCTCATAATTGGATTTAATTATTATCTTGCTTTCATCAAAATTAGAAAAGAATGATTCAACATCATTTTCATTAGTCGATCCTTCTTCTAATGGTGTTAATACATTATCGAGAGGAACGTTAATTAATTTGCCATTTTTAAATACTTCAAAGCTATTGACGGCTAATTTGGCTTTTACTATTTCGTTTTTATCTATATCTAAATATTTTTTTATGCAACGCAATGTCAGTTTTTTAGAATTATCCATGAAAATCCCTACAAAAAAAGATTTTAATACAAATTAAAGAAACTTAGTAATATTAAAGCGGAAACCATTACGCTATGCCTTCTTAAAAAAAGTTATAAAAAATATGATAAAAATAGAACGCAAAATAAAAAGCCAACCGAAGTTGACCATAATCACTATCTTACTGGGGCGCGATACGGGAGTCGAACCCGTTCATGTCCGGTTCACAGCCGGATGTGTTCACCGTTTCACCAATCGCGCCACGGCTTAGATAATATACATAGTTTCTCTATGCTTATCAATATTTTTTTATATTTGGGCAATATTTATTAAGCCTCGTTTTGGCTAATCTTAAGAAAGGTAATTCCCTTCTTTTTACTAAAATAGAAACGCCTTTATCTTCTTGCTTCCCCATTAAAGCAATGGCTATATCTATAGGATAAAAACGCGTTTCTTTAATAAGCAAGTCTCCTTCTGATTTAAATGTAGGTTCTCCTTTGCTTAATACTTTAGCCAAAAAGAAATGATTCTCGTTTTCTCTATTTATTAAATTATAAGAATCCTTAACCACACCCAATTCTTCTTCTACTTTTATTTTGCAGCCAACTTCTTCTTTAATCTCTCTATGTAAAGCGGAAATAAGGGTCTCTTTTTCTTCCACTCCACCTCCCGGCGTTTCAAAATATTCTTGTTTTCCAAATTGATCGTCTCTAGAAACTAGATGAAGGCAAACTTCGCCTTGTTCATTAAATAAAATGGCTCTAACAACGACTCTTTTGTTAGATAATCCCTTAAAAGGATATTGATCATCAATTAATGAGAGTGAAATTTTCATAACTAGATTATAATATCAAATAAGAAATGAAAGCAGTTTAGAAATGTTAATTATCAAAAATAGGATTGTAAGCTTACTATATCGTTCCATAGGATTTATTCTTTTAATTACTTCTTTATATTTTTATATGGATGAAATTGGCTCCGTTCAAGAAGCCATAATTCATTTTGATATACAGTCTTGCTTTCTTTATTTATTTGCATTAGGCATAGAAATAATTGCAAACGCGATAGATTTAAGACATGGAATAATAGGGATACCGGCAGGGGCGAATATGAAATTTGCCTTGCCTTGTTTAACGTATGCAACAAGTTCAAGCATTCTCTATTTTGCCTTGACAATAAATGAACATCCATCCATGTATACAAAAATAGGGATACTATTCCATTTATGTTTGCTTTTGATATCTTTATTCGACTGGCTTTTGTTCGCCGAAAAAGGAACTGTCAGATGGTATAATGCTTTCTTTTCCTTAATTTATCCCATATATTACTTAATCTTTGTATTATTAAGAACTCATATTTGGCCAGATATAAAATTGTATAACGGGGCTGATATTTATCCTTATGATTTTCTAAACCCAAAGAAAACTTATTTCCCTGGCTATATATGTTTAGCTTTAATAATCCTTTATTCCTACAACTTGTTTTTTCTATTCCTAAATAATATTTTGTCAGCAAAATATAAGCATCTATTTGCTAAAGATGAGTAAAGGCCTTTTTTTACTAATTAAATAGCAAAACAAAGGTAGACAAAAACCTGAAAAATCAGTAAAGACATCAAAAAATGAGGGAGTCCTTAAAGAAGAAAATATCTGAATAATCTCTCCTAAACCAGAAAGAAACAAAGCGTAAATAAGAAGCAATAAAGTAGCTTTATCATTCTTTTTATATTTCCAAAGAAGCAAAGCAATAAAACCATCCAAAGCAAAGAAAAGAAAGTGACCGATAAATTTCGCACCGAAGCCTACTAAACTTTTTATCTCAAAATCGTTTAGTTCGCCATAAAAGAAAACATTATTCAAAAAGGCAGCAACTTTTCCTCCATTAGTTACATTACTTTGATTAGAAAAAGTCGATGTATATAGAATAAGACCGCTGATAAATAATTCTAGAAAGAACAAAATATAGGGCATGATTTTTTTCATAGCCAAATTATGAACTTTAAATAGCTAGAATGATAGATTTAAAGTCTTAAGCTTTTATATTCTTTTAAAATATACCCGCAATCTTCAAGCTTTAAATAACGAAGGGAGGAGGCGCACCACTTTTTAGGCTTGCCAACTCTATTTAATGTAAGCAAAAGAAAATAACAGGAAGAATCTTTAATATAGGTTTTTGCATAAATTAATTCTTTTTCTTTTTTTGAAGAAAAGACAAAATCTGGTTTTTTTATTAAAGAAATTATTTTTTCGATATCATCCGGATATGTTTTCGGCCTTTTAGAAGCAAGTTCATTTAAGAAAGCTTCGTTTAAATAAATGCCGCTGTCGCTAAATAAAGATAAAGACAATCCTTTCTCAACTTTAGAAGAGATACGTCCTACTTTTAAATTGTTATTCTTTTTATCCATATAAATAAGTAGGGTCTCTCTTCCCAATTTGGCTCAAAAGTTTTTAAATATCATTATGGTTAAATATAGTAAAAAAGATGAAAACTCCTTTGCCCTAGGCATTACTTTGCTTTTTTATTTATTGGAAAATAGAAAAGAGGATATCAAAAGGATTTATCTATCCCCTTCATTTGAAAAAAATGAAACATATAAAAAAATAGTTAAACAAGCAAAGCAAGAAAGCATACCCCTAATAGAAAACAATATAAAAATATTTAAAGATCTCTCAGAAAAAGACAATTGTTTAGCCATTGGGGAATTCAAAAAAAGATTTACTGATTTAGATAAAAATAAAAATCACCTTGTATTAGTAAATCCATCTAACATGGGAAATTTAGGAACGATTCTTCGTTCAGCCTTAGCATTTAATATTGATAACATTGCCTTAATTTCTCCTTGCGCCGATCCTTATGATCCAAAAACAATTCGCGCATCCATGGGTTCAATATTTTCAATAAATTTACAAATTTTTTCTAGCTTTGAAGAATATAGGAAAAAATATAGCAAACATTATTTTTATCCATTTATGTTACAAGCAAAAAAGCAAATAAATGAAATAGAAATAGATACCCCCTATAGCATTATTTTAGGAAACGAAGCCACTGGGTTAGATAAAAGTTTCTTAAGCATAGGAACTCCTACTCTTATAAGAATAAGCAATAAGGTAGATTCTTTAAACTTAGACAATGCAGCTTCTATAGCTTTATACGAATTTTCAAAATCAAATAAATGAACAATCCTAAAGAAAAAAGCTAGCCGTTAAATTAATAATGGCTAGCTTTTTTATTTTTGTTTATAAAGGCAAGTCTTTATGATCGAAATAATAAATTCCAAATCCATAAGTTATTAAGGCGATTCCTACTAGGGCAAGCAATTTAAACCAATAAATTGGATCCCCATCCATGACGGCCATGCCATCATATAAAGAAAGAATAGTAACGTAATTGAAATAATTCATAGTCTCTATTCTAACTGTCCCTGGTATTGCTTCTGTTCCAAATAGTCCTAGAATTGAGGCAATAAAGAAAGAAATGTTCAATCCTCCGCCAACCCCGATAGCTTTTCCACTTTTATTAAACAAGCAAGAAGAGAGGAAGCATATTCCAGAAATGCCAACCATTAACAAGCAAGAGCCAAAAGCATATAAAGATATGTCGTGGATTGATAAAGATTCAATTAAATCCCCGCCTCCAACCTGGATGCCTATTTCTCTACTCACCAAAGCACCCAAAAACAAACATACACCTAAGAAAATTTCAGTCAAAATCAAATACACGGCTTCGGTAAATACAAAAGTCGTACGTCTAATTGGAGTAGTCAAAGTAAAGGCTAAAGACCCATTTTCGACTTTAGAAGCGACTAGATTAGAACTAAGTACAATCGTATAAACCAGAGGAAGCAAAACGCAAGCTAGGCCAAAAGAAACAACGCCAACAAATATACCATAGGTATTCATTTGACCCATTTCATTCAAAGATCCTCTTACCGAAGTAGGCAATTGATCGATAATCCCTAAAGAAGAAGCACTTGTTGCAAAAATCAAAGCATCATTCTCGTTATATCCTCTATCTTGTATGCCTAAGGTTTTCAAAGCCCTAAAAGAGCCAATTCCAGCAGACCCATATGTATAAATTGAATTAAGCATTGCTTTCCCCGAAGTATAAGAGGAGGAAGAAGGAATATCTTCAATATCGGTATAAACCGTATTGAATTTCTTATTATATTCTTCTAAAACCAAGGCTTTAGCCTCTATAACCACTTCTTTTAAAACTCTATTTTCAATAGCAATTTCATCGATTGAATTGCCTGATACATAAAGGTCTTTATTAGAAATGAAATCATCCAAAAATGCATCCAATTTCGTATAGGCGGTATCTAAAGCTTCGCTAGCTTCCTTTTTAGCTTGCTTAATTTCTTCTTCGCTATAAGGCTCTCCGGTTAAGATATCCTTATGCATCTTTTGGGCTAAGTTAGAAGAAGAAGGCATACCACCAGTTACTTTTACAAATAAATCTGGGCGATAAACAATTAATTTAACTTCTTCTACGACTTCTGTCCCGTCAGGATTGAGCTCGCCAGTAGGATGATAAGTAATTGGATACCCTAAGTCATTGGTAACCCATTCAACAGGGAAAGAAGGCAAATATTCATAATAAGCCATACTTTCTATGGTTTTCTTAGCTTCTAAAACAACGGCAGGTTTTAATACTTCTCCTATATGCTTTTCTTTTTCTTCTAAAAAAGTGCTTTTATCCTTTGAATAAGCTTCTAATAAAGAAGTAGATATTTCTCTAGCCATCAATCTATAAGAAGAACCGGCAAAAGTTGGAAGTAGTTCCAAAGCAGTTTCGAATTTCCCTTCTTCTAATGTAAGTCCATCCGTAATCGAGCTTCCTTTAGAATTGAAACCAAGAACACTTTCTAGATTATTTTTGGCAACGTTAACGCAAGAATAAAGCTCATCTAGTTTTATATCTAAAGCGGCGGTAACCAAATCCCCATAAGAAAGCGAGCTTCCGCCCATATTAGATAATGAATTCTTCATTCTTAAAAATGATTTAAAGGCAGGTTCAATAGATTCGCATAGTCCCCATTTATAATCATAATTTTCGTTCCCATATCCTTTTTCGGCATAAAAATTGACATATTCGGGCATCAAAGCCTTCAAAAAATCTTTTTTAACGCCATCTTCCATGGCATTTATAGCCGTATTATATAAAACGGTTGAAGTATTTATACCAGCTTTCTTTTTGCTTTCCTCATCTCCAGAAGATAATCTATAGGCTCCATCATAAGCGGCTTTTAAGGCTAACATGGAAGTAGAAGTATCAGAAGAAGTTATCGTTGAATTAACCTGTTCAAAATAAGAACCAATTTGTTCGATCCCATTATCGACTTTTAAATACCCTTCGGCTGAAGAAGTATATAAGGCATATAAAGAAACCGAAGAACTTTTTAACGTAGTTTCTTCCGAAGCGCTAGAAAACAATGAATTTAAGGCATCTTTTGTCGCATTTATATTTAAAGTCGACATAATAGAAACAATCAAAATAATAATTAACGCGTTGCCTAAGCCAACAATCAAGCTATAAAGCCAATTGCTTTTTAATTCTTCCTTAAAAATTGCAAAAGAAAATAAGCCTCCTCTTTTCTTTTTTACCGTTACGGAAGGCAAGCTTATTTGATTTTCGTTCTCATTATTCATTTTCTTTTCTCCTTTCATCGAAGTATCTTTTCAAATCATAGGGCACTTCGGAAATGAATTTGATTTTCGTATTGTTTAATTCAACAAAGAGTTTATCCAAATCCTTTTTATTAACCCTAAGAGTAACTTGGTTATATTGCTGTTGGAGCCTAATGACATTTTTTCTTTTCGCAAAAAGATTGTAATCGGCTCTATCGAAGAACTCTATTTTATAATCCCTAAATGGACAATTTTTAATTTCGTTGACGTTAGCTATATCAATGCATTTTCCACCGCTAATATGCATAACTCGGTCGCATACCCTTTCTAATTCTTCAACGGAATTAGAAGACATAATGACGCTACGTCCCGCTTCTTTTTGCTCTAAAACAAGTTTAAGCAATTCATCACGCATCAAAGGGTCAAGTCCAGTTGTTGGTTCATCTAATAAAATAAGGGGCGACTCTAACATAAGCGAAGATACTATAGCTAACTTTTGCTTCATTCCCTTTGACATTCTTTTTGGATAGGCCCTTGCATCTAGCTGCAATCTTTTAATGATTGAAGTCGCTTTATCAAAATTTGACACACCTCTTTTTGCCCCAAAGGAAGTAAGAAATTCAAGACCTGTCTTAGCTTCTGGAAAATTTATTTCTCCTGGGACATAGGAGACATAATTTTTAACGATGGCAGCATCCTTGTAAGCATCGTACCCATACACTTTAGCATTCCCAGAAGTTGGTTTTACAAAGCCCATCAATAACCTTAAAAAAGTAGTTTTGCCAGCCCCATTCTCCCCAACCAAGCCAAAACATTCTCCTTGGGGAATTTCTAAACTTAAATCAAAATCACCACGGCCTTGACCATAATCTTTAGTTAAGGAAGAAGTAACTACACTAATTAAATTAGAGTCCGACATAAGTTTTTTCCTCCTTATAAAATGACATGAAATAATCCTCTAAAGTTTCCTTTATTTCGGAAAAATCTTTAATGGCATATTTTTCTATTTCTTTTAATAAAGACAAGACGTCCCCTTCCTTTATACTTATAACTACATGCTTGGACTTTAAATCTTTATCAACGATTTTCCATTTTTTAATTTTCTTTTTGCTAAAGGTAACATAATCTTCTTTTTTGCTAAATTTAATTGAATAACTCTTATCTTCTTTATGCTTTAAATCATCGGAATTAAATAAAGATACAATTGTTCCATCCTTAATAATTGCTATCCTATCGCAACAAGCATCAACCTCAGAAAAAATGTGAGAGGAAAGAAGCATTGTTTTTCCTCTTCTTTTTTCTTCCTCGATCAAAAAGAGGAATTTTTCTTGCATTTCCGGGTCTAATCCCGAACTAGGTTCATCCATTACGACTACATCAGGATCGGACATAAAGCAAGAGACAACGGCCAACTTCCTTTTTCCGCCGGTAGACATATCTTTGCAAAGCAATGACAAATCAAGATCAAAATATTTAACCAAATAGTCCCTTAAGGCAAAATCCTTTATTCCTTTTAATTTAGCCATTTCGTCTAAAAATTGTTTGCCTGTCAATAATTTCGGCAAAGCGACTTCACCCATTAAATAAGAGGTGCCTTCCATGGCCTTCTTTAAATTTTTGCTTGCTTCTATTCCATTTATGCTAGCCTTGCCCGAATCAGGTTTGGCAAACCCCATCAAATGCCTAATGGTCGTGCTTTTCCCAGCTCCATTAGGACCTAGAAAGCCAAAGCATTCGCCTTTATGGACAGAGAAAGAAACATTAAAGACCCCTCTTCCCTGGCCATAGTCTTTAGTAAGACCGTCTATTACAATTATGTCTTGACCTTCCATAGCCATGCCTCCTATTATTACAAACGATAGTTAATTAACATTTGTAACGCTAACTAATATAATCAAGATCGGACTACAAACAATAGACATTATATGTAAAGTGTCCAAATTTTACAAAAGAGAGCAAAATGAATAAAAAAATCGATAGAAGAATCATCAAAACAAACGAGTCATTGACTTCTTCCTTATTGTCTTTAATGGAAAATAGGCCGATAGAAGACATAACCATTAACGAAATTTGTGACCTTGCCAAAACTAGAAGGGCGACCTTTTATCAACATTTTAAGGATAAATATGATTTATTAACTTATATTATCAATAAAATTAGACTAGATTATTTAGTTCAAGGGTTAAATGAAATAGTCGATATAAAACAATTTTGCACAATATTAGTAGAAAGAAGTTTCAAGCTTTTTTCTCGCTATAGAAAATTGATAAAAAGCTCAACGAGTTCCCCTTCATTTTATTTAATGGAAGATATATTCACAAAAGAGATAATGTCAGCCGTAAAGACAAAAATAGATGAGACAAAAAACTTTTTCTCTTATCCAGGCAGCAGCATTTTCCTTTCTAACGTATTTGCCGGGGCTTTAATGCAAGTTTTAAAATATTCCTTTAAAAACGGGAAAGAAAAAGAAGAAGAAATAATTAAAGAATTAAGCCTATTTTTATCGCGGCTATAAAAGCAAAAAATTATTTTTCAAATTTATCTTTATATCTTTTAATTGAATTTTCAATCGTTTGCATGGCGACTTCCCTACCTTCGAAATTGCCTATTTCAGTTGGCTTGCCATGTTCTAATTGTTTATAGACTTTAAAAAAGTGACGTATTTCTTCTAAAAGATGTTCCGGGAGTTCGCTTATATCTTTGATATCGGCATAAAAAGGATCATTCTCGCAGACGGCAATAATCTTTTCATCTATAAAGCCGGAATCCTTCATATTCATCATGCCAATGGGATGGCACCTGACTAAGGCAAGGGGAACAACCGGCTCGCTAGTAACGACTAAAACATCCAAAGGATCGTTATCTAAACCCCATGTTTTGGGAATAAACCCATAGTTATGTGGATAATGGGTGGAAGTAAATAAAATTCTATCTAGGATCAATGCCCCCGATTCCTCGTCAAGTTCATATTTGTTTTTACTTCCGGCTGGAATTTCAATGCAAGCAAGGAAGCGATCCTTTTTTATACGGGAAGAATCAATCTTGTGAACAATGTTATCTTTCATGTCTACATTTTACCAACTAATCATCTACTTGCAAATTTATGCCTTTAAAAAACCTTTTTTTGCAAAAAGTGTGTTTAAACTAATAAATATATTAAAATAACCTCAAAGAGGTTTGCTGATGCTTTATAAAAAAATTAATTTAAAGAATAGATTTAATCAACTAGAAAATGATGTTGAGCTTGTTTCCTATTGTATCGATAATTCGAAAGAAATAGACATAAACAAAAAAAGAAAGACGGTTATTATATTCCCCGGAGGCGGATATAAATCAGTTAGTTTTAGGGAAGGCGAGCCTGTTGCCTTAAGACTAGTCGCGGACGATATAAATGCCTTTGTTGTCCATTATAATGTGGGGCCATATGAATATCCTTACCCAATAATTGAGGGTTTTGCCGCAATTGCATACGTAAGGGAGCATGCAGAAGAATATCATGTCGATATTAACCAAATATGTGTCATGGGATTTTCGGCAGGAGGACATTTTGCTGCTTGCTTAGGCGCTTTTCATAACAAACAAGAATATGCGGATATGTTAAATGTCCCATTATCGGAAATAAAAATAAACGGAGTATTGCTAGGATATCCAGTTATAACCATGACCATTGGAACTATTGCCGGCACTAGAGATCAACTATTAAATAACAATCCGGAATTAAAAGATTATTATTCAATTGAAAAACAGGTTGGCGAAGAGTATCCAAAAACATTCATATGGACAACCGATACCGATAATTGTGTCGACCCCATTCAGACTTTGATGTTTGCAAACGCCTTAAAAAAAGCCCATGTCAATTTTGAATTGCATTACTATCCAATCGGTCCCCATGGAGCATCTTTAGCCAACGAAGGGCTCTATGGACTTAGTTGGAAAGAAGAATGGGCAAAATGCTCTTCTTATGAAAATAACTGGATTGACATGGCCATAAACTTCATTAAAAAAATAATCTAGTAATAAAAAGATAGCGATTCATTTATTCGCTATCTTTTTTTGATATCAAAGGCAAATTAAATAACCAAATTACAAATTCTACCCTTAACAAATATTACTTTTTTAAAGGTTTTGCCTTCGATATAAGAAGATAATTTGGGATTTTGTTTAATTAACGATAAAGCCTCATCCTGGCTTATATCGGCATCGAATTCCATAACATCGCGTGTCTTGCCATTGATGGAAATCGCCATTTTTATACTATTTTTAACTAAATGCTTTTCATCAAAAGTTGGCCAACTCTCATAGGCAATAGAATTATTATGGCCTAATTTTTCCCACATTTCTTCGCCTGCAAACGGGCAAATGCAAGAAAACATTTTAACAAAACCTTCAATATATTCCCTATAGACGGTTTTGGCTTTATAGACGGCATTGACAAAAACCATCATGGCAGAGATAGCCGTATTAAAGGCAAGCGATTCAAAATCGGCAGTCACTTTTTTTGCCATGGCAGTATATTCATAATCAAGTTCATGACTATTTGTTTCGCTTATTTTAGAAAAGAAAGCATCTTCATCGACTAGCCTAAAAACTCTTTCAATGAAACGTTTTGAACCTTCAATTCCATTTGTAGACCAAGGTTTGGCTTCTTCTAATGGACCTGCAAACATTTCAAATAAACGTAAAGAATCGGCCCCATAATTATTTACGATATCATCAGGATTAACTACATTGCCTCTACTTTTAGACATTTTTTCTCCATTCGAGCCCAATATCATTCCTTGATGGAATAATTTTTTGAAAGGTTCAGGAGTAGAAACAACACCTATATCAAATAAGAATTTATGCCAAAATCTTGCATATAAAAGATGCAAAACGGCATGTTCGGCTCCACCGACATATAAATCAACAGGTAACCAATGATCTAGTAATGCTTTATCGCCTAAAGCTTGGTTATTATGCGGATCTATATAACGAATATAGTACCAGCAACTTCCAGCCCATTGAGGCATGGTATTGGTTTCCCTAACCCCTTTCCTTCCATCGCTAGTCACATAATTTAGCCAAGAAGACGGGGCTTTTGACAAGGGAGGTTTGCCATCTTTGCTAGGCTTATAGTCATCTAATTCAGGCAAAGTCAAGGGAAGTTGATCTTCTGGAAGAGGATATTCGGTCCCATCTTCTAACTTAACAACCGGAATTGGTTCACCCCAATATCTTTGCCTAGAAAAAATCCAATCGCGAAGCTTATAGTTAATTACTCTTTTTCCTTCGCCTAGTTCTTCTAGTTTTTCTATAATTGCCTTTTTGGCTTCCGCTATATTCTTTCCATCCGCGAAAGAAGAATTTAAATGCTTCCCATCGCCTTCGTATGCAGAAGAAGAGATATCTCCTTCTACAACTTGGATAATTGGTAAATTATGCTTTTTAGCAAATTCGTAATCTCTAGAATCGTGGGCAGGAACGGCCATGACGGCCCCAGATCCATAGGAGCCTAAAACATAATCGGCACAATAAACGGGAATACTCTTACCGTTTATTGGGTTTATTGCCTCGAAGCCAAGATAGACGCCTGTTTTTTCTTTGCTAGTTGAAGTTCTAGCCAAATCGCTTTTACGTTTGGATTCTTCAACATATTTTTTAACTTCTTCTTTTTGCGATGAGGAAGTTAACTTCTTAACAAGAGGATGCTCAGGGGCCAAGCAACAGTAAGTACAGCCGAATAAAGTATCGACCCTAGTTGTAAAAACATCAAAATGTTCATCGCTATTTTTTATCTTAAACCTTATGGAAACACCTTCACTTTTCCCGATCCAGTTCTTTTGCATTTCTAAGGTAGACTTAGGCCAATCTAGCAAAGTTAAATCCTTTTCTAGTTTATCCGCGTATCTAGTAATGCGAAGCACCCATTGCCTCATCGGCATTCTAATAACGGGGTACCCTCCTCTTTCCGAAACCCCATTAACTACTTCTTCATTGGCTAAAACAGTCCCAAGCTCAGGGCAATAATTAACCGGTATATCATCAACATAAGCCAGGTCATTCTTAAATAGTTGCAAGAAGATCCATTGGGTCCATTTATAATAGCCTTCATCAATTGTTGCTATTTCCTTACTCCAATCATAAGAAAAGCCAAGCGATTTGATTTGTCTTTTGAAATTGGCAATGTTTTTTCTGGTGAATTCTTCAGGATGGACATTATTTTTAATGGCAAATTGTTCGGCTGGCAAACCAAAGGCATCCCAACCCATGGGATGAAGGACATTAAAGCCTTGCATTCTTTTCATCCTAGCCAAAATGTCAGTTGCCGTATAGCCTTCTGGATGCCCAACATGAAGACCTTGTCCAGAAGGATATGGGAACATATCCAAAACATAATATTTTGGTTTGGAAAAATCATGCGTATCGCAATAGAAAGTAGAATGGGAGTCCCAATATTCGCCCCATTTTTTCTCAATGTTTTTAAAATCGTAACTCATAACCCCTAAATTATAAATTTAGGAAAGAAAAAATAAAATGGTAGATTAAATTTGCTTAGTCAAAGCCAATTTATATAAAGCTATATACTCTTTTTTCGACTTTTTCCAGGAATGGTCGGATTTCATCGCGTTACTCCTGATTTTTCTTAATGATTTGGGCGAAGAATAAATTTCCATTGCTTTATAAAGCCCATATCTAATCCCGTCATCATTAAAGTCATTGAACAAGATTCCATCGGCATTATCTATGTTATTTGCTTTATAATCGATAATTGTATCAACTAATCCACCGGTTCTTCTAGCAACTGGAATAGTTCCATATTTTAAGGCAATAAGTTGTCCTATCCCGCAAGGTTCAAATAAAGATGGCATAAGGAAAAAGTCGCATCCAGCATAGACCTTATGGGCAAAAGATTGGGAATAGCCAATATAAATTCCAACATTTTCTGGATATTCTCTTCTTAAGTCTTCTAATTCCTTTTCTAAAACATAATCCCCAGAGCCCAAGGCGAAAATAGCCCCACCTTTATTTATGATTTCCCTAGCAACATCAAGGATTAAATTAATGCCTTTTTGCTCGCTTAATCTTGAGACAAAGCCAAAAGTAGGAACATCTTTATATTGCAACTGGCAAGATTCAAATAAATCTTGTTTGCAAATTTTTTTCTTTTTCGTTACATCTTTTATCCCGTAAGTAGTTTTTATTATCTTATCGATCCGAGGATTGAATTCTTCTTCATCAATGCCATTGCAAATACCTGCAAAGTCATCTTCCCTAAGTTTTAAAACATAAGAAAGGCCGAATTTAGAAGAAGGATCTAACAATTCTTTGGCATGGGTTGGAGAAACTGTCGTTATTTTATCCGCATAAACTATTCCAGCCTTAAAAGATGAAACCATGTTGTTCCATCTAAGCGTCCCATTATCAAATAAATAATCAGGCAAAGAATAGAAATCGTTTAAAAAATATCTATCGAATAACCCCATAAAAGCAGGATTGTGAATTGTAAAAATAAATTTAGTCTTAGCAAAAATAGGATTATCTTTTTCTTTTTCTTTCACTAGGCAAGCAAGCATCCCGGTTTGCCAATCATTGCAATGAATGATGTCAAAATGGCCTAGATTCTTTATTAAGTTTAATGATGCCAAGGTAAAATAGGCAAATCTTTCCCCATCGTCTTCATATCCATACAAGTTGCTGCGGGAAAAATAATAAGGGCAATCTATTAAATAGAAAGAAATGTTATCGACCTTAGTTAAATAAACGTCGGTTTCTTTTTTTCTCCACCCGACATAAGTATCAAAAGAAAAGACTTTTTTAAAATGGTATCCCTCTTTTTGCTTGCTAACTTGATAAAAGGGGATAATCAAGGATACTTCATTATCATTAGATAATTCTTTAGAAAGAGAATAAGCGACATCACCCAATCCGCCTGTTTTCGAAAATGGGTTGGCCTCGCTTGAAATAAAAGCTATTTTCATATTATTGACCCCTGAGCCACGTAATGAGGTTCATCTTTATCGCCGGAAACGATACGGGAACAAGAAATTGTCGAATACTTATCGATTAAAGTATTTTCTATATGAGCCCCATTGCCAATTTTAGATGAAGAGAAAACAATGGAATTCTTTACTACCGCGCCTTTTTCTATTTTAACATTACGGGCAATTATAGAATTAATGACAGTTCCTTCTATTAAGCTACCATTAGCAATAAAGGAATTAGAAACTATGGCATCTTCTCCATATAAGGCTGGAGGTGTGTCGTGAGTCAAAGTATAAATTGGCCAATCAGGCTTAAATAATTTTTTTGAAGCCTCTTTTGAAAAAAGCTCAAAAGAATAATCCATATAGTGCTTAAAAGTATCAATGCATCTGGCATAGCCATCAAAAATATGGACATGGGCCTTATACCCGCCTTCTTTGGATATTATATAAATAAGGGTTCTTAAGTCTAATGCCAGATTACGTTTGCCATACTTATTAATCATCTCGGCTAGAACGGTTCTATTAATAACATATATTGCCATTGAAGCAATGGCAGCACCAGAAAGCCCAAGATTTACATAAGCATCTTCTTCATAGCCATTCTCATCAATTTTAAGCAATTGCTCCGACAAGAATTCTTCGGCAGCATTTTTAATTTTAATGCCTACAATAGTAATTTTTTCTTTTCTTTCGATATGTTCTTTTATGATGGGCCTTAAATCAATATTAGTAATAATATGAGCCGGGACAACGACAATATAAGAAGCTGTTGAATCATATAAAACCCAATCGTTTTCCTTAATATTGTTAATATCTGTATTCGAGGAAGGGTAAAGATGGGCTGGTTCGTTATACATAATGATTTCTTGGCCAATTTTAGTATTGGTAGTCCAGGCATCCATACCGCCTAAGTGCTTTAAGATCGACCTTTGATGGTCTTTTACTAAAATTCCCATTGTCGAAATGCCGGAATTGCATAGGTTAGACATGGCAAAATCGCAGCAAGCATATCTTCCAAGGAAAGAAGTAGATCCCAAAGGGCGAGACAAAGTCAATGGTTCGATTTCTGGAGAACAATGAAAATTAACAATTCCTATGACGTCGCTCATAAATTATCCTCTTGCATATAAAGCTATCTCTTTGTTCCCAACATTTAGTTGCTCATCTTCCTCAACGATAGTATTGGGACCTAAAATGGCATTTTCTACAACCGCGCCTTTTTTTACTATTACCCCTTGCATTAAAACAGAATTTGAAATAGAGGCACCTTCTTCTACTTCAACCTGGCTAGAAATAACGCAGTGACTGACCTTTCCTTCAATAATGGCGCCTTGGTTGATTAACGAATCCTTAATGATTGCATATTTACCAATATATTGAGGGGTCGCGTGAGTATCTTCGCTATATATTCTATGATTTGGCTGATTCGTAAATAAGTCTATGGATGGGGTCGTTTCTTCAAGTAAATCCATATTGGCTTGATGCAAGCTAGAAATTGTCCCAACATCTTTCCAATAACCTCTAAAAGTATAAGCCAATAGCCTTTTTCCTTTTTCTAGCATCTTGGGAATGATATTTTTCCCAAAGTCATGGTCACTATTTTCATCCTTTGCATCTTCTATTAAGGCGGTTTTTAAAGTTTTATAGGTAAAAATATAAATGCCCATGGAAGCCAAATTGGACTTTGGCACTTTTGGTTTTTCCTTAAAAGCAGTTATGTTTCCGTTTTTATCGGTTTCTAATATGCCAAACCTAGAAGCCTCTTCAATAGGTACTTCTATTACAGAAATCGTGCATTCAGCTTTCTTTTCCTTATGAAGCTTAAGCATATCATCGTAAGTAGTCGAATAAATATGATCGCCAGATAAAATCAAGACATATTCTGGATTTAGCGAATCTAGCCAATCAATGTTTTGGAAAATGGCATCCGCGGTTCCTTTATACCAAGAAGAGCCTTCTTCTGTTTGCTTTGGAGTTAAAACGGCAGTTAAGCAATTTACTCCATTTAAACCCCAGTTTTTCCCATTCCCAATATATGAATTCAAATCACTTGATTCATATTGAGTCAAAACTCCAACATGATTGATGTTTGAGTTGGCACAATTTGATAAAGGAAAATCAATGATGCGATATTTAGCACCATAAGAAACAGCAGGTTTAGCCGTTTTTCTAGTTAATGACTTTAATCTAGTTCCCTTGCCACCTGCCAAGACCATAGCAGCGATTTCAATGCCCATGTAGAGCTCCTTAGATTTATTTCGAATTAATTATAGATAAGATAGCATAGCTCGGCACGTTTTTTAATTAAAATAATTAAAATTGCAAATATATTTAGCAATGGATGCTAAATTACATATAAAACAAAAATACCGTATTCCTGAATTCATATGGAGAAAATGCGAGGAAAAAGAAAGAAAAGTTTGCAACTATTTATAGCGTATGCTATATTTCCTAACGCGTTTACATCGCAAGAGGTATTTTTAATGTCAAGAGTTTGCCCAGTAACCGGAAAAGGCCCCGTCAGCGGAAACGCTCGTAGCCATTCCTTAAGGGCCACCCGTCGCCGTTGGAATGTTAATTTGCAAAAATACAAAGTCAACGTTGATGGAAAAATGGTTGAAGTTAGGATGTCTGCTAGAGCTTATCGCACCTTAAACAAGACCATCAAGGCCGAACAAGCTAAACAAGCAAAGTAATTTAGCAAGAAAAACTAGACGTCAAAAGAAGACGTCTTTTTTCTTTGCCTAATTAAGACAAGCAAGTCAAAAACAAGCCAAGCATATAAACAATAAGCGATAAAGCATTCAAAAATATAATAAGCCATTGGGAAAAAGCCAATACAAACGGTCTTGGCCTAGAAGAAGTGACGACATTATCGCTGCCAACGGAAGTATCCAATTCAGTCCAGTGAGCCAATTTTGGATTAATCAAAATCAAACCTTTAAATAAAGCCGAAATGAAGGCGAAAGACATGATAATAATCGGCATTATGGTCAATTGGGCTTGATAAAGATTTAAATAAATTAGCCCGATAAGGACATCGCTTAAAACGGAAAGGGCAAAGAAAACAACCGAAAAAAACAAATGTACCCTAAAAGAATAAGCCGGGACATAAACAATAATAAGCATAGAAACAAAAATCATTATGCTTACCACCCCTAGTAGCACACCTAATTGATTTAAAAAAGATAAAGAGGGAGACAAATACAATTCATAAAAGCTACTAGCGACATAAATAATTGCATATAAGACAAAACAAAGCCTAGAAAAGAAGCTTCCTCTTCCATTCCCTTGAACTAGTTCAAAAGGAAAGGAAGTCAAAAAATCATACTTTTTTTTATTTCTTTTTTTATAGTCTTGAAAGCCAAAAACCAAAAAAAGCCCACCAGAAAAAACAAGAACAAAAGCAAGCAAAGGAAACAAGATTTCGTTAATCATAATTCAAGCAATCCTTTCAAACGTTTTTGATAATCAGCATGTCCATATAAATAAGATCCTGCAACCAAAATGTCAGCCCCAGCCTCAACGCATTTTTTTCCGGTATCCAAATTAATGCCCCCATCTACTTCGATTTTATAATTCACGTCATGCTCTTTTTTATATTTAGAAAAGAAAGAAATCTTCTCTAGACTAGAATCCATAAAAGATTGACCTCCTTTTCCCGGCTCTACCGACATTATTAAAATTAATCCTACATATGGCAAAAATTTCAAGATTGAACTTGCTTTTGTGCCAGGTTTAATAGACAATCCAGGCAAAACGTCCAAATCCTTAATTCTTTTTAAAGCCTTTAAACACATTTCATCGTTTTCAAAAGCTTCGACATGGACCGTTATTATATCCGATCCTTCTTTAGCAAATTCTTCTATTTCCTTAAAAGGGGAAGTAACCATTAAATGGGTGTCTTTAATGACATTTATATCCCTTATTTGTCTAAGCAAGGAAGCATCAAAAGTCTTGTTTGGCACGAATATCCCGTCCATTACATCTAAATGGATATAGCTAGCCCCTGCCTTAACCATTTTTTCTACTTCTAGATGGAGAGAAGAAAAATTAGCAGATAAAATTGATGGAGATACTAAACTCATTTAAATCCAAATATCCTCGAGAGGATACCCTTTCTTTCCATAAAATTTGACTTATCGGAAACTGCATCGACTATAGCTTGATGCATTGCTTCACTTGTTGGATATCTTTCTTCCGGGCGTTTCCTACAAGCCGTAATGATTATCTTGTCTATGCTTTTAGGGATAGAAGGTAAAATTTTAGAAGGTTCAGGAAATCTTTTCTTTAATTGTTTAAGGGCAACTTCTTCTAAGCTAGCCCCATCAAAAGGCAATTGGCCCGTCAAAGTTTCAAAAAAGACGACACCCATGGAGTAAATATCATTAGCTATGCTAGCTGGGGCTCCCGTTAAAACTTCAGGGGCGCAATAATAAATGGTCCCTTGAATCGTATCACCCTTGCAGTAACTCCCTATAGGAGTGGAAATGCCAAAATCACTTATTTTTATTGTTCCATCGCTCATATAAAAAAGATTATCGGGCTTTATATCGCGATGAATAAGTCCGTGTCTATGGATATAATCAATTCCAGAAGTTAACTGAAGCATGACTTCGCAAGCATCGCTAATAGACAAAGCCATAGAAAAATTCAATTTGTCGCGAAGGGTTTGTCCTTTTATATACTCATTTGCCATATAAGGACGCCCGTCTATAAATCCGCGCCCATAAACCTTAACTATGTTAGGGTGATTAAGCGAGGCAGCTGAAGCCGTTTCATTATTAAACCTAGCTAAATTAACAGGATCTTTTAAAAGTTCCTCTTTCATTACTTTTATGGAAACAATGCGCCTAGAAACCAAATCATTGGCTTCATAGACATCAGCCATGCCTCCTGTAGCAATGCGGCTAACTATCCTATAACGATCATCGATTTTATCACCGATTTTAATCATTGGGAATTGCCTCCCAATAAGCTATGGCGATATTATCGCTTCCCCCGTTTCCGTTAGCCTCAATTATGAAGGCATCGACTTTATCGGAAGCGGAATCATTAGTAGATAAAATGGCTCTAATTTCAGTGTCTGGGAGGTTATTATAAAGTCCATCGCTGCAAAGCAAAATAGACTCGCCCCAATACCTAGATACCTTCAAATCAAAAGAAGCCGAAGGATAAATGCCCAAGGCGTTCATTAAAACATGGCGGTCTTCCCTAGTGGAGGTAGCTTCTTTGCTTATCTTCCCTGTCCTATATAAATAATCAACGTAAGTTTGATCTTCGGTTAATGGGGTAAGCTTCCCATTATAAAAGGAATAGCAACGAGAATCCCCAACGTTAGCTAGATACATTTTCTCTCCACTTAAAAGAAGGGCCACCAAAGTCGTTCCCATATCTTTGTATCTAGGATTGGAATTGGCGGTTTTATAAATAATGGAATTAGCTCCTTTTATAGCTTTGGACAACCATCTTCTATTTAAAAAAGTAGAAAAGGAAGTTTTCTTTTCCAAAAAACTATCCTTAACATAATCAATGGCTAGCTTAGAAGCGCAATCGCCTTTATTTTGGCCTCCCATCCCATCGCAAACAATTAGAAGTACTTCGCCAAGGGAATTAGATAAAACGGCGGCTTGGTCTTCGTTAGCAATCCTAACTTTGCCAATGTCGGTTTTATAAGCATAAACTCCCTTGAATCTTTTCATATTATTTAGCCCCTACTTTAATACGCAATTGTCCGCATGCGGCATCTATGTCGCCGCCAAATTCTTTCCTAATGGTCGCATTGATACCATTTTGCATTAAAATGGTCGCGAATTCCTTGCAAGTAGAAATCGGGCTTCTTTTAAAAGGCATTTCCTTTACTTCGTTATACGGAATTAAATTAACATAGCACAAAACTCCATATTTTCTAATTAACGAGACTAATTCTTTAGCATTATCCTTAGAATCGTTGATTCCTTTTAACATGATATATTCCAAGGTTACCCTTCTACCACTTGAAGCATAATATTCTTGCAATGCAGTAAATACTTTATCTAGGCTATAAGCACGAGATATAGGCATTATCTTATTTCTTATTTCATCATTTGGGGCATGCAAAGATAAAGCTAAATTTGTTTGGATGCCAAGTTTGCCATATTCAACTATTTTATCTACCAATCCGCAAGTAGATACCGTTATATGTCTAGCCCCAATTTGCAATCCATCGGCAGAATTGGCGATTTTTAAAAAATCAATGACATTGGTAAAGTTATCGAAAGGTTCTCCCGTCCCCATAACATTTATATGGGTGACGCTTTCACCTCTTTCTTCTAATATTTTGTTAATTACTAATAATTCACCAACCATTTCAGAGGTTTCTAAACCTCTTTTTTTCTTTAATAACCCTGAAGCGCAAAAAGCACAGCCCATCGAACATCCGACTTCGCTAGAAACACAAATTGGGCACCCATAATCATAAGGCATCATGACAGCTTCCACTTTGGAGCCGTCATTCATTTCCAAAAGTAATTTTATCGTTCCGTCTTTTGAATCAAGGCGAGTATGGATTTTTGGTAAATCCAAACAATATTGTTCTTCTAAAAGTGCACGAAAAGACTTGGAGACGTCGCTCATTAAAGAGAAATCAAGGACTCTTTTTTTATAAATCCAAGAAAAAACCTGTTTAGACCTATATTTACTTTCTCCTAGAGCAACAAACTCCTGGGTCATTTTCTCTAATGTATAACCAAGGAGATTCTTTTTCATAATTATTTACCAAACGAAATGGAAGGGTTCTTCGTTAAATCAGGATTATTTAACGTGGATAAGGGAGTTGGAATGCTAGTTTCTTCTTCTCTTTTTTCCATAACGGCATAATAGAAAGTGCATCCTAATTCATCAAAGGGGAAACGTTGTTCCTCCTTTAGCAAGGCAAAATCAGAATGATTCTTCAAGAAATTAGCAACGGTCATCTTTCCTTCTTTTTTTGACAAAGTGAAGATCACATAAATTAATTTGCCACCGACTTCAACATATTTGCTACATCCTTCCAAAGCCGTAGCTTCATCTAAGAATATGGCATCCATGGAGTCTTTATCGAAATGAAGAAAGAAGTCAGGAGAAGTGGCAACCGAATCGAAATTAGTTGAATCGGGGCAGCAAATTACCAAGTCTTGTTGCTTAGAAATAGAAGCTTCCATGCTAAGAGGATCTTTTGCATCAAAAAAATTAACATTGCTCAATCCCTTTTCTTTTATAAATTTGGTAACTTCGACTTTAGAATCGACATCTTTTGTCCCGATATTTAAACCAATCGAATTACCATAGCTTTGGATTAATTCTTTTTCGAAACCGCTTTTTTGCATGCCAGTATACAAAAATACTTCACAAGGGTCAGGAACTTTATAGGCGTCTATTAAGAATTTTACTCCGCTTCTTTCTTCAAAGATTTTTCCATTTTTATAATCGGAAAGTTTTCTAAGCGGAGTTTTTCCCTTGTAAGAGAAAATATAAGGAACTTTGGTCTCCTCAAAATCAGGGTTTTGCTTATAAGCGTCATATAATTCTTCATCTTCTAGCCTTAAGGAAGTGACAAATGGACGAGCAAATTTCTTTGCTGTTTTGTAAGTATTTGAATATCCAAAATGTTGGAAAATCTTTAAAGCCCATTCAGGGACGTTATAACGTAAGCTTAAGTAGGTTAACGAAGATCTTTCTACATCAGCAGGGATTAAATCTGCTTTTGGGTCTTTTTCAACAAACAAGGAAGACACCATATCAAACTTTTCTTCCCCAATCCTGCCTTTAACGGCGTTAGAAACTTCTTCAATTCCAAAATGACGGAAATAATAATCATTGGCAAGGGCCAAAGAAACTATGCGCTTATCTTTTTCATCTAAGCCTTCCTTATCTTTCAAAAGCCTAGTAAACAAAATATCATGCCTTAATTCGCAGCCAATTAAGCCAGCTACATCACCGCGTAAAGGACGGAGTTCAATCGAGGCTTGAAACACTTTCCTTAACGCTTCCGGAAATGGGGTATGGTTATCCAAAATGTCATTAAGTATCATCGAAGCAATATCAAGTTGTTTCATTTTTTTACTCTCCTTTACTTGCTTTCTTTTTTAGCTTTCTCTAATTTCTTGTCAAAGTCTTCGAATGCGTTTCCTAAATAAATTTGATTCGGGTCATTATAATCTAGATCAGCCCTATCATTTGGATTGGCATCATCACGGCCATGGCAGCATTCATCAAGACAGCCATCGTCATTATCGAAGGTAACATCAACTTCCTTTATGTGCCCTTGGTCAATATAACGAGGGTAATCTGGATTTATTTTTTCATATCGGCTTGATGTTTCAAAATATTCGAACTCCAATTCAATATGAATAGAAAACAAAGGCAAGGTTTCAAGGAGATATTTTGCCACTACTTTCTCAAGAGGTTTATATTTTGTTGGGGCTTTGACAATAACTATTAAATTCCAACTGGTTTGCTCGACTCCATTATGAAAAACCATTGAATTTGGCGCATAAAAATTAATTTCATCTTCGCTAGTTTCAAAAAGAGAAGCAAGAGCTTTTGTATGCTCTTTAGAATAACGTCCGACAACGAATTGGTCTAAGCCTAGAAATGAGATTGTAATCATAATTCTTCCTACGGAAGATAAGTATAACACCAACTAAGGCAAAATAAATATACGTAGTTCTTTTTTATATGGGCAAAAATTAAAAATTAGTTTCTAAAAAATAAAAACAAAAACGTCAATAAAAAATTGGATCGACGTCAGCATCTATATTGACTCCACCTTTTCCAGAAAGAAGGGTCAATAAGTTCAAAATATATTTTTTTATTTCACTAGATTTTTTAAATTTGACAAGCAATTCCCTTTTATGTAATTCACCAACTTGCTCAACATAAGGAGTAATAGGTCCGACGGTGAAGACACTTTCAAATTTTTTCTCCTCTATTTCTTTTTTTACTTCTAAGGCAGAGATAGCTACTTTTTCCTCGCTTTTAGAAGAAAAATTAAGGCAAATAAGGTGATAAAACGGAGGGTATTTGCCTATCATTCTAGCTTCTTTTTCTTTTCTATAAAAAGAAGAATAGTCTTGCTTTGCGCCTAGACTAATCGCGTAATTTGTAGGATTGTAGGTTTGAATTAAAGCTTCTCCTTTTTTATCACCCCTACCAGCTCTTCCGCAAACTTGAGCAATTAAATTAAAAGTATCTTCGCTTGAAGTAAAAGAAGGCAGGGATAGCCCTATATCCGCTAGCATGACACCAACTAAGGTAACATTAGGAAAATCATGCCCTTTTGCAATCATCTGAGTTCCAACTAGGCAATCGAATTCCCCATTTTTAAACTCTTCTAACGTTTTGTTCAAATTGCCTTTAATCTTGGTTATATCCGTATCAAGCCTAGCGATTTTAATGCTAGGAAAGAGTTCATAAAGAACTTTTTCTACCCTTTCTGTTCCAAAACCAACGCGCCTAATCTTGCTTGATCCGCAATTAGGACAAGAATCCGGATAATTTATAACATAGCCGCAATGATGGCACTTGAGCATGGAATCGCTTTTATGATAAACAAGGTTGCAATGACAATTTGGACAAGTAAAAACATAATTGCAATCCGCACAAGTTAAATAAGAAGAATAACCCCGTTTATTAATTAGAAGCATTATTTGCTCTTTTTTAGCTAACCTATCTTTTATTTTTTCAATAAGGACTTTTGAGAAGATAGGATAACCTGGTTGCAATACTCCCGTTTTAGATAAATCTATTATCGAAACACTAGGCAAGGGTAAAGAATTGAACCTATTTTTCAATTCGAAATAGCCATATATTCCTTTTTCGGCTCTAGCCCTTGTTTCTAGATTTGGAGTAGCTGAGCCTAAAACTACTTTAGCTCCAGTTTGCTTGGCTCTAAAAAAAGCAACCGTTTTAGCCGAATAATAAGGCTTGCTATCTTGCTTATATGAAGACACGTGTTCTTCATCTAATATAATTAGACCCAAATTTGAAATTGGGGCAAATATAGCGCTTCTAGCCCCGACAACAATATTGGCCTTTCCATTTTTTATTCGCCTATATTCATCATATTTTTCTCCTGGGGTCAAGCCGCTATGAAGAATAGCTACCCCTTCGCCAAACCGGCTTTTAAAATAATTAACCATCCTTGGGGTCAATGAAATTTCGGGAACTAGCATAATGACCCCTTTATTTTCTTTTAAATATAAAGAAGATAACTGCAAATATACTTCCGTTTTCCCGCTTCCTGTTACTCCTTGAAGCAAATTGACTTCTTTACTTGAAGCAAATATGCCTTGCATGGCTTTTTCTTGCTCATAATTTAAAATAGGGGGCAAACTAGGGGTAATTTCCACTTCTTTTAAACGTCTTTTTTCTTTTAATTTAATACCAAAAATCTCTTTTTTAATCAAAGTTTCGACAATAGAAAAAGAGCCAGCTTCTTTTTTCAATACTTCTTCATTGCTTTTAACAAGCCTAAAACATTCAAGTTGCTTAGGCGTGAGCCCTTCTTCATTATCGTTTTTTATATATACATATTTGTCATAGGCAATTTTAGGAGCTTTTAAGGAAGAAAGTGATGGCTTTAAAGAAGGAGGCAACATGGCCTTTAAAATCGATATAAGCGGACATAAATAATAAGAAGCACAACTTGAGGCAAGAGTAAGCAGTTCATCATTTAAAAGAGGTTCCTTATCAATTAAGAAAATAATGTAGGAATGAATAAAACCAGTTTGAGAATCAAGTTCTTCCTTGCTTAGATTAGTCTTAGAAATAGACATAACAAAGCCAATGGTTTTATCTTGCTTTCCAAAACTCACCAAAACCCTACTAAGGGGTTTTATATCTAAATCGTCACTAGCAAGATATTCAAAAGTCTTCGACAAAGAATAAACACTATGTTCTATAAAGACGCTCAATACCTGCATGAAACCCATTATAACAAAAATAAACGACTTGGAAGGTCGTTTATTATTTGTTCATCTCATTTCTTATAATCGAAGCAATTTTATTCGCGGCATTTTCAACCACGTCATTGCAAACTTGATATTTATAAAACTTAGCCATATCAAGTTCTTTTCTTGCCTTATCAAGCCTTTTTTCAATAACTTCTTCAGTTTCGGTCGACCTGCCTCTAATTCTTTCTTCTAAGGAAGACAAAGAAGGAGGCAAAAGAAAAATAGAAACGCAATCTTTCATCTTTTTTAAGATAGTCAACGTCCCTTGAACATCAATTTCAAGAAGAACGTTTTTGCCTTCCTCAAGCTGCCTTTCTACTTTGTCTTTGGGAGTGCCATAATAATTTCCAACAAATTCGGCATGTTCAAGAAGGTTTCCTCTTTCTAAGTTAGAAAGGAACTCTTCTTTGCTAACGAAATAATAATCCTTGCCCTCTACTTCGTGGGGACGTTTATTTCTAGTTGTCATCGAAACACTATAAAATAGATTTAAAGAAGGATCTTTCATAAGCAATTCGCGGACAGTTCCCTTACCAACTCCAGATGGCCCAGAAAGAATAATCAATAAACCTTTTTTCATAATATTAGGGAAAATTTTAGCAATACGAGCTATTTATTTCAACTCTTAAACGATAAGGGTATACTTATTTAGTATGTACCCGCGTCTAAATGAGTTTGATAGTTTCACCTCTAAATTAAAAGAAAGACTAATAGGAAAGAAAATAAACCACCTGCGTCTTTCTTCAAATGGTACATTTTCTTATTCCCTTAATAACAAAAATAGATTAGTTATTTCCTTAGATAAACAAAATCCGTGTATTTATATAGGCAATTCTGCCTTGCCTTATCTAGAGTCAACTTCCTCTTTGTTTTTCTATATGAGAAAAAATATCTCCGAAGGGATAATAAAGAATATAAATAGAATCAATGACGACAGAATTTTAGAAATAGAAATAGAAAATTTAAACGCCATATATCAAAAAATTACTTTTTTTCTGGTATTAGAACTCTTGCCCAATAAAGGGAACTTAATAATTTTAGATAGCAATAAAAAAATAATAATGGCATTGAACCCTTCTACATTGGATTCATCTAGAATTCTAACTCACGGGGCAACTTATTGCCCTCCTTTATTAAATATTCAGCTAAACGAAACAAATGATTTCGACATAGATTCCTTTTTTTCTTTTTGCCTAGAAGAGGAAGAAAAAGAGGAAGAAAAATTATTGTTAAAGCAATATGCACCGAAAATCAAAGAATTAAAGAATAAAAAAAGGGGATTAGAAAGAAAAATTAACGCCATAGAAATTGATATAGCAAAAGCCAAAGAACATATTAATGACGGAGAAATAGGGAACTATATATTTGTAAATTTAGATAATATCCATCTAGAAGAAGGCTTTTTTTCTTATTATGGCAAAAAGATTGAATTAGACAAAAAGAAAAGCTTAACAAAAAATGCTCAAAAATTCTTTTTGCAGCAAAAAAAAGCCAAATCTACAATTGAAAATGGAAAAGAAAATTTAGATAAAGCCATTAAGGAATTAAATGAATTAGACGCGTTGCTCTCTTTTTTATCTTCCCTTAACGCCGAAAGGCTATCTTTATTTTTTAAAGAAGAGAAAAAAGAAGGTTCCAAGGAAGAGAAAATTGTCTCTTTTTCCATATATCCTTACTTAGTAAAAGAAGGCAATACAAAATTTGCTTTTGGTCATAGCGATAAAAGCAATGATTTTTTAACATTCATCTATTGCAACAACAAAGAGTATACGTGGATGCATGTAAAGAATAATCACGGAGCTCATTTATTAATTGAAAAAGCAAATCCAAGCAAAGAAGAATTGCAATTAGGATGTGAATTGACTCTTCTTGCCTCTAAATTAGATTTTGGCGAAGTTATAGTTTGTAAAAGAAAAGAAATAAAAAAAGGCAATAAGATAGGAGAAGTAAAACTAGGCCATTATGAATCTTTTTACATAAGAAGAATTTCTAAAAAAGGAAAAGAACTATTTTTAAGTAAGAAAAAAGGTTTATGAATTATCATCAAATTGCCGAAATCATAAAAGAAGAAGATGCGAACTTTGAAAAGATAAATATCGGAACTAGCAATGATATTTTTCATTCTCAAAAAAGCTTAATAAGAATTAAAAAAGAAAATGAAACCGACAAAGATTTCAATACACCTCAAAACGAGATAAACCTTTATAAAAGCTTAAATAATCTAGATTGCATCCCGAAAATTCTTTTTTTTGATAAAGAAGGGAACAAAGCGGAAGAATATATAAAGGGGACTCTTTTTAATAAAGAAGAGAAAAAAGATATATTTCTATTAGCTAACTCTATAAAAAAGCTACACGCCTCCCCCATTTTTGACAATACTCCGAATTTTAGAATAGAAAAAAGATTAGCCAAATATAAAAATGGACTTTCTTTATTTTCTACTTATGAAAAGGAAATAACAAAGAAAGGCATTAATATTTTAGAAGGAAGCAAACAAGCAATATCCCATAACGATCTATGGAAGGGAAACATAATTATTGCGAACGAAAAAGCCTATTTAATAGACTTTGAATTCGGCGGGGTTAATTCATATTTATTCGATCTAGCTTCATTTATAGAAGAAAATAGACTAAGTAAAGAAAACGAAGAATATTTTTTGTCAATTTTCTTTTTAACCGATAAAGAGAAAAAAGATATAAAAACGTTAATTTTATTTTTAGATATTTTTTGGGGTTATTGGGCTTATTCTAGATATTCAGAAAGCAAAAATGAAAATTTTTATATAATATTTGAAGAAAAAAGAAATCATTTCTTGAAAAAAGTATTATGAATCTATCTATTATTTCTTTTTCTTCTTTTTTAAAAGTAAACAATATATTAATAAGTAAACAATAAAAACAAATAAGAACCCAGAAGCAAAGCCAGCATAGTCAATTCCAACATCTAATAAACTAGGCCCTCTTTTTAAAATTGGTATAGCCTGAATAGATTCAGAAATTAAAGCTATAAATAAACCTGAAAGTAAAGATAAACAAAATCCCAACGTTTTATCTTTTTTATCTAGAAATGAAGTAGATAAAAACGAAATGGCCATAAAGACAGCATTGCTAGCAAAAAGAAGAAAATGGCCAATAAATTTTCTTAATGAATACGTCATTTCCCCTTCTTCTTGTTTGGATATTGCAAGGGGAGGGACTATATTAAATTCATATTCTTCACTATTTTCTCCTAACGAAATAGCTACACGTCCTAATCCTTTTTCTTTTAGGAGTAAATAAGGAGAAGAAGTATCGTTATTATAAATTTCTATATTGGAAGATGAGTCGACATGAAGCTTAGGATTTGAAGCATTTTTTGGATTGAAAGTTGGATTTAAAAATATTTTTTCTCCTATTTCTAGGCTACTGTCTTTATTTAAGGAAAGCTGTCCTCCGCTAAAACTTAGGTTCAAAGAAAAAGAAGTCGCCTCCACTTCAGTTGATTTGAGATTAATGCTTTTGCTAATGGATGTGCCTGCTAACCTGGCAGTTATTTTTGTTTCGCCTAATTGTCTATATCCATAAACTCGAGGTTTTATAAAGGTAGTCGAATTCAAATAATGTTCGTTTAAAACTTTTCCTATTAAAGAGTCAGAAGAAGTATAAATAAGTGGGTAATTGGTATCGGAAAGAAAGCCAAAACCATACTTATCTTCAATGTAATCATAATCCAAGGGATGCAAGTCTATTTCTTTTTCTTTAGAAAAGGAAAAAGAAGAAGGAATTAAATGATCCGAGTTTTTAATAACGACGTTGCAGATCTTTGTTTCGTTTAAATATAAACTAGTCTTGCCTACTTCTTTAGGAATTAAATAGCCTGAATCTATCTCCAAAATACTAGAAGAAGAAGAAAATGGCGGATTATCTTGATAAAATCTTAATAAGTAATCATAAGAATAAGAAGAATTTTCTACATTAAGAAAATATTTTATTTTCTCTGGTTTATTTACTTCCAGTTCAATTTCCTTTTCCCCGAAATATGTAACAAAAGAAGAAGGCAAGTCTTTGCTTGATAAACTAGTAAAACTAATATTAGTTTTTATTGTTTTATTAGATTTAGAAAAGAGTTCTATTTCAAACTCTCCCTCTTTTAAAGGAATGCATCTAATCGCTCCAGTTTTATTTGAAGGGGAATAATTAATTTGAATATCGTCCTTGTTTCCTTTTATTAAAGAATAATCAATATCATTGACCTCATAAGTAGAATTAGATTCATCATTAAAAGATAATGAATATTGAATTAGTTTCGTTGTTCCCACTATGGCTTCTTCTTTTTTTAACAATCTTTCATCCTGAGGGTAAGAAAGCGATATGGAACTAGGATAAATAGGACTTTTAGGTTTTCCTTCTTTTTGCCCATTAATTAAAGAGACAATAAATGAGCCAACAGAATTGCTTTGCAAAGATGATAAAGAAGAAGGAAGACAGCTCTCTATTAAAATCAAGATAGTAGAAAGAAAATAAAGCGAAATAGAAATTAAGTTTATTACTCTTTTCTTGGGGTACTTGAATTTCATTAAAATTATTTTAAACTCTTTCTATTCTTTTAGCACCAATTGAGTTAGAAAATCATGAAAAAGTTAAAAAAATACAATTTATTCTCTTTGGTATTCCTATGTTTTTCTTGCTCTAGTTTAAATAAGTCTAGCCTAAATGATGAAGAAGATGATAACAATATAGAAAAAGCCCTCATATATCAAAATGAAGATATAGAGCCAACCTCTTTTTATAAAGCCATGAACTATAGCTCTGCTAAAAAATTAAGCAATAGAATAGAAAATGATGAGGACGTGTTGTTATTTTTGCATCAAAAAGAATGTTCTCATTGCAAAAAATTAGAGCCTACTTTCCTAGAATTATTAAAAGAAAAGCCAGTTGAGATTAATTATTTTGCCGATAAAACAATAGAAATAGACCTAAATGAATTATTTACCTATTCTCCTTATCTAAAAGAAGGATTTAAAAACTCCATTGCAACGCCTACTTTGTTTTTACTAAATAAAAATGAGGCAAAACAAATAGATTTAACAGGAACTTATTCTAATTTAGGCAATTTAAAGAAAGCATTATTCAAAAATGTTAGGTTAACAAACATATACGTTTCTTCTAAAGTCTTTTCATTTTCTAATGAAGGCTTATATCTTCTTTATAAAGAAAATAAACCATCCTTATATTATGAATACATAAAAGAAAAAGCCGAGGCATCGAATAAAAACACTTATTTATATGATGTTTCCAAACTAAGCGAAGAAGAAATGCTTAATAAATTTGGCTTATCTTTAGGCGAAAAAGAATACGCTTTAATCAATAAAAGCCAAAACACGATTGAAACATATTTTTCTAATGAAGAAGCAATAGAAGCGATTAATTCTATTTATTAATCTTTTCTCTAACAAATTTATCAAATTCTAACCCCTTAGAATAATCTTTAAATTTTGCATAGTAATAATAATCACCCATGGCCCTAGCTATTTCTTTTGGATAAGTTCCATGCATGCATAACTCATTTTTGAATCTATTTAATATTTCTTCTTCCTTATGAAGATAATCCAATTCTTTTCTTCTAGAAGAAGCAAAGGCGTAATATTTTTCCTTATTTAAATCCTCTTTATTTTCATCAAAGCAAATAATGTCGGCATAAATGTCATAAATAGAAAGTGAATTGGCAAAGTCAATTAAATCAGGCGTGCATCCTCCAGCTGGTCGCATATTACATTCTAAGGCGACAAATTCGCCTTTTTTAGCTAATCCAGGTTTATCTTCTAGCAAAACAAAAAACTCGATATGAAATACTCTTTTTTTAATCCCGAAGCATTTAACAACATTTTTCCCTACTTCAAGAAACTTATCTTTATCTAAATCAAAAAAAGGCAAAGAAAAAGGATTGTTAAAATAATAATAATCTTCGTCATTATTAACTATTTCATCAATTGGGGTTAAAAAATGGTCCGAAGTAGCGAAGACTACATTAGAAGAAGAATCGCAAACCCCATCAAAGCTTACAATGAAACCATTTAGGAATTCTTCTAGAATATATGTTTCACTCAACTCGCTTTGCAAAAAGCTTTTTAGTTCAGTTTCATTATTAATCTTATAAGAAGAAGTGGCGCCGACCCCAATATTAGGTTTAACAAAAAGAGGATAATTGACTACTTTGGCAAATTCTATGGCTTTATTTAAATCCTTGATTCCATTTACTAAAACATATCTAGCAACTTTAGCCCCGCCATTTTTAAAGCATTGTTTCATTTCTGACTTTGCTTTTATTTTTAACATATCTTTAGGGTAAAAACCGCTGGAGACATTAAAATATTCCCTTAGTCTAGAATCTAAAAATAGCCACCATTCATTATTGGATTCAATATAGTCAATCTTGCCATATTTATTTTCAAAATAGGAAATGGCTTGAACCATGTCATCGAAATTTGATAGATCTTTAACAAAATAATATTCTTTTAAACTACTTTGTAAACGATGATGACAAGAAGAAAAAGGGGCGTCTCCAATGCCTAAAACATTAACCCCGCGTCTAGATAAAGACTCCACCCATTTATAATTTCGAATTGGAAAATTAGGGGAAATAAATACAAAATTCATAAAAAAATAATTAAAGAAAATTTGTTTTTGTCAATATTTAATTGACTAACCTTACAAAAATATTTTCAAGAATTAAAAATTCCAGTCTTAAGAATTGCCTCAATCAAAGCCATAACTACATCGACAACCATGGAATTGCCAACCTGCTTATACATTTGCGCTTTGCTAACTACAATTTTAAAATCATCAGTAAAACCCATAAGCCTTAAACATTCTCTTTCGGATAATGCCCTAAGCGAGCCTACATCAGTTACATAATTATCAACACCAGCCCTATGATGATTGCCCATTGTAGATAATAGCGTTCTTGCTATTTCGCGGTCATATGAAATATTTGTTTTCCAATTTTTCGTCCCAGGCGTAGTGACGT